>CAJDTW010000050.1_pt1 | contig 24022 bp, 20 predicted proteins | sample 7389911 | NCBI WGS metagenome assembly CAJDTW01 (sample SAMEA7055652, study PRJEB34461) | soil metagenome | biome: terrestrial ecosystem; feature: Peninsula; material: soil | place: Antarctica | collected 2016 | reverse complement strand
TGCGCACGCCGTGGGCCAAGCCGCAGGTCTCGAGTCAGCCGGCCGGGAATGTCACGTTGGTGAACTTGGCGACGTTCTATCAGGTGGGCTGGTCGGAGACGGGTTTCGAGCCGGGCGAGGTTGATTCGTCGATGCTTCGGGGGTTCAACGTCCGGATCCGGCCGAAGCTGGTGGGCTTCACGTATGCCTTTGGTGACGGTTCCTCACTGGGCCCCACCTTGTCGCACGGTGGGGTGTACCCAGATGGCGAGGTGACCCATGTGTACCGGCAGCGGGGAGAGTTCCCGGTGCGGGTCGACACGACGTTTGGTGCGGACTTCTTCAGCCTCGATGGACGGACGTGGGATGAGATTCCATCCACGGTGACGGTTCCTGGCCCGGTCACCGCAGTCACGGTCAGGGAGGCCCGGGCGGTGCTGGTCAACGAGTGACGACATCGTCAACGAGGCACGGTCACGCAGCCGCGAAAGCTGGCTCAGCGGCATACGCCAGATGGTAATTGGGCCCCCTGGCGGACTTCAAGATTGGGTAACGTTTCGCCGTTCTGCGCAGGACGCTGCGACTTCTGGGGTAGGCATGGGAAGTGCGGTGGGCGCGCAGCAGGGTGCGCGCCCTCAGGGATGACCAACGGGTTGGTTGGAGTATCGCGTGGCGGAAGTCAGGTTGGACGGTGTGGGGAAGGTCTATGCGGACCGGACCCGAGCGGTCACTGACCTGAACCTGACCGTGGCCGAGGGCGAGTTCCTCGTCCTCGTCGGCCCGTCCGGCTGCGGCAAGACGACGGCGTTGCGGATGATCGCCGGCCTCGAAGAGATCAGCGAGGGCACGATCACCATCGGCGATCAGGTCGTCAACCGCGTACCGTCCCGGGATCGGGACGTGGCCATGGTCTTCCAGAGCTACGCCCTCTATCCGCACCTGTCGGTCCGCGACAACATCGGCTTCGGCCTGCAACTGCGCAAGATGCCGAAGGCAGAGATCTCGCGCCGGGTGGAGCACGCCGCCGAGATCCTCGGACTGACCGCACACCTGGACCGCAAACCCCGCAACCTCTCTGGTGGGCAGCGACAGCGGGTCGCCATGGGGCGGGCCATCGTGCGTGAGCCACAGGCGTTCCTCATGGACGAGCCGCTGTCCAACCTCGACGCGAAGTTGCGCGTGCAGATGCGTGCCGAGATTGCCTGGCTGCAAAGGGATCTCGGCGTCACGACGATCTATGTGACGCACGACCAGACCGAGGCGATGACGCTCGGCGACCGGGTGGCAGTGATGAGCAAGGGACTCCTGCAGCAGGTGGACAACCCACAGACGCTCTATGACCACCCGGTGAACCTCTTCGTCGCGGGATTCATCGGCTCTCCGGCGATGAACCTCATGCGGGCTCGACTCGAGCGCGACGACGGGCACCTGACGATCCTGCTCGGTGACCAACGCCTCACGGTGCCCGAGTCGGTGCTGGCTGAGCGTGAGGGCCTACGCGAGCGGATCGGGACCGAGGTCGTCGTGGGGATCCGGCCCGAGGACATGGAGGACGCGGACATGAGCGGCACGGACACTAATGTGCTCACGTCCACGGCTGAACTCGTCGAGGCGATGGGCTCCGACGTCATGGTCCACTTCATCGTGGCTGCGGCACGCGTCGACCCCAGTGATGCCGCCGAGGCCGCCCTTGAGGCGCACCCGAGTGCCGGAGTGGCCAGTGCGAGCGGGGACCAGACCACCGTCACTGCTCGCTGCAGCCCGCGGACTGAGGCCCGGCGCGGGCAGCCGGTGCGCATCGCCGTCGACACGAGACGGTTGCACTACTTCGACCCGGCGGACGGCGGCGCGATCGGCTACCAGGTGCCCGCCGGAGCCGGTTCATCTCAACCAAACCACAGAACCGAATCCCGGAAGGAAGCATGATGAAGAGCACCGTGCGAATGACTGCTGTGTTGGCTGGGCTCGCGCTTGCTGCTGCAGGCTGTGGCTCGTCCGATAACGGCAACACCACCGCCCCGCCGGGATCCACCGGCGGAGCGGGAGCAGGGACCTCGACCGAGACGGGCTCCGCCGCCGCGCTGCCCAAACTCGACGGCACCACCCTCGAAGTGGCCGCCGTATGGACCGGCGACGAGCAGAAGAACTTCCAGAAAGTGCTGGCTGACTTCGAGCAGAAGACCGGCGCCACCGTGAAATACACCTCGACCGGCGACCAGATCGCCAGTGTCCTGACCCCGCGCGTCAAGGGTGGCAGTCCACCCGATGTTGCGGTCCTGCCCCAGCCCGGGCTGATGGCGCAGTTCGTTGCCAGCGGCGCCCTCAAACCGCTGACCAACACGGTGTCGGATGCCGTCGATGCCAACTACTCGCCCGTGTGGAAGGACCTGGGAACCGTCGACGGGAAGCTTTACGGCGTCTGGTTCAAGGCGTCGAACAAGTCGACCGTCTGGTACAACGTGCACCAGTTCGAGGCGGGCGGTGTGCAGCCGCCCAAGACCTGGGATGAGTTCGTCAAGACGGCCAAGACGCTCTCCGATGCCGGTCAGGAGCCCGTCTCGATCGGCGGCGCCGACGGCTGGACGCTCACGGACTGGTTCGAGAACGTCTACCTCAGCCAGGCGGGACCGGAGATGTACGACAAGTTGACCAAGCACGAGATCCCGTGGACCGACCCGTCGGTCAAGCAGGCGCTCGAGACGCTGGCCCAGATCTGGGGCGACCCGGCGCTGCTGGCGGGCGGTACCAGTGGGGCGCTGCAGGCCGACATGCCGACCTCGGTGACCAAGGTCTTCTCCGACCCGCCGAAGGCGTCCATGGTCTACGAGGGTGACTTCGTCGCGGGCGTCATCACGAGCTCGACGAAGGCCAAGCTCGGCATCGACGCGAAGTTCTTCCCGTTCCCCTCGGTCGGCGCGAACCCGGCCGTCGTCGGAGGTGGAGACGTGGCCGTGGCGTTCAAGGACAACGACGGCGCCATGGCCCTGCTCCACTACCTCGCCACCCCGGAGGCGGCCGAGATCTGGGTCAAGGCCGGGGGGTTCACCTCGCCGAACAAGAACGTCTCCCTCGACGTCTACCCGGACGACACCTCCAAAGAGATCGCCCAGGGACTCATCGACGCCGGTGATGCCTTCCGGTTCGACATGTCCGACCAGGCTCCGTCGGCCTTCGGTGGCACCAAGGGGGCCGGCGAGTGGAAGGATCTCGCCGACTTCCTCCGCAACCCCAAGGACATCGAGGGCGTCATGAAGTCCCTTGAGGCGGATGCCGCCAAGGCGTACGGGAAGTCATGAGCTGCGGGCCAGGCAGACGAAGGGCGGGACGGATCTGAGATGACACGGGCGTCGGCAGCGTCTCCGGGGGCGGCATGAGCACGCCCCCCGAGACGCTGCCGTCACCCGATCCAGCACCGGAGCCGCCTCCCGAGGAGACCCGGGGTAGCACGGGGGAGCGGGGCCGGCCGCTCACCGCCGGGGCGTTCATGGTGCCCGCCCTGATCGTGCTCGCGGTGCTCATGCTCTACCCGATCGGGTACTCCGCGGTCCGCAGCCTCTTCGACGCGAGCGGCAAGCACTTCGTCGGACTCGGCAACTACGTGTCGATGTTCACCGACCCGGTCACCTTCCAGGCCATCCGCAACAACGTCATCTGGGTCATCGTGGCGCCGACCGTCGTCACGACTCTCGGCCTGATCTTCGCGGTCCTGACCGAGCGGGTCGCCTGGCGGACGGCCTTCAAGCTGATCATCTTCATGCCGATGGCGATCTCGTTCCTGGCTGCCGGCATCATCTTCCGCCTCGTCTACCAGCAGGACCCGAGCCAGGGCGTGGCCAACGCGGTCCTCGTCGGGGTGCACGACATCTTCTCGAGCTCATCCGAATATCCCGGGGCCCGGCCGCGGGACACCCAGGCGCTCGTCGAGGGCTCGGACGGCTTCCAGTCAACCAAGGCGGTCGCGGCTGGCGGCATCGTCGAGCTGCCGCTCATCGGCTTCGCCCCCAACCAGTTGCCGAACAACGCAGCACCCGCGGTCCCGGCCACCCCGACGGGAGACCAGATCGCTGGCGTCGTGTGGCTGGACTTCGCCGCGGGCGGTGGCGGCACGTCTGGGGCGATTGACTCCAACGAGAAAGGTATGCCGGGCATCACCGTGCAGGCCGTGCGCAACGGAGAGGTGGTCGGGTCGGCCACGAGCGCGGACAATGGGGCCTTTGCGTTGGCCGTGCCGCCAGGTGATTACACGATCCGGTTGCCGGCGTCGAACTTCGCCGAACCGTTCAAGGGCGTGACCTGGCTCGGACCCAACCTCGTCACCCCGGCGATCATCGCGGCCTACGTGTGGATGTGGGCCGGCTTCGCCATGGTCCTCATCGCGGCCGGGCTCTCCGCGATCCCGCGAGATGCCCTCGAGGCGGCCCGGGTCGACGGTGGGACGGAGTGGCAGGTCTTCCGTCGGGTCACCATCCCGTTGCTGTCCCCGGTGCTGCTGGTCGTCTTCGTCACGCTTGTCATCAACGTGCTCAAGATCTTTGACCTCGTCTACATCATGGCGCCCGGGTCGGTGCAGCCGGAGGCCAACGTGCTCGCTCTGCAGATGTGGCTGGTGTCGTTCGGCGGCGGCAACGACCAGGGACTGGGCAGCGCGCTGGGCATCTTCCTCTTCTTGCTCGTGCTGCCCGCCATGGTGTTCAACATCAGGCGATTCCGTCGACAGGAGGACCAGTGAGCGACCTCGATGCCCGGCCCACGGAGACCCCCACGGGCCCCGCTGGCTCCGCGATCGGTGGGGGCGGGGCGATCGCCCGAGGGCCACTCGCCCGAGCCGTCACGAGGATCGGTGGTGGTGTCGTGCAGCTCTTCCTCGTCGCCATCGCGCTCTTCTGGCTCGTGCCCACCTTCGGCCTGCTCATCGCCTCGTTGCGACCCGAGGCGGACAACAGCGCCAGCGGGTGGTGGACGGTGTTCACCAAGCCCGCCCAGTTGACGTTGGACAACTACCACGGGCTGCTCGAGAACAACGCGATCACACACTCGTTCCTCAACACGATCTACATCACGGTCCCGGCGACCCTGCTCGTCATCATCCTGTCCTCGCTGGCCGCCTACGCGTTCGCCTGGCTCGAGTTCCCCGGGCGCGACTGGCTGTTCATCCTCGTCGTCGGACTGCTCGTCGTCCCGGTCCAGGTCGCGCTGCTGCCCGTGGCCCAGCTCTACGGAGACCTCGGGATCTTCGGCACTCGCCTGTCGGTGGTCCTGTTCCACGTCGCGTTCGGCCTGCCGTTCGCGGTCTTCCTGCTGCGCAACTTCTTTGCCGGCATCCCACGGGACCTGCTCGAGGCGGCCCGGATGGACGGGGGCAGCGAGTGGACCATCTTCCGCAAGGTCGTCCTGCCGCTCGGGCTGCCAGCCATCGCCTCCCTCGGGATCTTCCAGTTCCTCTGGGTCTGGAACGACCTGCTCGTGGCGCTCGTGTTCGCCTCGTCCGACGCGGCGCCACTCACCGTGGCGCTCCAGTCCCAGGTTCGTGCCGCTGATCGTCTTCTTCTCGTTCCAGCGCTACTTCGTCCAGGGCGTCATGGCCGGGTCGGTCAAGTGAGACGAGGCCGCCGGCGCGCGACGTGACGTGCCGCTGGGAGCGGGGCTCAGCGGCATACGGGCTGGGCTCAGAAGACGATGGTGCGGTGCCCCGAGAGGAAGACGCGCGACTCGGCGTGGTCGCGGACCGCGGTCGAGAGCACCCGGCGCTCGACGTCGCGCCCGATCTCGACGAGTCGCGCCGGCGACTCGGCATGCGTGACCCGCACGACGTCCTGCTCGATGATCGGCCCCTCGTCGAGGTCAGCCGTGACGTAATGTGCTGACGCCCCAATGAGTTTCACGCCGCGGTCGTAGGCCTGGTGGTAGGGCTTGGCACCCTTGAAACCCGGCAGGAACGAGTGGTGGATGTTGATCGCACGGCCCGAGAGCGCCCGGCACAGCGAGTCGGACAGGATCTGCATGTAGCGCGCCAGGACGACGAGCCCGACGTCCTGCGCCTCGACCATCTCCAGCAGCTGGGCCTCGGCATCCGCCTTGGTGTCCTTGGTCACCGGGATGACGGTGAACGGCAACCCGTAGTACTCGACGAGCGACCGGCAGTCCTCGTGGTTGGAGACGATGCCGACGATGTCGATCGGCAGGTCGCCGGACTTCCAGCGGTGCAGCAGGTCGAGCAGGCAGTGGTCGAACTTGCTGACGAGGATGATCGTGCGACACCGCTCCTCCACGGGCCGCACGGCGAGGTGCTGGTGCTCGATGGCCGGGCTCGCGTCGATGGCGGCCAGCACGGTCTGCACGTCGGCGGTGTCGGCGTCGAAGAGCGTCCGCATGAAGAAGAGGTCGGTCCCCAGGTCGGAGTACTGCTGGTTCTCGACGATGTTGGCTGAAACCTGCAGGAGTGCGGACGAGACGGCCGCGACGATGCCGGGGCGGTCGTCGCAGGTGAGGGTCATGATGTGCCGGGCCATGGCAGCAGTGTGGACCAGGCCGCAGACAAGGGCCCCATCGACACCCCGCGGCGACACAGGTGTGACGTGTTCGTCCACAGGGTGGGCGCCGGATCGCCGTTGTCCCCAGCCCTCCTCCCGGGGCGCGCGGGGCCGGGCGGAACTGCCTACCTTCACCGTATGCCGCTGAGCCGAGTCCCACGGCCGCCCGACCTCACGCGCGTGCGGGCGGTCCTCGGGGCGACCCCGAGGAACGAGCAACCTGACGGTGACTCGTCCGGTGTCGCGTCCGGTGTCGCGGCCGTGGTGCCCGCCATCGTCCCGGATCCGGACGCAGCTTCGTCTGATCGCGGCTGGGTGCCGGACGCACCGGCGCTCTCCCTGGCCGCACAGCGGGGACGCAGCGACCATCGGTCGCGGGTGAGGAAGCGGGTCGTCGCTGATCTTGAGGACGTTGAGGACCCTGGGGGGCGCGAGGGGGGTGAGGCAATTGCGGGTGGGGAGGGGGATCTGGGGGGCGACCTGGGACTCCTGGACGCCCAGTTGCGCCGGGCCAGGCGCCCCGGGTTGCTGACGATGCCGGAGGAGCTGCGGGCCGGGCGGATTCACGTCTCGAGTGCGGCGATCGTGGCGATGCTCGCCCTCATCGTCGCGGTCGGGTGCGCGTTCCTCCTGCGCATCCTCTGGGCCGAGCGGGCTGCTCAGGCTCCTCCAGTCGCTCCAGGGGTGGTGAGCACTCGCGGCGCGGACCGCCCCAGTGCTGCGGCCCCGCCGGGCGGCGTGACGATCACGACCGGGACTGAGTCCACGGACGCCGGTGCCGGCGCCGTGGCCGCGAGCCAGCTGGTTGTGCACGTCGTGGGACAGGTGTTGCGGCCGGGGCTGGTTCGGCTCAAGGGCGGGGCTCGGGTCGCGGATGCGATCGAGGCAGCCGGGGGCGCCACCAAGGCCGCTGACCTGTCCGGCCTCAACCTGGCCCGGCCGGTCGTCGATGGGGAGCAGGTGGTCGTGCCGAAACCCGGCGAGGTGCCCGTGCCGGTGGGTGGGCTGGGAGCCGGGCCGGGCGGCGCTGGTGGTGCCGTTGGTGGTTCAGGAGGCTCGGCGGGGGCCGGTGGGGCGGCTGGGCTGGTCAACCTCAACACGGCTGGCCTTGCCGAGTTCGACACGCTGCCCGGGGTGGGACCGGTCCTGGCCCAGCGGATCCTCGACTGGCGCACCGAGCACGGTCGGTTCAGCTCGGTGGACGAGCTCCGCGAGGTCAGCGGGATCGGCGACACCCTGCTTGGTCGGCTGCGGACCAAGGTGACCGTGTGAGCCCCGTCGCTGATCACGGTGCCGATCACGGTGCCGATCACGGTGGCAGGCCCGTCGCTGACCTCGATCGTCGGGGACAGGTCCGGGCGACCCGGGCGGTCCTGGCGACCCTGGTGCCCCGGCGAATCCCGAAGGAATCACGCCGAGTCGACCTCCGCCTGCTCGTGCCAGCCCTGATCACGTGGCCGGTCATGGGCTTCGTGGCGCTGCTCGTCCCGATCGGGTGGGTCTGGCTCGGAGCGGCCCTCTGTGGCGTGGGTGTGCTGGCTGGCCTGCGGCGATTCCCACGGGTCGTGGACGTTCACCGACCCGGGCGCGTGGGTGATCTTCCACCATCGCGGGCACAGCCCCAGTCGCGGGGGCAGCCACAGTTGCGGAAGCAGCCCCAGCTGCCACCACAGTCACGGCCGGGGGCGCCACGACCGGCTGCCGGGCTGCTGCTGCTCACCCTCGTGGCACTGTGTCTCGGACTGCTGGCAACGGCCGGCCACCGGACCCTGCGAGCCGTAGGCCCGATCGCGGAGCTCGCCCAGCAGCGGGCGATCGTGACGATCCGCGCGCAGGTCGCCACGGAGCCACGGATCCTGCTCAGCGGCATACGGGAAGAGGAGGGTGCGAGCGAGCCCAAGGTCATGGCCCGGCTCGACGTGACGGAGGTGACCGGGCGCGGACGGACCACGACGGTGGGCGTCCCGATGCTCGTGTTCGGCCCGGCCGAGTGGGCGCAACTGCACTGGCACGACGAGGTGGAGGTCCTGGTCCGGCTCAGTCCAGCAGACCCGGGAGACGATGTCGTCGCGATCGTTCAGCCGCGAGGGAGCCCGCGCGTCCTGGCGTCGCCAGGAGTGGTGTTCCGGGCGGCTGACGTCGTCCGGGACGACTTTCGGGAGGCCACCGACCACCTCCCGGCGGATGCCCGCGGGCTCGTCCCCGCCCTCGTCATCGGTGACACGTCGCGGACCCCGCCGCCACTGTCCCAGGACATGCTCAACACCGGCCTCAGCCACCTGAGCGCGGTGAGCGGCTCCAACGTGACCCTCGTCCTCGGTGCGGCGATGGGGCTGTCCCAGATGCTTGCGATTCGGCGTCGTCGGCGACCGTGGGTGGCCCTGGTGGTGCTGGTCGGCTTCGTCATCCTGGCTCGCCCGGAGCCGAGCGTGATCCGGGCTGCGGTGATGGGATCCATTGGGCTGCTGGGACTCTCGACCTCGCGGCGACAGATGGGGGTGCCGGCCCTCGCGGGGGCGATCCTGGCGCTGCTCGTCTGGGACCCGTGGCTGGCGCGGTCGTACGGCTTCGCGCTCTCGAGCGTGGCCACCCTGGGGTTGCTGCTCTTCGCACAACCGTGGGGGCGCACCTTCGGGCGTCGGCTGCCCGCTCGGCTGCGTTGGCTCGGGCCGGTGCTCGCCGTTCCGGTTGCGGCTCAGGTCGTGTGTGCACCGATCGTCGTGCCGTTGCAGGGCAGCGTCTCGCTCATCGCGGTGCTGGCCAATCTGCTGGCGGCGCCATTGGTCGGACCGACCACGATCCTCGGGGTGAGCGTGGCGCTGCTGTCCATCTTCTGGGTCGGAGGAGCGGGGTTGCTGGCGTGGACGGCGGCGCTGCCGGCCCTGGGGATCGCGTGGGTGGGCCGGGTCTGTGCCCGGGCGCCCTTCGGGCAGATCGACTGGGATGACTCGGCTCTGGCCGCAGTGTTGCTCGCCGCCCTCACGGTCATTGCGGTGGCGGCGGCGCCATGGGTCTGGCACCGCTCCCGGCTCCGCCCGCTCGTGGCCTTCGCCGCTGTGCTGGTCGCCTCCGCCATCGCGATGCCGGTGTCAGTCATCGGATGGCCGCCTCCGGGGTGGGTGCTGGTGATGTGCGATGTCGGCCAGGGCGATGGGCTCGTCCTCAACGCAGGAGGTGGGCAGATCGTCGTCGTGGACACCGGGCCGGACCCGGACGCCATGAACGGCTGTCTGAGGCGGCTCGGGGTGATGACGGTGGACCTGCTCGTCCTGACGCATTTCCACGCGGACCACGCCGGGGGACTGGCAGGGGTGTTGGACGGCCGTAGGGTCGGGCAGATCCGCGGGACACCGGTCCGCGAACCGCGGGGAGTCGCGGCCGAGGTCGACCGGCTCGCAGGGCAGGCGGGGGTGCCGGTGGGGCCGTTGCGTTCCGGCGACGCGCTCCGGGTCGGGGCACTGTCGGCGGATGTCTGGCTTCCCGGTCGCCCGATCCACGAGGGGTCGGTGCCCAACAACGCGTCCGTCGTCCTCACGGTCCAGGTGCGCGGTCTGGGGATCCTGCTCACTGGTGACATAGAGCGGGAGGCCGCTGGCCAACTCGTTCGTGCTGAGCGGGCGGATCCCGAGCGCTGGGGCCGGATCGACATCCTCAAGGTGGCCCACCACGGATCGAGCAACCGCGACGACCGGCTGCTTGATGAGGTGGTTGGGCGGATCGCCCTGATCAGTGTCGGCACGGACAACGACTACGGTCATCCAGCGCCATCGACCGTGAGGGCCCTTGAGGGACAGGGCTTTTCGGTGCACCGTACCGATCTCGAGGGTGACTTGGCCGTCGTCGACCGCCCGTCCGGGCTGGTCGTACTCGGTCGTGGCTCTGCGGGCTCAGCTCGCTGATGGGTCGGGTGCGCGGCGTCCGTCTCTCGCCATAGGTCAGGAGACGCCGACCGCTGCTTCGCGTCGGGAGTCGCCAGCCGCGGTCAGGGAGCCATCGGCGCGCCGAACCGCCGCGCCGACCCCGCCGAAGTACATGTCCAGTCCGTCGAAGACCTCGTGGTCCAGCCCTGCCTCTGCGACCGCAGCGGCGATGTCCTCGGCCGCCTCGTAGTCGACCCGGTAGGCATCGTCGTCGAGGAGTCGGACATGTGACCGGGGCGCGGAGATCGCGTCCTGGATCAGGGTCCCCTTCAGGCAGGCTGCTCCGATGACCTGCATCAGGGCCGTGGTGATCCGGTCCGCGCCTGGCGAGCCGATGGAGAGGGAGCGCCCGTCGGCGGTCCGTCCCGTGGTGGGGGCCATGTTGGAGGCCAACCGGGTGCCTGGCGTCACGGCGTGCAGGCCGAGTCGGTTGAGTTCCGGCTCACCCAGCGCGTTGTTCAGCAGGATCCCGGTGTCGGGGATCGCCAAGCCCGAGCCGTAGCCGGACGACATCGTGATGGAGCAGGCGGTTCCGTCGCTGTCGACGGTCGAGACGTGTGCGGTCGAGGCTGACGTCGGTAGGCCTGCGAGGCCGTAGCGCTCAACCGCTTCGAGCAGGTTGCGACCATCGGTGTCGAGGTCCCAGGACCGGTCATGGACGTTGCGGCGATACGACAGGACCCGACGCTGGATGTCGATGACATCCATGGCGTCCCAGGTCCCCCGGCGATCGAGTTCGCCCAGCATGATGGCCAGCATCGGGCCGCCGACCGACGGTGGCGGATTGATGGCCAAGGTCCAGTCGCCCAGGGCGCGCAGGACGGGTTCGCGGACAATCGGTGCATAGGCAGCGAGGTCCTCGTCGGTGATCAAGCCTCCGTTGGACTCCATCATCTCGACCAGCGCCCGCCCGACCTCGCCGGTGCTGAAGAGCGTCGGGCCTTGTGCCGCGAGCAGATCCAGCACATCTGCGAGGTCGACGTTGCTCGACATCTCTCCGGGGCGCAAGGTGCTGCCGTCGCTTCCCATGACGAGCGCGTGGGCCGCGTCGTCGTGCCCGAAGAGCGACTCTCGCACAAAGCCGAGGAAGTAGGAGGCCGCGCTCCCCATCGGGTAGCCGGCGCGACAGGCGTCGGCGGCGGGAGTCACGAGCCTCTCCCACGGCAGGTCCCCGTGCCGCTGGGACGCCAGGTCCAGTGCCGGCACCGCGCCCGAGTTGGCGACCGACCCGTGACCGGCCCACATCGTCACCCCGCCGCCGTAGCCCGTGACGACCTGGCGGACCCCCTGACCGAATCGAACCCGGGGGAGACCGCGGCCCGGCATCTCGACGTTGCCGTCGATGACCTCGGGTGGGCCGTCCGCGGGCCAGACGTTGATGAAGGCGCCGCCCATCAGGCTGACGATCCCGGGCTCGGTGCTCATGGTCACCACCGCTGCGGCGATCGCAGCGTCCACGGCGTTGCCCCCGTCGGCGACTGCGGCCAAACCGGCGTCACGTGAGAGTGGGCTGGTGCAGGCGACCGCGACGGTCCGGGTCATCCGTGGGCCAGCGTTCGAGTGGCCTGCGTTCGAGTGGCCTGCGTCGGTCGCGTCAGGGTCAGCGTCAGCCGCCTTGGGGTGGCGAGCGTCATCCGCGGCCCTGCGAGTGGTACTCCGCGTTGGGTACGAAGCCCAGGGCGGTCGACACCCGGTTGGTCATGTTGAACATGCCGATGACCTGGACGGCCTCCACGATCTGGTGGTCATCGAGTCCGGCCGCCCGCAGTGGTGCGAGGTCCGCCTCCGTGATGTCGGCGGGGTGCAGCGTCAACTTCTCGGCGTACTCCGCCATCGCGGCCTCCCGCTCGGGGAGGTCGGCCTGGCGCCAGTTGACGCCCACGAGATCAGATGTGCGCTCGTCCTCGGTATAGCTGCGCAGCGCTGCGCCGTGACTGACCGAGCAGTACGTGCAGCGGTTGATGCTCGACACGACAACGCCCAGCAGCTCCCGGTCCGCGTTGGACAGGTGGCCTTCCTTGTTGACCAGGAGGTTGAAGTATCTCCACCACGCGAGGAACTGCTCACCGTTGGTGGCCTGGGCCCGGAAGACATTGGGCACGAAGCCGAAGGCCTCCTCGGACTTGTCCCAGAGACGGGTCACCCCTTCGGGAACGTCCTCCCGCTCGGGGATGGGCAGGTAGGAAATTCGCTCGTGGTTAGACATGGAGTCAGCCTAGAGGTCCGGGCCTGTGGACGGCGGGGCCACTCGACTGGTGGGCGACGGCGGAGGCTGCGGACGGCGGGGCCACTCGACGGGGGGTGCGTTGTTGGGGACAGNNNCGGGGGACGCCGGCCGACTCGCACAGGGCGTCGAGCGCGGCCGCGACGGCCGGGACACGCTGCATGTCCGCCGTGGTCACGGCCAGGATCTGGCGCCTGGAGGCGGGGTTGAGCGGTAGCGCCACGACGTCGTCGTCCTGCCGGGCGGCGGTGAGGATGAGGTCGGGCACCAACGCGACCCCGAGACCGGCGGCGACCAAGCCGATGACCGCGACGTAGTCCTCGGTCTCGAAGGCGACGTTGGGCACAAAGCCGGAGTGGTTGGCGAGGGAGAGCAGGTGGCCGCGACAGCGGGGGCACCCGGCGATCCACTCGTCGGCCGAGAAGTCGCTCAGTTGGGCGACCGTGCCCCCGGCGAGGGGGTGCGTCTTCGGCACGACGAGGCGCACCTCGTCGTCGAGGAGCCGGCGGGTGACGAGCATCGACAGGTCCTCCTCGAGCTCGCCGAGGTCCATCCCCTCGTAGGCGAAGGCGACAGCGACGTCGGCGTCGCCGCTGCGCAGCGCCGCGAGGGACTCCGGCGGCTCCGCCTCGGTGAAGTGGATGGTCACGTCCGGATGCCGCTGCTTGAGGATCGCGAGCGCCTTGGGCACGAGGGTGGCCGACGAGCTGGGGAAGGCCATCAACCGGACCCGCCCGGCGCGCAGCCCGGCGATCGCGCTGATCTCCTCCTCGGCGGCGTCGAGCGCAGCGAGGACCCCGACCGCGTGCCGGGCCAGGATCTGGCCCGCTTCGGTGAGGCGGACCTGACGGCCGTAGCGCTCCACGAGGATCGTCCCGGTGCGCTGCTCGAGCCGGCGGACCATCTGGGAGATGGCCGGCTGGGTGAAGCCGAGTGCGATGGCGGCGCCGGTGAAGCTGCCCTCGTCGGCGATGGCCTTCATGATCCTGAGGCCCGCTGCATCAATCATGCGGCAAAGCATAACTGCAGATTATGTTTCCGGTCGTGTCGCCCCGACGCTCGTGATGGATCCGCGATCGGGTCCGGCCCGGCCGTAGGCTGGATGGGTGCCACCACAGTCCAGCCCCCTGAGCCGCTTTGCGACGTCGCGACGCCTCCCCCTCGAGGTCAGCGACCTCGGGACCCTGGACGACTTGGTCGATCTGGTCAGCGCCGGTGGCGTCGTGGTGCTGAGCGGGGCCGGCCTCTCGACCGACTCCGGCATCCCGGACTACCGGGGACCGGACGGCCTGCGCCGGGTCGAGCCGATGAGCTACGGCACCTTCGTCGGCAGCTCGGAGGCCCGTCGGCGCTACTGGGCCCGCAGCTACATCGGGTGGCAACGCTTCAGTGCAGCGCGGCCCAACCGTGGCCACGAGCACGTCACCGCCCTGCAGCGGGCCGGCTACGTCGGGCCGATCATCACGCAGAACGTCGACGGCCTGCAGCAGGCCTCGGGCGCGACCGACGTCGTCGAGCTGCACGGCTCCCTCGAGCGGGCGACCTGCCTCACCTGTGGTGAGGTCACCGGGCGCCAAGAGTTGCACGAGCGGATGACGCAGGCCAACCCCGGCTTCATGGAGCGCTTCACCGAGGCCGCCGAGGCGGTCGGCTCGCAATGGGGGGAGCAGGTGCGCCCGGACGGCGACATCGTCCTCGCGGACGAGCTGGTCGAGGCCTTCTTCACGCCGCGCTGCATCGTGTGTGGCAACGACACGATCAAGCCGGACGTCGTGTTCTTTGGCGAATCAGTGCCAAAGCCCTTGGTGGAGAAGTGTTTTGCTCTCGTCGAGTCGGCGGGCTCGCTGCTCGTCCTCGGCTCGTCGCTGGCCGTGATGAGTGGCTACCGCTTCGTGCGGCGCGCCGCGACCATCGACGTCCCGGTCGCGATCGTCACCAGGTCGGCGACACGCGGCGACGCCGAGGCGAGCATCCGCATCCACGCGCCCTTGTCGGCGACACTTGACGCACTCGGGGCCGCGCTCGACGCGTGAGTACCCAGACGTGCTCAGAGGGAGGGATCATGCGCGCCGGCGAACGCCACCGCCCCCTGCCGTATGCCGCTCTCCCGCCCGCCCTGCCGCCGCCCTCCGCGCGCTGGGCGACCCAGGAGTTCCGCGCGGAGGTCGAGGCCTGGGCGGCTCCGCACATCGGTCCGTTGACCTCGTCGCACCAGGTGCACCTGCGGCCGTGGGCGACGGTGTGGCGGCTCGAATCAGCAACCGGCGTCTACTACGCCAAACAGAACTGCCCCCTGCAGAACTTTGAGGCGAAGCTGACCCTGCTGCTCTCCACGCTCGTGCCCGAGCGCGTGCTGCCGGTCACGGCCGCAGACCCGGAGAGGGGGCTCTTGCTGACGCCGGATCAGGGCCTCGTGTTCGGTGATGTCGTGGCCGAGAACGACGTCGACGCCTGGTGTCGACTGGTCGCGGCGGCCATGCAGTTGCAACGGGAGCTGGCCGGGCACGCCGATGAGCTGGCCGCAGCGGGGCTCACGACGCTGCACCCGGGGAACTCAGCGGCATACGTGCGGGGTCGTGCTGCTGCGCTCGCAGCCTTGCCGGTCGACGACCCTCGCCACCTGGCCCCGGGACGGGCCAAAGCCTTGCGCGCCCAGGATGGCCTGATCCGTGGGTGGGCGGACGAGGTGAGCTCGTTGGGGCTGCCGATCGCCTTGGTGCACAACGACCTTCACGAATACAACGCGTTTGACGCGACGACGGGGATTCGCTTCTTCGACTTCGGTGACGCGGTCCTGGCACCACCCCTCACGGCGCTGCTCATCCCGCTCAACGTGCTGGCCGGCCGGCTCGGCGCCGGCAACCGCGACCCGCGACTGGTGCGGGTCGCCGATGCGGCCCTCGAGGTGTGGAGCGACGTGACGCCGATGCGGCAGTTGCGGGCCGCGTTGCCGGCCGCGCTGCGGCTCGGTCGGATCGGGCGGGTCGAATCCTGGTTGCGGGTCTGTGCCTCGGTCAGCCCTGCCGAGCTCGCGGAATACGGGGCCTCCGTCCCGGCGTGGCTCATCAGGGTGCCCCAGGATCCGCCGATCCGCTGAACGGTCAGATGCGTCGCAGGACAGCGGTGACCTTGCCGAGGATCGTCGCGTGGTCGCCGTCGATGGGGGAGTAGGCCGAGTTGTGCGGGAGCAGCCACACGTGCCCGTCGGTGCGTTTGAAGGTCTTGACCGTGGCCTCGTTGTCGAGCAGGGCCGCGACGATGTCGCCGTTGCTCGCGGTCTGCTCGCGGCGCACGACCACCCAGTCCCCGTCGCAGATCGCGGCGTCGATCATCGAGTCTCCGACGACCTTGAGGAGAAAGAGCTCGCCCTCGCCGACGATCTGGCGGGGCAGCGGGAAGACGTCCTCGACGAGCTCGTCGGCCAGGATCGGAGCGCCGGCGGCGATTCGGCCCAGCACCGGCACATAGGAGGCCTCGGGGCGGGCGTCGCCGGAGCCGGTCTCGACATCGGCGCCCGCCCTGCGGTAGTCACCGTCGAGGCCGGGCGCGATCGAGGCCGTGCCGCGGTGGCCGATCGCCTCGAGGTCGGCGTCGGGGGAGATGATCTCGAGGGCCCGGGGCCGGTTGGGGTCGCGGCGTAGGTAGCCCTTGCGCTCGAGAGCAGCGAGTTGGTGGGAGACGCTCGAGGGGCTCGCGAGACCGACCGCCTCGCCGATCTCACGCATGCTCGGGGGGTAGCCGCGGCGGTCGACGGAGTTGCGGATCACCTCGAGGACTCGGCGCTGACGCACCGTCAACCCATCGCCCTTGTCGCGGTCGGGAAACTGCTTCACGTCAGCCATCGTCGCCCCTCGGCTCCCTCGCCAGAACCGCTCGCCGACCCAGTGTCAGTGGTGACTGATGAGGTTGTTGTTGTGAGGGAAGACTACGAGATTCGAACAAGGATGCCAAACACCTGTTCGACGCGTGTCTCGACTTCATCGAACAGTTGTGCTAGAAATCGTACAGACGTTCCATCGAACAGATGTTCGCCGGACTGCAAGCAGGAGGACACCATGAGTGCCATCGCCATCGCCGACCCGCAGGTCACCCGCCCCGACCGTGGGAGCGTGCGCCCGCAACTCGTGCTGCTCCCGACCGGAGCCGAGGCCGTGTGCGCTGCGAGAGCGAGCCGGCCGGTCATGCGGCTGACCGGCTTCGGTCGCCTCCTCGTCGGGCTCCTCGTTGCTGTTGTGTTGGCGATGGGCGCGGTGGCAGCCGCGGGCTCTTTTGCCTCGGCCGCCGGCCCGACGGTGACGATGACGGTCCAGTCCGGCGACACCCTGTCCCAGATCGCTGCGCAGCGACTGCCTGACCTGTCGATCCCGGAGGGCGTCGTGGCGATCCAGCTGGCCAACGGCCTGTCGACCTCGCAGGTGCATGCCGGGCAGACCCTGGTCATCCCCGCCGGGTGAGTCTCGGGCCCCCGGCCACGCCTCATCCTGATCGGCAGTGCCGATCCCCAGAGCGCCGCGTTGGCTCCACCAGCAGCGGCTTCGTGTGTGGGCGCTTCGACCCCGTTCACACACACCCGAGCGCCGCTCCCCACGACCATGGGGGGCGGCGCTCACTCGTGCGCCGTGGGTCGGGCACCAGGCGCTACGAGAGGGGCCCCTTTGTGTTCCTGGGCCAGAGGCCGGGATGCTGTCCCCATAAGCTCTGCGAGTCGCCTCCGGCTCGGCGAGCGCTGCACGACCACCCACGCACGACACGCGACTCGGAAGAAGGATCAGGCATGAAGAAGATTGGTGTCATCGGATGCGGGCTGATGGGGTCTGGCATCGCCGAGGTCTCGGCGCGGGCCGGGCTCGATGTCGTGGTCTCGGAGTCGAGTCCGTCGGCAGTCGCGGCGGGGGTGCACCGGCTGACGGAGTCGCTGCAGCGGGCGCAGTCCCGCGGGAAGATCGACGACGCCCAGGCCGTGCTCGACCGGATCCAGGTCGTCGAGGGGCTGGACGCCCAGGCCGACCGCGAGATCGTGGTCGAGGCCATCGTCGAGGATGAGGCCACCAAGGTCGCCCTCTTTGCCGAGCTCGACCGGATCGTCGAGTCGAAGGAGGCCGTGTTGGCCTCCAACACCTCCTCCATCCCGATCATGAAGCTGGCCGTGGCCACGCAGCGACCCTCACACGTCCTCGGAGTGCACTTCTTCAACCCGGTGCCCGTGCTGGCTCTGGTCGAGCTCGTGCCGAGTCTGCTCACGGCGCCCGAGACGACCGAACGGGCCCGGACCTGGGTCGAGGGCACGCTGGGCAAGCAGGCGATCGACTGCAAGGACCGGGCCGGCTTCGTCGTCAACGCCCTGCTGATTCCTTTCATCCTGTCGGCGATCCGGATGCTCGAGTCCGGCTTCGCCACGGCGGAGGACATCGACCGTGGGCTCGTCCTCGGGGCGGCTCACCCGATGGGCCCGCTCGCGCTGGCCGACCTGATCGGGCTCGACACGACGAAGGCGGTCGCCGAGTCGCTCTACGACGAGTTCAAGGAGCCGCTCTACGCCCCGCCGCCGCTGCTGGCACGCATGGTGGAGGCGGGCCTGCTCGGGCGCAAGACCGGGCGCGGCTTCTACACCATGTGATTGCCTGAGCCAGCCTGGGCTGGGCCGGTGGGGCGCGGTTCGTCGTCCACAGGGGCATCCCGCCCGCTCGGCTGTGCACAGGCGTGCGCAGGGCCGGGCTCGGGGAGGCCCACCTGCCACAGACTCAACGGGGGGAGTTGAGCGGGTAGGGGTTCGCCGTGAAGCTGGTGGTGGAGGTCGCGGCCGTCGAGGCTGCGGCGAGGCAACTGGACGATGCGGTGGCCGCGGCGCGCCGGATGGGTGCCGCTCGGCGGCTCGGCCTCGTGGAGTCCGCGCTCCCGGGCTGGACGGCGTCGCGGGCAGCCGCCGAGGCGGCGGAGGACTGGGGCCGCATCGAGGTTGCCCTGGCCCTCGCGCTCGGTGGGCAGGCGCAGGCCATGCTCGAGGCAGCGCAGGGCTATAGAGAGCTCGAGACGGTCACGACCAGTGCCTTCGGGGCCGGTCGATGAGCATCGGGGTGCTCCAGGTGCGTCGGGGCCGGCCGGAGCTGCTCCGCGAGGTGGCTGCTGGGCTCGAGCGGGACCGGCTGGCCTGGCTGCAGGTCATCGCCTTCGTGCTGGCCGCCAGGTCGGGGGCGGCCTGGCGCGGGCCGGCCGCAACCGCTTCGGCTGACCGTGAGCAGGGCATCGCGGCGCGGATCCGGACCGCCTGCGTGGGCCTGGCCGTGACGGCTGGGGCCCTGCGGCACGCGGCGGACCGGTTGGAGGGCGCCCGCAGCCTGGTGACGAGAGCTGATCGTCTGGCCCGCGACGCGGGCGGCTGGGTGGACCTCGATGGGCGACTCGTCCTGCCGACCCGACCCACGCTCGAGGACCCCATCTCTCAGGCGGTCCGAGCGCGTGAGGACGAACGGACCCGGTGGGAGGTTGCCGGTCTGCTTCGCCAGGCGACCGAGGCGGGCACAGCCGTTGACCGCGACCTGGGCCGCGACCTGCGTCAGGCGCTGCACCCCAACGCCTGCGTCTCGGGACCGCCGCCCGGGCCGGCCATCCCGCCACCACCCCCGATCCGGTCCGGGGCCGCGGGGGTGGGAGAGGTCTTCGCCAGCGCGGCGTGGTGGCGGGTCCTGTCCGGACAGGAGCGGCAGGTCGTGATCGCCACGCACCCGGAATGGATCGGCAACCGGGACGGGATCCCGGCGCGGGACCGGCACCAGGCCAACCTCATCCTGCTGGCCCGGGCGCAGGCTCAGATCGCAGCAGACCCCGAGATCCGGCAGGCCTGGTGGATCCGGGGCACCTCGAGCGGACCCGGTGATCTCGGGCTTCCTGCCCTGATCGGGGCAGGCCCGGCGATGGATCGCTACCTGGACCTGCGGGCGGTGCGGCAGGTCATCGATCGCGGCGACCCACCACGACAACTCCTGTCGCTCGACGGGGCCGGGGACCGGCTCCGGGCTGTGGTGGGTATCGGAGACGTCGACACCGCCGACCACGTCGCGACGTTCGTCGGAGGCTTCACCACGACGCCCCGCGGCTCCCTGGGGCGCTATGACACCCAACTGGCCCAGGTCCGCGACCGGACGGGCCAGATCGCCAGGACGTCCGGGATGGCGGATGCCACGACGGCGCAGGTGGTCTGGCTCGGCTACGACGCCCCGCAGCAGCACGAGGTGCTCGACCCGTGGGGGCGCAGCGTCCTGTCCGAGCAGACCGCCAAGGAGGCGGCGCCGGCCCTGGCCCGCTTCGTCAACGGCATCGACGCCGCGCGCGATGTCCCGCCGCACCAGGTGATCGATGCGCACTCCTACGGCAGCGTCGTCGCGGCGCACCTGCTGACCCACAACACCGGCGTCGACGACGTCGTGCTGCTCGGCTCGCCCGGGGTCGGGGGAGCCTTCACGTCGTTGGCGGGCGCGGGACTCAAGCCCGGGGCGCTCAACGTCCTGGCGGCCGACTGGGACGCCGTGGCCCACTCCGGGTGGTTCACCGGCGATCCGACCGAGGTGCCCGGCGCACTGGTCCTGTCCTCCGGGTGGTCCCTGGTCCCGGACCTGCCGCTCGGCACCGGGGCCGCCTCGTCCGGGCACAGCGACTACTTCACCGCTGGCTCGACCAGCGTCGAGAACCTGGCTGCCGTCACGCTCGGACGGCGGGACCTGCTCATCCTCGACGGTGAACGCCGCAAGGGTGGCCGGCCCTGACCCGGTGTCGATCGCGTTTGTGCAGGTCAGCGGCACGCCACGCCGAGGGTCAATCCAGGTGTTGCGGTGTGGGTCACATCGATCTATGGTTACCCCTACATCTAGTAGTTACACACCTGTAAGTCATCCACATGTAGTCCCCAGGGTGGAGTGGGTTACCCACAGTTCATCCACACCCTGTCCCCAGTTTTATCCCCAATCGCGCTGCTGACTGAGCCTGACCACCAGGCGAGCTCAGCGGCATACGACATCGCTGAGAAGGAAGGTGACCGCAGATGCACTGTCCGTTCTGTCGGTACACCGACTCACGCGTCATCGACTCGCGGACCACCGACGACGGCACCTGCATCCGCCGCCGCCGTCAGTGCCCGGAGTGCAACCGGCGCTTCACGACCCTGGAGACCTCAAGTCTCAGCGTCGTCAAGCGCTCGGGGGCCTCCGAGCCGTTCAGCCGGGCCAAGGTGCTCTCCGGCGTCCGCAAGGCGTGCCAGGGGCGGCCGGTCTCCGAGGATGACCTGGCCCTGCTCGCCCAGAAGGTCGAAGAGGCCATCCGGGCGCAGGGCAACGCCGAGATCGAGGCCCACGAGGTCGGCATGGCCGTCCTCGAGCCGCTTCGCGAACTCGACGAGGTCGCCTTCCTCCGGTTCGCGTCCGTCTACCAGGCGTGGGGCAGCCTGGAGGACTTCGAGGGAGCCATCGCGCTCCTGCGGGCTGAGCGGGACGTCGCGGGGATCGACCCCCACGCCGAGCCCGGCCGGCCACCCGGCGAGCGGGTCTGACCCGCCACCAGCGCCGTGGGGCGCGGGGACGCGGGGGCTCGAGGTAGCAGAAGGGGACTGTCAGACCCCGGCGAAATACTGATGTTTGACGACGAGTTTCACCTATGAGACAGCAGAATCACCACACGGGCACCATTCGGTCAGGGAGGCCGCAGCATGACGGAAATCGGTAATCGCAGCTCACGCTCGAAGGCAGGCGCCAAGAAGGGCGTCACCATCGAACGCATCTACACCACGCCTGGCGTGCACCCCTACGACGAGGTGAAGTGGGAGAAGCGCGACGTCGTCCAGCAGAACTGGAAGACCGGCGAGACGATCTTTGAGCAGCGCGGTGTCGAGTTCCCCGATTTCTGGTCGGTCAACGCGAGCACGATCGTCACGACCAAGTACTTCCGCGGGGCGCTCGGCACCGACAAGCGCGAGACGGGCCTCAAGCAGCTCATCGACCGCGTCGTGCTGACCTATGCGGCGGCCGGCAAGCAAAACGGCTACTTCAGCTCCGACGAGGACGCTGAGATCTTCGAGCACGAGCTCACCTACGCGCTGCTGCACCAGGTCTTCTCGTTCAACTCGCCGGTGTGGTTCAACGTCGGCACCTCCTCCCCGCAGCAGGTCTCCGCCTGCTTCATCCTCTCCGTTGACGACTCGATGGACTCGATCCTCAACTGGTACAAGGAGGAGGGCTTCATCTTCAAGGGTGGATCCGGTGCCGGCCTCAACCTGTCGCGGATCCGCTCGTCCAAGGAGCTGTTGTCCTCCGGCGGGACCGCCTCCGGCCCGGTCTCCTTCATGCGTGGCGCCGATGCGTCCGCCGGGACGATCAAATCCGGTGGGGCGACGCGTCGGGCGGCCAAGATGGTCGTCCTGGACGTCGACCACCCTGACATCGTCGAGTTCGTCGAGACCAAGGCGCGCGAGGAAGACAAGATCCGCGCCCTGCGTGACGCCGGCTTCGACATGGATCTCGGCGGCAAGGACATCGTCTCGGTCCAGTACCAGAACGCCAACAACTCGGTCCGGGTCAACGACGAGTTCATGAAGGCGGTCGAGGACGGCACCACGTTCGGCCTCAAGTCTCGCGGCGACGGCTCGGTCATCGAGACCATCGAGGCCCGCGAGCTCTGGGGCAAGATGGCCAAGGCCGCATGGGAGTGCGCCGACCCCGGCATCCAGTACGACGACACGATCAACGCGTGGCACACCAACCCGGAGACGGGCCGGATCACCGCGTCCAACCCGTGCTCCGAGTACATGTCCCTCGACAACTCCTCGTGCAACCTCGCCTCGCTCAACCTGCTGAAGTTCCTGCGGGACGATGACACGTTCGACGCGGAGGCCTTCCAGAAGGTCACCGAGCTGGTCATCACCGCCATGGACATCTCGATCTGCTTCGCGGACTTCCCGACCGAGCCGATCGCCAAGACGACGCAGGACTACCGTCAGCTCGGCATCGGTTACGCCAACCTCGGCGCGCTGCTGATGGCGACCGGTCACGGCTACGACTCCGAGGGTGGCCGGGCGCTCGCCGCGTCGATCACCTCGCTGCTCACGGGCGCCTCCTACAAGCGCTCCGCCGAGCTCGCCGCGATCGTCGGCCCCTACAACGGCTACGCCCGCAACGCCGACGCGCACAAGCGGGTCATGCGCAAGCCCACAAGCTGGCGACGAAGGCTTGGGACCAGGTCATCAAGCTCGGCGAGAAGGACGGCTACCGCAACGCGCAGGCCTCCGTGCTCGCGCCCACCGGCACCATCGGCTTCATGATGGACTGCGACACGACCGGCATCGAGCCCGACTTCTCGCTCGTCAAGTTCAAGAAGCTCGTCGGCGGCGGCTCGATGCAGATCGTCAACCTGACGATCCCGCGGGCCCTGAAGAAGCTCGGCTACCAGCAGGAGTCGATCGAGGCCATCGTCGAGTACATCGCCGACAAGGGTCACGTCATCGACGCGCCCGGGCTGCGCCCCGAGCACTACGAGATCTTCGACACCGCGATGGGGGCCCGCTCGATCTCGGCCATGGGCCACGTGCGGATGATGGCTGCCGCGCAGCCCTTCCTGTCCGGCGCGATCTCCAAGACGGTCAACCTGCCGGAGGACGCCACGGTCGAGGAGATCGAGGAGGTCTACCTGCAGGGGTGGAAGCTCGGCCTCAAGGCGCTCGCGGTCTATCGCGACAACTGCAAGGTCGGCCAGCCCCTCTCCGATGGTGGCTCGACCGCCAAGGACCGGTGCGTCGTCGCCTGCCCAAGCGCCGTGCCTCGCAGACGACGTCGTTCGCCGTCGGTGGCGCCGAGGGCTACCTCACGGCCGGCACCTACGACGACGAGCAGCTGGGCGAGATCTTCCTGAAGTTCGGCAAGCAGGGCTCGACGCTGGCCGGTGTCATGGACGCCTTCTCGATCGCCGTCTCGATCGGCCTTCAGTACGGCGTGCCGCTCGAGACCTTCGTCGAGAAGTTCACCAACCTGCGCTTCGAGCCGGCCGGCCTCACGGACGACCCGGACGTGCGTATGGCGCAGTCGATCATGGACTACGTCTTCCGCCGCCTGGCGCTGGACTACCTGGACTTCGAGACCCGCTCCTTCATGGGGATCCACACGGCCACCGAGCGCGCCCGCCAGGTGGAGACCGGCTCCTATGAGGACGACTCCTCGGACGAGCTGGATGAGGACCTCGCGGACGAGCTCCAGACGCTGTCCCAGTCGGTGCAGATGCGCCGGACCGAACCCAAGGCCGACAAGGTCGAGGACAAGGCGTCCGAGGTCAACTTCGGGTCCGGCGCCGCGTCCGCCCGGGAGACGTCCAGCGAGATCCACAGCTCTGCCGAG
>CAJDTW010000002.1_pt1 | contig 28543 bp, 24 predicted proteins | sample 7389911 | NCBI WGS metagenome assembly CAJDTW01 (sample SAMEA7055652, study PRJEB34461) | soil metagenome | biome: terrestrial ecosystem; feature: Peninsula; material: soil | place: Antarctica | collected 2016 | reverse complement strand
CCCGCTCCATGCGGGCGGCTCGTCCAAGGCCTTCCTCGCGTTCCTCTCGCCCGACGAGATCGAGGACTACGTGGACTCGCAACCCCTCGAGGCCCTCACGGCTGCGACGGTCACCGATCCGGATGTCCTGCGCGACGAACTGGCCGCCATCCGGGCGCAGGGCTGGGCCCGGTCCACCGCTGAGCGCAAGGGGGGCGCCGCCTCGGTGGCCGCGCCCGTCTTCGACCACCTCGGCGCGCCGGTGGCGGTCGTCAGTGTCTGCGGTCCCGCGGAGCGTTTCCTGGGCGAGTTCGACGAGTGTCGGGATGCCCTGCTCGACGTCACGCTTCTGCTCTCCGAGCGGCTCGGCTGGCGGTCGGATTCACCTCCTGACGAATCTCGCGGTGTGGGGTGACGTCGGTCCGACCCAGCGACCAAGCCTGATACACAAAGAAGGGCCCGGATCCAGTGGATCCGGGCCCTTCTTCCGTGGTGGCGACTACCTCACTACTTGGTCACCGTGATGTCGGTGGTGAACCAGCCCTGGGCGTCCTTCTCCCACTTGTAGAGGCGGATGCAGTCGAGCGGGTAGGACTCGTGGTCCTGGTCCGGCTTGATCTGGCAGCCGGACGCCGTCTCGGCGGCCGGGATGTCGAGGCTGCCGAAGGCGGTGGCGAGCGCCGTCCCGTCGAGCGACTTCGCCTGGTTGGCTGCGGCCGCGAAAGCGTCGACGCAGTCGGCGGCGACGGCGACGCCCTTGGGTGACTTCGCCCCGGTCTTCGGGCCGACGTTCGTCCCGAACTCCTTCTCGACTGCCGTCACGAAGGTCTGCCTCGAGGAACGAGATGTTCTGCGCCCCCGAGCCACCGATCATGAGTCCGTCGAACTTGGCCTGCTCGGCGGCAGCCATCGTCTTGGCGCCGCTGCCGCTGTTGGAGATCCAGATCGCCTGGGCGCCCTTGTCCATGAGTGACTGGACGTAGGCAACGTGGGAGGCATCGTCCGCGCGGGACTGCTCGAAGCCCACGAGGGTGACCCCGTACTTCGGTCCGAGGTCGGTCATCAGCTTGGCGTAGTCCTTGCCCGTGTCGTCGCCCTCGTAGACCAGGCCGACCTTGGTCAGGCCCTTGCTCTGGAGGTACTCGAGGTTGCGGGTGACGTCCTGGGTCGCTGAGTTCTCCATCCGGAAGCCGTAGGTCGTGTCAGCGAAGGTGCCGCCGGCCACAGCGGGCTGGCAGTTGAGCTTCTTGTTGCTCTCGAAGGTTCCCTTCGCAGCGTTGTAGAAGGCCGTGATCGACGGTCCGACGACGAAGGAGACGCTCGGGTCGCCGGCCAGTTCGTTGGCGAAACCGACGGCCTTCCCCGGGTCGAGCTGCATGTCGCGCGTGACGATCTCGAGCTTCGCGCCGCCCACCCCGCCAGCCGCGTTGATCCGGTCCACGGCAACCTGCATGCCGTTCTGCTGGGAGATGCCCAGCACGGCAAAGGGGCCGGTCATGGCCGAGATGAGCCCGACCTTGACGGTCGGCTGACCGGCGCTCCAGCTGCTCCCCCCAGTGCTTCCGCCCGTGCTGCCACCCGCAGCTCCCGGCGCGGGCGTGTCTGCCTTGCCGCTGCATCCTGCAATCACCATGACGGGGATGACCGCCAGTGTGGCCCACCTTCGGTAACTCATGCGGACTCCTTGTCCAAGTTGTCTGCGTTCCAATGGTAGGAACACCGTATCAAGAATGATAGGGGTGGCGAGGCGACATGGGAACCCATTCAGCACCCCGTGATCCGATTGGGATCTTGCTTGGGAGGTTGGCGTGGGGGATGGACCTTCGGGATCAGCGCCACGACCCCGGCAGTGGGCGGGTGGATGGCTCGTACGTCGTTTCCAACGGCCCCTGGGCCCGCGTGATCAACAGTGAGCCGTGCCGCGACCGCATCGGTCCGTGAGTGGCCTCTGCTCCAGCGGGATGGGAGAGATATCCGCCGACCCCCATGAGCCCCGCTGCCGTTTCGATGCCACCTTCGAGGATGTAGTTCTCCTCGGTGAAGGCATGCCACTCAGTCATCGCGCTCGTCCAGTGCGGGAGGACCCCCAGGATCCAGAAGCCCTCGCCGGTCTCGGTGTCTTCGCGCAACGTCTTGCGGCCGCCGCCCGCGGGGAAGCCTGCTGTCTTGGGCTGCTCCCAGGGCACATCTGCTACGTGCACCGGACCGATTAGGCGGTGTCGGGGGGCGTCGGGGGCGTCCTGGGAGGCGGCGGTCAACTGGGCGGGACCTGAGGTGAACACCAGCGCGGTAGCACCGCTTTCGCCCACGGCCAGGCCGGCAGTGCTGACGCCGGCGGGCAGGAAGAAGTAGCCGTAGCGCTCGATCCGCTCGGCTCCCAGAGTCAGCAGGCCATCGAGCAACAACATCTCGACATCGCAGCTCCAGCGCCCGCCGCCCGCTGCCAGCCCCGGAGGCAGCGTCACCACCATGGAGCGGCCTCCAGTCTCCGGGTCCGAGTTGAGTTCACGAACGGACACCTGTTCGGTGGCCCCGGCCGTCGGGAAGACGACGAGCTCGGCCGGGTCGTCGTCAACATGAATGAAATCCACGAAGGGAAGGGCCACGATCTCTCCTGGGTGTCGGGGGTTGGAACAGCACGCCGTGCGCGGTGGGCCGGTGATGCCCAGCCACCGCGCACGGCGCTTTACTGTGGGACTACGGCGTCACCTCAGTCGCATACCACCCCTTGGCGTCCTTCTGCCACTGGTAGAGGTGGATGTCATCGATCCCGTAGAACTCGTGATTCTTGCCGGGATTGATGCTGTTGCCGGACGGGGTCTCGGTGTTCGGGAGGTGGAGGGCCTCAAGGGCGCCCGCGACCTTGTCGGGATCCAGGGACTTGGCATTCTCGGCTGCCTTGGCGTAGGCGTACGCGCAGTCGGCAGCAATGGCCGTGCCCTTGGGAGAGGTCGCACCGCTCTTCGGGCCGACGTTGATGCCGTAGTCCTTCTCGATGGCTTCGATGTGCTTGCGGTAGCCGGGCTGCCACGTGGACCGGTCGCGCAGCAACCATGGGTAGTTGGATGAGGAGAACACGGTGCCCTTGGCGGCGTCTCCGGCGGCCTCGATGAACGCGATGTTGAACAGTCCGGAACCGCCGACCAGGAGACCGTCATAGTTGGCCGCGACCTTGGCAGCCATGGTCTTGGCACCAGCAGGGTTGGTGGAGATCCAGATGGCCTGGGCGCCCTTGCCCATGAGCGCCTGGACGTAGGCGACGTGGGAGGCATCGTCCGCGACCGTCTTCTCCCAGCCGACGTATTCGAGCCCCGCCTTGGCGGCCTTGTCCTTGAACTGCTGGTCGAAGAACTTCCCGGTGTCGTCATCCTCGTAGATGAGCCCGATCTTCTTCATCTTCGGGTCCTGCTTGAGGTAAGCGAGCATCTTGTCGACGTTCAGGTCATTGGGGTCCTGCGAGCGGAACCCATACTTCAGGTCTGCGAAGGTCCCGGCGGCAACCGCGGGCTGGCAGTTGACCATCTTGTTCGACTCGAAGGCTCCCTTCGCGGCGTTGTAGAACGAGGTGATCGAGGGCCCGACCACCAGCTTCATGTTCTGGTTGCCGGCAAATTCGTTGGCCTGCTGGACGGCCTTGCCGGGGTCCAGTCCGGAGTCGCGAGTTTCCAGGGCAACCTGGGCCCCGCCGATCCCGCCTGCCTTGTTGATCTGATCGATCACGACGTTGAGGGAGTTCTGTTGCGAAATCCCGAGCACCGCGAACGGCCCGGTCATCGGAGCGATCAGGCCGAAACTGATCTTGTCGGTGCCGGCGCTCCAAGCGCTGCCGCCCGTGCTGCCAGCGGACGGGCCCGGCGCTGCGGGTTCTGCCTTGCCACTGCATCCTGCGAGGGCCATGACGGGAATGACCGCCAGCGTGGCCCACGTTTGGTATCTCATGGGGTTCCTCGTCCAAGCCGTAGTTGTTCCACTAATAGGAACGCTGTATCAACGATAATAGGGGCGGGGGCCGGGGTTGGGAAGGGGTGGGCCGTTTCGTCTCGGCCTCCACTGAGGACGTTCTGAACTGATGGCCGCGTCGCCCCGTTGACAGGGCTCCTGCACTCTTCTACTTTGGAACACGATTTCATTGATCGGAATGAGGGCTCGTCGCACGACTGCCTGTGGGCGGATCGGAGCCGGGCGTCGTCAACCAAGGAGCGATGCAATGAGTGCGACGAAAGACGTGCCGAGCGCGCTGGTCCCCGGGGTCAGCGCAGCCTTCCTTGGGGTGAGCGACCCGGCGCCGCACCTCGAGTTCTACTGCGACCGGCTCGGCTTCGCCGTGACCGAGAGGGGGGGCGTGCCAGCCGAGCAGGCGGCGCAGCTCTGGGGCGAGGACCGCGAGGTGCCCTACACCGTGCTGGCCGCCGCCGGCGCGGCGCACGGTCGGATCATCCTGCTCACGGTGCCCAACGCCCCTGAGGTCCTGCACCCCCATACAGCTGACCTCGGCCTCGTCGGCATCGACGTGTACACCGATGACATCGTGCGGGCCCACGCCGACCTCACGGGGGCCGGTCACCCGTGGGCGACTGCGCCAGCGACGTGGGAGGTCCCCGTCGGCGACCGGCAGGTCACGGTCACTGAAGGCTTTTGCTACGCCCCCGAGGGGACCGATGTGGTCTTCGTCCAACCCGAGAATCCACGAGGCACGGCCGCCTGGTCTGCGGAGCCGGACCGTCCCTACACCGAGCTCACCTCGCTGGTCTGCCACGTGCGAGATGTCGACGCCGAGGTCGGCTTCTGGGGGCCCGATGGACTGGGCCTTGACCTGTGGTACGACCTGTCCTTCACCTCCCCGGGCCTGGACGAGATGGCCGGGCTGCCATCCGGCACGATGATGCGCCTCGCCTTCCTCGCCGGGCCGGAGACGGCCCGCATCGAGGTGACCCGGGTCGGCGACGGCTCCCTCGGGATCGATCGCCGGCACGGGCAGCGGACCGCGCAGGCGCTGGGCCACTCCGGGTGGCTCGTCACCACCCCCGACCTGGACCGGGCGCTCGCAGTGGTCCACCACCGCGGCGGCCGCGTCAACGCAGGACCGGTCGAGGCGCGGGGGGGCCTGTTCGGCGCGCACCGCGTCGCATTCGTCGACACGCCGGGCGGCATCCCCGTCACGATTCAGGAGGACGAGAGATGAGCGGGCCGATGACGACACCGGGGACACCGACGACACCGACGACACCGGCCCGAGGGCGAACCGCGCTCGAGACCCCGGTCCAGATGCTCGACTCGCTGATCCGCCAGGATCTTGAAGGAGTCCTCGACTGCTTCGACCCCGCCGATGACACCTACGTCTTCGTCGAAGGGCCCCGCTGGACGAACAGGGGCGGTCAGCGGATCCTTGCCGGGTGGCGCGATTACTTCAAGGCACCCCAGAAGCTCGCGTCCTGGGCGTGGACCGAGGGTCCGGACGTCCACGAGTCCGGAGACCTCGCTCTCGTCGCGGGGGTGGTCCGCTACGGCTTCGAGGTCGACGACAGGGCGGTGCACCTACCCTTCCGGATGACGTGGGTGATGCGGCGCACCGATGGGGTGTGGCGCATCCTTCACGAGCACGGCTCGCAACCGCTGCCCGACCCCTATGGCACCGGAGACTGGCTTCAGCCGGACGATGTGCTCGCTGGCGGGGCCGCTGACGGGTAGCGCTTGGTCCTAGCAGCCACCTGTTGGGCTCCGCCCGTTGACACGCACCGGGCCGGGGCCCTTTAATTGAAACAGCGTTACTAATAATGGAACCGAGCATGGGCCCGCCCCGGTCCGGTTCGCCTTCTGAAGGAGAATGCAGATGCGCGGGATGGATGAGAGCCACACCTTCCGTTGGATGCACGACGTCCAGGGATGGCCCGCCGAGGAGTTGTCGAGCCGATGAGTTCTGAGGTCCTCGTCAGCGGGTTCTACTCGGGCGCCATCTATGCCCTCGTCGCCCTCGGCCTGACCATCGTCTTCCAGCCCACCCGGATCATGAACTTCGCCCAGGGCGAGGCCATGGTCCTCGGTGCGGCCGTCAGTTACGTCGTGGTGTCCCTGCTCGGTTGGGGTTGGCCCGTGGCCATCGTTCTCGGCATCGTGGCCGCGGTCATCATGGGTCTGCTCATGGAGCGGATGATCATCCTGCCCGTGCGCTTGTCGGGATCCCGCTTCGCGTGGATCATCGCAACCCTCGCCGCAGCCCTGATCTTCCAGTCGTTGTTCACCCTCAGGTTCTTCGACGTCGACGCCCTGCGCCCGTCGCCGATGATCGACGGGTCGCTCCGCATCGGCGGGGTCACCATCGAGTGGCAGCAACTCCTTGCGATCGTCGTCGTCCTGGTGACCGTCGCCGGCTACGCCCGCTTCCTCAAGGGGTCGATGTACGGACGGGCGATCCGAGCGACCGCTCAGAATGAGGACGCCGCCGTCCTCATGGGCATCCCCGTCCACCGCATCATCGTGCTCAGCTTCGTCATCGGGACGGTGATCACGGCGCTGGCCGGGATCCTCGCGTCGCCGGTCATCTTCATCGCACCTGCCGCTGGTCTGCTCTTCACCATCAAGGGCTTCATCGCGGCGGTCATCGGTGGGGTCGGGTCGCCGGGTGGCGCGCTCGCAGGCGGCCTCATCGTGGGTCTGCTCGACAACGTCGTGCGTGCCGCCGTGGGCGGCAGCGCCGGCAACTTCGCCGTCTTCATCGTGCTCGCGGTGATCCTCGTGTTCTTTCCCGCCGGACTGTTCGGCAAGCCGATGGAGGCGCACTGATGACTGCCACCCCAGATACCGGCGCCCCCCGCGCCAGCGTCTTCGAGAGCGACGGGTACGCCCGAGTCCGCCGTTGGGGGCTTCTGGTCCTGAGCGCTGCCGTGTTCGTCGTCCTGCTCCTCTGGCCGCGGATCACGGACTTCTACAGCTACAACGCGGCCTACTACAACGGGGTCGTGGCGTCGGCGGCCATCATGGCCATCCTCACCATCTCGCTCAACCTGTCGATGGGCTACGGCGGGCTGCTGTCATTGATGCAAACCGGCCTCCAACTGCTCGGCGGCTACTCGGTGGCCCTGATCGCGACGAAGGCCGGTCTACCGTGGATCGTAGGCCTGCTCGGCGCTGTCCTGCTCGGTGCCATCTTCTCCCTGCTGGTCATCAGCATCAGCCTGCGGGCCACCTACCTCTACTTCGGAATGATCACGCTCGCCGCCGACCTCATCCTCGTCGAGGCAGGGCGAGCCTGGACGGACGTGACCGGCGGAGTCGTCGGCATCAGCGGGATCCATGCCACGTGGGGCGGCGAGGTGATGCCCAAGGAGGTCTTCTACTACGTCGTCATCGGGTGCCTGGCCCTTGTCTACGTGTTCCAGCGCAACCTCGTGAAGTCGGGGGTCGGCCGTGAGGCGATGGCTGTGCGCGAGTCCCCCGAAACCGCGTCCGCGATGGGCATCTGGCCGGCCCGGACGAAAGTCACGGTCTTCGTCCTCGCCGGCGGGATCGGCGGTCTCTCAGGTGGGCTCTACTCGCTCCAGCTCGGCTTCGTCAACCCGGACATCGGGTTGCTCGACAACGGGCTGATCTTCTTCGTCGGGCTCTTCCTCGGTGGCATCGCGACGCTCGTCGGTCCCCTCATCGGGGTCGGCGCCGTAGCGCTCCTGATGGAACTGATCAAGGACCAGGCCCGCTACACCACCCTGATCCTCGGTCTCGTCCTGCTCGCCTGCATGATGGTCATCCCGCGTGGCATCGTGGGGACGTGGAACGCGAGTCGCTTCGGTCGGGACCGGATCGACGACGACGGTCAGTCCGGGATCGGACCGGTGCCCGACTCAGTCGTCGGCGTCGAGGCCCCCGCGGACGACGCCGCTGCGCTTGAAGGCATCGGCTTGGTCAAGCACTTCGGCGGGGTGAAGGCGACCGACGGCGTCAACGTGCGGGTCATGCCGGGCACGATCCACGGCATCATCGGACCGAACGGCAGTGGCAAGTCCACGCTCGTGGGCGCCCTGACCCGCTATCACCGGCTCGACGAGGGCAGCGTGCTCATCAGAGGCGTCGAGGCACCCCGGACGCCGCACGGTGTCGCCGCCGCAGGGGTGACCCGGGTGTTCCAGATCCCGCACCTCTTCGAGCGGCTCAGCGTGGTCGACAACGTCGTCACCGGCATGCGGATGCGTGAGACCTACACGTGGATGGGTGCGGTGCTGCGCAGTCCCGCGTACCGACGCCAGACACGCGAAGAGCGGGTGGAGGCGCTCGGCCTGCTGGGCTTCGCTGGGCTCGGGGCCCGGGCGGAGTGGCTGGCCGGCTCCCTGTCGCACGGGCAGAAGCGTCTGCTGGAGGTCGTGCGTGCAGTCGCCACGCAGCCGCAGGTGCTCATCCTCGACGAGCCGGCGACCGGGCTCACCGCGGACGAGCTCACCGCCCTCGCCGAGCTCTGCGCAGCCCTGCGGGACCGCGGTATCGCCGTCCTGCTCATCGAGCACAACATGGAGTTCGTCATGAAGCTCTGCAGTGTCATCACCGTCATCGAGAGCGGGAAGGTCATCGCGGAAGGATCGCCGGAGCACGTGCGCTCGTCGCCGGCCGTGATCGCCGCCTACCTCGGTCCCGACGTCTCCGAGATGGCTCACCCGCCCACGGCCGCGCCGATGGCCGAGGAGGCAGACGCATGAGCCTGCTCGAGTTGCGCGACGTCCACGCCGGCTACGGCGCCGTGCGGGCCGCGACCGGGATCGACCTGACGGTCGGCGAGGGCGAGTTTGTCGTCCTGCTCGGTCCCAACGGCGCCGGCAAGAGCACGACGCTGCGAGTCATCTCCGGGTTGCTGTCGCCGACCGCAGGATCGGTGCACCTCCGTGGCCAGGATGTCACCCGGATGGCCGGCTGGAAGCGGGTCGGTCTCGGCCTGGGGCACGTCCCCGAGGGACGACAGGTCTTCTCCGAGCACACGGTGGAGGAGAACCTCCAGCTGGGCTTCTTCTCGCACCGCCGGCACGAGATCAAGGCCGATCTGGAGCAGATGTATGACCTCTTCCCTCGTCTGGCGGAGCGGAGACAGCAGATGGCGGGCACGCTGTCCGGGGGCGAGGCCCAGATGCTCGCTGTCGCCCGCGCGCTGATGTCCCGGCCGGCGCTGCTCATGCTGGACGAGCCGTCCCTCGGCCTCGCCCCGCTCAAGGTGGCGGAGCTGTTCGAGTACCTTTCCCGGCTGCACCAGGAGCGCAACCTCGCCATCCTGCTCGTGGAGCAGCAGGCCCGCACCGCGCTGCAACTGGCCGAGCGGGGCTACGTCCTCGAGCGCGGCCGGGTCGTCGTGGCGGGAGGCGGTGCGGAGTTGCGCGACGACCCCCGGGTCCAGGCCGCCTACCTCGGTGGGTGAGCGCCGGTAGACCAACAGAGCCCGTATGCCGCTGGGGGAGGACCTCAGCGGCATACGGGCTCTGTGGCGTGGTGGGTCAGCTGCGACTCATCGGCCGGTGGAGGTAGCGACCGGTCGGCTCGCCGGTGATGAGCCCATCGGTGAGCACCCGGCTGCCCCGCACGAAGGTGTCGGTCACCTTGGCCGACATCGCGAACCCCTCGAAGGGGGTGTACTCCTGGGCCGACTCCGAGTCCTGCGCGCGGACCGTCCAGGAGACCTCTGGGTCGACCAGGGCGATGTCCGCGTCATAGCCCTCGGCGAGCACGCCCTTGGTGCCCAGACCGAAGCGCTGCGCCGGGTTGTAGGCGCTCAGGGCGGCGACCCGGTGGTAGGGCAGCCCGCGGCGGGTGCCCTCGCTGATGAGCCCGGCGAGCAGGTACTCGGCGCCGCCGAAGCCCGACTTGGCGAGGAAGACGTCGTCGGCCGGGTCGCCGAACTTCATCTCGGCGCTGCAGCAGGCGTGGTCGCTGCAGACCCAGTCGATCGAGCCGTCGAGCACGAAGTCCCAGAGCGCGTCGACGTCCTCGGGCGAGCGCAGCGGTGGGTTGACCTTGCCTCCGACGCCACTCGCGGTCTCGTAGCTGGCGAGCAGGTGACCGACCGTGACCTCGCGGCGGAAGTTGATGTGCGGGAAGGTCGCTGCCATCGCGAGCGCCGACTCGACGGCCTTGCGCGAGGTGAGGTGGAGCAGGTTGATGTTCGCCAGTCCGGTCTCGTGGGCCAGGTAGGCGGCGATGTGCACCGCGAGCCCCTCCGAGTGTGGCGGACGGGAGGCGCTGTAGGCCTCGAGACCGGTGAGGGTGCCCTCCTCCTCGACGATCTTCGTGTAGGCGGTCATGATCTCGGCGGTCTCGCAGTGCAGCGAACACGAGATCTGGTCCGCGAGGTCCGGGTTCTCCTCCCGGGCCCGCTGGACCGCCCGCATGACGAACTCGAAGTGGGCGTAGTCGTAGCGCTCGCCCGGGGGCGTCATGAGGAAGGAACTCTGGTCCTCCGAACGTCCGTGCAGGCCGTGGCTGCCGTAGAACATGAAGATCTTGAAGGAGCTGACGCCGTGCTCGGTGACGAGGGCCGGCACCTCGCCGAGGTGCTCCTGGCTCATCGGGGCGAGGTGGTAGCCGTAGTCGACGTAGGCGCGACCCTCCGAGGCCTCGAGCACCTCTGGGAAGAACTCGGAGTACGGGCCGCCCTTGTTGAGGTAGTACTGGCCGGTGCGCATGTAGGACAGAGCCGTGGTCACCCCGCCCTGGGCACTCGCCCGGGACTCCGACGCCACGTCCTTGCTCAACGGGTTGTAGATGCCCCAGTGCTGGTGGGCGTCGACGACGCCGGGGAATGCGAGCTTGCCCCCACCGTCGACGACGACGGTCGCATCCTCGACGGGGATGTCGCTCGCGAGTTGGACGATGCGACCGTCCTTGACGCCGATGTCGAGCGCCTGCGGCTCGGGCTCGTCGTGCCGCACGAGCCGGACGTTCTTGATCACGAGATCGAGTGCTGTCATCACAATCCTCCTCGGGACGCCACATCGCGTCCGTGGTTACCAGGTGTCGCTGTTGGGTCAGGTGGCCGGTGGCCGCCAGACCCGATCACTGCCGGGTGGCAGGGGGTACAAGGTTTCGCAGGTGCTGCATGACCGCTCCGATGTCCGGAAGCTGGTCGAGGTGCCGGACCTGGGTCTGCACCTCGCGCACAACGTCCGCTGGGAGCCATGGCCCGGCCGTGTCCTCGAACTTCAGGGCCAATTCGTCGTCGCTGAGCGGCCGTTGGTTGCCGCCCCGGTTGGCCAGGACCTCCTCGACGTGCTCGGCCCCGTCCGTCGTCCACACTCTCACGATGGCGGGGAACTGGGAGGGGAAGATCGCGTCCAGTCGGGCGTCCGGGACGACCTCGACGTGGCTCATCAGGGTGCGCCGGGCGGGATCCTGGGCCAGTTCGTCCGAGAAGTCGTCGAGGCCGACTCCGAGCCCGCCGCCGCCGAAGAGCCCCGCGGTCAGGGCGTAGGGCGCGCTGAACTGGGCTTGGTAGCCGGTCTCCGGGGCCCTCTTGACCTCGATCGGCTGCCCGATGGTGCGGATGACCGCCGCGGGGACAGCGACAGTGGCTCGGGTCACGTCGGCGGGCCGGATTCCCTTGGCGCGCAGGGCGAGCCCGCCGTCGATGATCGCGTGGGTGAAGTGGTTGGCCGGGTAGGGCTTGAAGAAGATGTCGGGGATCGACCATGTCACGCCGAGGTCCCGGGTGATCTCGTCCGGGTCGAAGAGTCCGTGCAGGAAGGCCTCGAAGAAGCCGAACCGGCCCTCCAGGACCGTGGGTGGTCCGGTGAAGCCGTGGCCGACGAGTTCGGCGGCAGTGACCCCGGACTGGGCGGCCCAACCGCAGTGCAGCCGCTTGACCGTGCCGCCGGTCCGGTTCGCCTCGATGATGCCAGACGCCATGGACGCGGTGATCCCGAGCGTGTGCTGGACTGCCGCTGCGTCGGCGCCGAGGAGCAGGGCCGCGGCGACGCCTGAGCCCATCGCCCCGCAGATCGACGTGGCGTGCTGGCCGTGCTCGAAGAAGGTCGAGTTGCCGAGGGTCCGGTCGTAGCCGGCCATGCCGAGCCGGACCGCCACCTCGAGCCCGACGGCCACCGCGCGGATGAGGTCTTCACCGGAGGCCTTACTGGCCTCCGCCGCGGCGAGGGCCGCCGGGACGACGCTGGCAGACGGGTGCAGGATCGAGGGCAGGTGAGTGTCGTCGTAGTCCAGCGAGTGCGCGAGGACGCCATTGCCGAAGGCTGCGTGGGCGGCGGTGACGGGCTCGGGAAGCCCGACGACGTGGGCTCGGCCCGTCCCGCCCTGCGCCGCGACGTAGTCGAGTGCGGCCTGGGAGGTGGGGAGCCGGTGGGCGCCCACGCAGAGACCGAGGATGTCGAGGACCCGTTGACGCACGCTGGCAGAGACGGCCGGCGGGACCCCGTCCTGGAAGGCATCCTGAGCGAACTGCGACAACTGTCCGGCGAGCGTGGGACCGGTGCTGGTTGCCTCAGACACGTGAGATCACCGCCAACGGCCGGGCCGGTGAACCGGTCGCCCCGAAGATCGGAAGTGGCGACAGCACGAAGAGGAACTCGCTCGGAGCCCGCTCTGCCAGCTCCTCGAGAGCCATCGCCTCGATGATGTAGATGCCGTGCGTGACGAGCAGAACGCTGTGCGCCGGCAGGACGCTGTGGCCCGATCCAGCGGGCAGGCACTCGAACGCGATCGTGTCAGCGCCAGCAGCGTGCACCTTCCGGTCAGCGAGCCACTGAGCGCCGGCCGCCCCGACACCAGGGACGCCGCTGTCATGGCCGATGTAGGCAGCGCGGTCCCCGGTGTCGAAGTGCTGACCCCAGCCACTGCGGATCAGGACGACGTCGCCGCTTCGCACCTCGACACCCTGACGGGCGCAGGCCTGCTCGAGGTTCTCCGCCGTGATCTCCTGACCGGGGGCGCAACGGCCCAGGCCGAGGAGCGCCGGGATGTCGAGCAGCACGCCGCGTCGCACCATCGGCTCGATCGTGTGGGCACCAAGTTCGGCGTAGCGGCCACCGACTCCCGCCTGGATGGCGTCGAGGTCGCCGTGCAGGCGGCCGTCCTGCGAGACGTGCGACAACGCGTCGATGTGGGTGCCGACGTGGGTACCCATCGTGATGATGTCGTTGGCTGCGGACCCACCGTCAGGTCGGACCTTGTCGCCGTGCCGGCGGGGAAGGGCGTGCCAGAAGGCCGGGTGGTTCGGCGACTGCGGCATCCCGATCGTCAGTTGACGGCCCAGGTCGATGACCTGCACCCCCTGCAGGACGGCGTCGAGGATGGGGTCCGAGGAATGCCGGTCGGTCAGCGGGCTGGGTGACGGGCTCATCGAGTCCTCCGGGTGCTGGGGGCTGGGGGGTCAAGTGTTCTGGTGCTGGCTATCGGCGGGTGGACGAGTGCACACGCGGAGCGGACGTGCGGTGGTGGTGGGCCGAGGCGCCCTCTCCGTCGGGGCGTCGGTGGAGGGGCGCTCAGGAGATCACGCCCTGGGTGCGTAAGGCATCGACCTCGGCGTCGCCGAGACCGAGTTCATCAACCAGGATGGCCGTGGTGTCGGCCCCGAGGGCCCGGCCGGTGTGCCGGATCGTGCCAGGGGTTCGGGACATGCGCCACATCACGTTGTGCATTCGAAGGCTGCCAAGGTCCTCGTCCTGGACCTCGGTGATCATCCCGGTCTCCCGGAAGTGCGGGTCCTCGATGATGTCCCGGGGGTCGTACACGGGCGCGATGGCGGCGCCGGCCTCCTCGAAGGCGGCCAGGACGTCGTCGCGCTCGCGCGCGCTGATCCACGAGCCGACGTAGTCATCGAGCAGGTCGGCATGCTGCACCCGGGTCGCTCCGGAGGCGAACCACGGCTCGTCGATCACCTCGGGGTGCCCGACGAGCCGCAGGACCCTTTCGGCGATGGCCTGCGCGCTCGTCGAGACGGCGACCCAGGCTCCGTCCCTGGTCTGGTACGTGTTGCGCGGGGCGTTGTTGACCGACCGGTTGCCGTGCCTGGTCTGCACGACCCCGAGTTGGTCGTAGAAGGTGGGTGCCGGCCCGACCGCGGCGAGGATCGGCTCGATGAGGTTGAGGTCGATCACCTGGCCCTTGCCGGACGACGCGCGCTCGAGCAGCGCCATCGAGACGGCTGACGAGCCGGCGATGCCGGCGAGGCTGTCGGCGAGCCCGAAGGCGGGCAGCGTGGGTGGGCCGTCCGGGTCGCCGGTGAGGTGGGCGAAGCCGCTCATTGCCTCGGCCAGGGTGCCGAAACCGGGGCGATGAGCGTAGGGCCCGGTCTGGCCGAACCCGGTGACGCGAAGGACGACGAGGCGAGGGTTGAGTGCGAGCAGGTCATCAGGAGCGAGGCCCCACCGTTCCAACGTCCCCGGACGGAAGTTCTCCACCAGGACATCCGCGGTGCTCACGAGCGATCGCAGGACAGCTGCACCCTCAGGCTTGGACAGGCTCAGGCCGATCGTGCGCTTGTTGCGCGAGATCTCCTTCCACCACAACGGGATCCCGTCCTTGGCGAGGCCGTGACCGCGCATGCTGTCGCCGGCGACAGGGTGCTCGACCTTGATGACGTCCGCCCCGAAGTCGCCGAGGATCTGGCAGCACAGAGGCCCGGCGAGGATGGTCGAGCAGTCGATCACCCGTGTGCCGCTCAAGGGACCGCTCATGCTGCCACATCCCATCAGTTCTGATTAGTGGAACACCGTTTCATTTATCTTAGGGCGGTCGGGGCTTCCCGTCAAAGGATCGCGGGGCCCACCGGAGGTGTTCGCGTGCGCGTCACGGTCCCGTCGCCTCGGTAGAGCCTGACGTCAGCTCCACTCCGGTGGGGCTACGTACCCGCCGAGCACCGGCTCGGCCAACTCTGCGAATCTCAGGAGTGACCTGTCCGAAAGGTGCGGTCCGATGACCTGCAGCCCCACGGGCAGACCGCCCTTCGTCCTGCCCGCAGGAACGACGACCGCCGGTAGGTGAGTCAGGGCTGCAAGCCCGCTCCATTCGATCATCGTGTTGTAGGAGACATCGCGGCCGTTCATCCGGTATGAGCGAGCATCGGCCGGTTGTGAGTGGTCGTGGGGAAACGCGGGCACCACCGAGGTCGGACACAGGAGGACGTCGGCGTTCTCGAATAGACGATCGAACGCGGCCCTGATTCGCATTCGGTCAACATTCCAACGCAGCCATTCGCCGTGCCCGGCTGACAGCGCACGGGCCGCTGCCGCCTCTGGTGCCCAGTCATCGGCTGCGAACGATGAGGCCTGCGCGCGCATCTGAGCAGTAACCTGGCTCGGAATCGCACCGGCCGCAGCCGAGATGAACATGAGCCGGAAGAGGTAAATCGCCTCCGAGGGGTCGATGTCAGGATGACCCGGCTCGATCTTGAGACCCGCTTCGGCGAGGCCAGCTGCCGCCTTGCGCAGCACCGAGACCACCGAGTCGTCGGTCTCGTACCACGGCGGCTCGATCCATAGCACAGCGCGAATCTGGGAGAGGTCCGTCGTTTCGGACTCGGGCAGGTGGACCCGCCACGGCACGTTCGACGTTCCAGCCACGTCGGCAAGCACCGACCACCCGAGAGTGAGGTCTGCAGCGGTTCGGCCCATCGGTCCGGGGACCGCCATAGCAGACTCCAGGCCATCGATCTTGCCCACCGACCCCCCCGCCGGCAGCACTCCTGAACTCGTGCGTAGACCGTGGATGCCGCAGAAGGAGGCAGGCATTCGGATCGAACCGGCCACGTCACCACCGACGTCCAGGCCCGTGAGGCCGGCGGACAGTGCCGCTGCGGCACCTCCGGACGACCCACCCGGTGTCCGATCCAGGTCCCATGGATTGTGGGTGGTGCCGTACACCTCGTTGTAGGTCTGGCCGTCCTGACTGCGAAAAGGCACGTTGGTCTTGCCGAAGACAACGGCTCCGGCCTCGCGCAACCGAGCCACCACCGGTGCATCGCCTGAAGGGACGTTCTCGGCGAAGGCGGGGTCACCACCCGTGCTCACTAATCCAGCGGCATCCCATGAGTCCTTGATCGTGATCGGGAGCCCGTGGAGTGGGCCAACTGGACCGTCTGCGACGAGCCGGTCATCCGCCCTCCGCGCCGACGCGCGGGCCTGCTCGGCGTCGATCGCAACGACGGCGTTCAGTCGTTCAGCCTGATGCTCGTTCCACGAGAGGTAGGCGTCCGTGAGTTCCGTGCTGGAGATCTCCTTGCGTCGCAGCATTTCGGTCAGCTGGACGGCAGGCAAGGTCACGAGGTCCTGCATACGTTCACCCTCTCGTCGGTGGCTCCGCATCGTGGCCGCCTTACCAGTGCGGACGGCCCGCTTCCTCGGTGCCTCAGGGCCCGTCGAACGACAAGACCCGATCACCGACGCGCTGCGGCGCTCCAGTCCCTTGACTAGATTCCAATGGTTGGAATACGGTTTCAAAAAACTAGTCAGAAAACCGCGTGCCGTCAATGGGCGTGAGCGGCCAAGGCCGCGGAGCGCGCACGTCTACGGCAGCCCCCCGTAAGCACCAGGCTCCCGTTCCGACGCGCCAGAACGTGCCGGCAAGCTCGATGCTCTGGTCCACGCTCCACAACTGGCGGCGCCAAGGCCACTGCGGCCCCAGGCTCGACCAGTACGACGATCTGTCCCACGCCGTGAGCCACGATGTTGCCGCCCACAAGGCAGACTCCACCCCGGCCGCCACTGCGTTCACCAAGCCGAACGAAGAGAGCTGGACCATCGTGCGAAAGATGCCCTGACCGTTGAAGCAACCCCGACCAACCACACGGAGGCAACCATGAACGACCGGCCCGCGCCCGGACATTACGCCGCAGCCCCACTCGCCAAGGACCGATGGACGCTCGGGGTCGTGCAGTCGCGCGTCCATCCCGCTGCTGATGACTCCGAACAGTCCGCCAACCTCGCCCACATGCTGCACCTCATCGACAACGCCTTTCACTACGGTGCCGGCCCCGATGTGTTGCTGTTCCATGAGTTCCCGATCAGTGGATGGGACACCTGGACGCGCGCCGAATCGGAACGCCGCTGCATCGAGATTCCCGGTCCCGAGGTGGACGCGATCGCAGCGAAGGCCAAGGAGTACGGCGCCTACATCGTCTTTGGCGCCTACGTTCGTGACGCCTCCTGGCCGGGCCACGTCCTCAGCCTGACCACCATGGTCGGCCCGGCTGGAGAGGTGGTGGCGAGCCATTGGAAAGCGCGCAACGTCAAGGGCATGTTCCCCGGTTTCGAGCTCTTCACCACCACGATTTACGACGTACTCGACGAGTACGTCGAACGGTACGGCCCCGGCGCCGTGCTTCCCGTGGAGCAGACTCCACTGGGGAACATCACCATGACCTCGACCCAGCATGAACCGGAGCTGATGAGGGCACTGGCGATCAAGGGGGCGGAGATAATCCTGCGCACGGCCAGTGGCAGCTTCGCCGAGGCTGACGTGGTGGCGACGGCTATGTACAACAAGGTCTACTGTGCCGTCGCCAATAACTCTCTCCTGCTGTCCGATGGCCCGTTCTTCCAGGACACCGGCGCTGGCGGCACGGCAATCTACGGACCTGACGGCCGCGCAATCGCCAAGGCCGAGGGCAAGTTCGAGACGCTGGTGACAGCTCGCATCCCTATCGCGGAGTTCCGTGCGACGCACCTACAACCGGACATTCATTGGGAACTGTTCCGCGATGTATTCGACGGCTACACCAGTCGCTACCCACCGAACTTGTTCACCAGCTACCAGCCCGAGAGCCTCCATGACGCGGGGGTCTACCTCGCGGACAAGTCGCGTTGGCCAAGCTGACGGCGACGGACGAAGCGATTGAGGCCTGAGGGTTCCGGGCCTCAATCGGTCGCGGCCCACACGGTGATCACCAGCATCACGGCATCTTCAGGCCTGAAGTTCGGCCGCGATCTCGTCCACCCGAAGGCATGCGACCTCGCGGTTGCCGGGTCGGTTCTCCAGCTGCGGTTCCTCGATTGTGCACTGCGGGGTCGCAAACGGGCACCTGGTGTGGAAGCGGCAGCCCGACGGCACGTCCACGGCCGACGGGACCTCGCCCTTCAGCAGCACCTCGGGAGGTTGCCCGATGGTACCCAGCGACGGGGCCGCCGCCAGCAGGGAGCGGGTGTACGGATGCTCCGGGTGCGCAAACACTTCCTCGATGGGTCCCAGTTCGACGAACTCGCCCAGGTACATGACGGCGACGTAGTCCGCGAGGTGGCGAGCGATGTCCAGCTCATGAGTGATGAGCACGTAGGTCAGACCGAGCTCACTGCGCAGGTCAGCGAGCAGGTTGACGACGATGGCTTTGACGCTCACGTCGAGGCTGGCCGTTGGTTCATCGAGCACCAGCACCTCGGGTTCGCCGGCCAGGGCCCGCGCGATGGTGACTCGCTGCAACTCGCCACCGCTGATCTCACCCGGTCGGCGATCCAAGTAGTCTGCCGACAGCCCGACGATCTCCATCAGTTCGGCGGCGCGACGGTCGCGGGCCCCCTTGTCCCGGGCGAGGCCGTGCACCTGCAGCGGTTGCGTCACGATGTGGCGCACGGTCTTGGATCGGTTGAGTGCCGACCATGGGCTCTGTGAGATCAGCTGGACACGGCGGCGCGCTGCGAGGTTCTTTTCTCTGACCGAGACCACCTTGTGCCCGCCGACTCGTATGGACCCTGCTGTCGGTTCCTGAAGGCCGACGACCATCTTGGCCACGGTCGACTTGCCACAGCCGGACTCGCCGACGATGGCCAAGGAGTCCCCGTGCGCGAGTTGGGCACTGATGCCGTCCACGGCGTGCACGACTCGTGCTTCCTCGGGCCGCTTCCGGCGACCGATCCCCGCCTTGCTCTTGAGCGGGAAGAGTTTGACGAGGCCAGCGAGTTCGACCATCGCCGGACCTTGACTCGTGGTCCAGATGGTCATGGGGTCCCTCCGGGATGGAAGCAGCGAACGATCGACCCACCGATCAGCTCCGGCTCTGGCATCGTGGTCACGCACACCGAGTCGGCACGGGGGCACCGGGGCGCGAACGGACAGCCTGGCAGGAGATGTGATCCGCTGACCGTCCCTTCGATGGCACGAAGGCGCTCGCCGCGCTGATGGCTTGCAGGCATGGCTTGGAGAAGTGCAATCGTGTAGGGATGCTGGGGGTTGTTGAACAGTTCCGCGGTCGGCGCCAGCTCGACCAGGTGGCCGCCGTACATCACTCCGACGCGATCGCAGACCTGCGAGATGACCGCCAAATCGTGGCTGACGAAGATCATCGAGTTGTTGAGCCGGTCACGGAGGTCAAGCAGCAGACTGAGGATCTGCGCCTGCACCGTGGCGTCGAGTGTCGTGGTCGGCTCGTCGGCCAGCACGAGCTCAGGCTCATGAGATAGCACCGCCACAGCTATGAGCATCCGCTGGAGCTGCCCACCGGAGAACTGAAAGGGATAATCGGACAGTCGGGAGTGCAACCCCCTCAGTCCAACGCTCGCCAACAACTCGTCCAGACGCTGATCATCGATGGCGGAACCGGTGAGGCGACGCAATTGGCGGCGCACCGGCGTGACCGGTGACAGCGATGTCATCGGACGCTGCGGGACCAGCCCGATCCGGCGACCTCGCAGTCGCCTCATCTGCTGCTCACTTATCCCTTGGAGGTCTTGACCATCAAAGTCGAGCCTGTCCGCCGCGAGCGTGGTGTCCTTGGGGAGCATCCTCATCAGAGCCGTCAGCACGGTGCTCTTGCCCGACCCCGACTCGCCGACCAGCCCGAGTACCTCGCCTCTGGCCAGGCTGAACGAGACGTCTCGGACCGCTGGCAGTGACCCCCGTCGTGTCCGGTAGCTGACGTTCAGACCCTCGACGTGCAGCAGGTTCTCGCCAGCTCGGTCCACGACCGGCGACGATCGGGCGGCCCGAATCCGTGGTTCGCTCGCGGCGGTGGCATCCATGGGATCAGGCCAGGGCCTGGACCGAGATTGCGTTGATTCGACCCACACTCATCAAGCTTTTGTCCAAGGTCGTGATGTCGTTGCGTTGCGCGACGATGAACGAGGGGTAGACCGGCGGGCAGGCAATCGCATCCTCTGCGAGTAACTGGTCGGCCTGGGAGCACAGCTTTGCTCGTTCGCCGGCATCCACCGTGGCCCACGCCCGCCGTACCAAGTCGTCGACCTTCTCGTTCTTGTATCCATAGTTCACCGGGCTGGACGACACGTAGGTGCTCAAAAGCGTATAGGCGCTCTGCCCGCCGGCGATGCCGCTCGCGAAAGAGTTCATCATCATTTCGTACTCCCCGGCCAACCATTGCGGTACCCACTTGCCGCCGTCGACGATGTCGAGGGTGCAGTTGATTCCCGCCTTCTTCCACCCCTCGACGAGCACCTGTGCGGCGTTCTTCAGCGCAGCGTTGGAGGAGCTGATCGTCAGGGTGAAGTTGAGGGAGTCCAACCCCGCCTCCGTCAACAATGCCTTCGCCTTCTCGACGTTCGGGGCATCGCCGTAGAGCTTGATGTCTGCGTTGTAACCCTCTGTTGCGGGTCCGATCGGGCCCTGCCCGATAGGAGCGGTCCCTGAGTAGACCACGTCGGCCACACCGCCACGATCCATCGCATGCGCCAGCGCCTGACGCGCCCGAACGTCATTGAACGGAGGCTTCGAGGCGTTGAAATAGGTCAGCACGTCGATCGGTGCCTGCGTGATGTGGACTGTGATGTCCTTGTCCGTCTTCAGCAGCGCGACATTGTCCGGGGGAACGTCCGTCATGACGTCGATCTTGCCCTCGCGCAGATTCACCAGCCGCGTGGCCGGGTCCGCGACGGCAGTGAAGATGATCTCATCCAGCGCGGAGGCCTTTCCGTGGTACCCCTTGTTGGGCGTCAGCTGGACCTTCTCCCCCTGGGTCACGGCACCGATCACGAAGGGCCCCGTGCCCATCGTCGTATCCTTCTTCTCCAGGAAGTCCTTGTGGATGATGGGCAGGTTGTTCAGGTGTGAACGCATGATCCCGTACGGTGCAGGCAGGCTGATCTCGACCGTGGACTTGTCCACCGCCTTGGCCGACGTGATCCTCGGACCGAAGTAATTCGTCCAGTCACTGAAGGCCTTCGGGTCTGCGACATGGTTGAGCACCGCGACCACGTGTTCAGCCGTGAGCGGATCACCGTTGGAGAAGGAGATGCCATCTCGGATCGCGATCGTCCACGTCTTCTCGTCCGCTGAGATCTTCGGCTCACCGGCCGCGAGCAGCGGAACAGACTTCATGTCGCTGTCGAAGAAAAAGAGGGTCTCGACGACGGGCGCGGTCACCCACGCTACGGCGCCCGTCGTGGCAACCAGTGGGTTGAGGTAAGGGGACACGGACGCCGTGCCGATTTTCAGGGTGCCGCCCGTCTTCGGGGTCCTGGACGGTCCGCTGGTCGAGGTCGAGGTGGAGGCGCCACCGCAGGCAGCCAATCCGGCCCCGGCAGTAATGACACCGATAGAGACCAGAAAGTTACGTCGGGAGAAATCGGAAGAAACAAAAGACATGGGCTGACTCCTTGTGTTTGCACGGATGAGGAATTCTCTTGAGGCTGAAAAGGACGGGATGGTCTCGTGTGTGTGTTGGGGGGGGGGCTCAGCGGCGGCGCGTGAGCAACTTGTCCACGTCGTCACCTACCAGATTGATACCAATGGTGACGAGCAGGATGATCAGACCGGGAATGATGGAGAACCACCAGGCCCCCAGCATGAGATAGCTGGTGGCGTCCGAAAGGATGTTGCCCAAGCTCGGCCTCGGTGGCTGGATGCCCAGACCTAAGAAGGACAGCGCACTCTCGGCAAAGATCGCCATTCCGACCCAGAGAAAGGCTTGGACCAGGACCGGCGGCATGACGTTGGGCAACAACTCGCCGAGCACGATACGCCAGCGGGAAACGCCGACCACCCTGAGCGCCTCGACGTACTCCTCCTGCGCCTCCACCAGTGTGGCCGCGCGTGCGACCCTCCCGAAGTAGGGCAGGAAAGACAGTGCCAGCAGGATGACAATCTTGGCCGCGGGGCTGATGGTGATGGGCCCAAGATCTGACGTCCCAGAACCGACCATGCCCATGACGAACAAGGCGAAGATGAATAGCGGCAGCGCTTGGAGCGCCTCCAGACACCGGGTGATGACGTCGTCAATCCAACCACCGCCGTTGAACCCAGCGAGGAGTCCCAGCGGCACCCCGATGACCAAGCAGGTCACGACACTGGAAACGGCCACAACCAGCGACAGTTGCGCCCCTTCGGCCACGCGGGCGAACAGGTCTCGCCCGAGATTGTCGGTCCCGAACAGGTGCGCGCCCGACGGAGGCTGTAACGCGGCGCCGGTGCGGGCATTGGCGTCGACGGCAAACCAGGGGCCGACGACAGCCAGGAGGATGAAGAGCACGACCAGGAGCAGTCCGATCGAACCAAGCACGCTCATCCGGCGGGGGCGCCCCCGTCGGAGCCTGACCCACCCTCCTACCCGTGCCGTCGAGACAGTCATCGCGCACCTGCTGTGGTCATGGAGAACTGGCGCCGGATGCGTGGGTTGATCGCAAAGTAGAGAAGATCCACCACCAAGGTGGTGATCAAGAAGATCGATGCCGTCCACACCGTTCCGGCAATCGCGACAGGGTAGTCGTGCCCGACGAAGGAAGAGACGATGAGTTGTCCCAGCCCCGGAACGTTGAAGACGTTCTCGATCAGCACGGCCCCGCCGATGAAGCTGCCGAGCATCATGCCGATCACCGTCACGGTGGGGATCACCGCGTTGCGCAGTGCCAGCCGGTGCAGCACCGTCCACTCACCGAGGCCCATCGCCCGACCAAACGCTACGTGGTCAGATCCGAGCTCGTTGATCACGGACGATCGCAAGGTGCGTGCGACGACTGCCGCCGAGCCGATGCCCAGCGTGAAAGCGGGAAGGACGAGCGTCCTCAGATTCTCGAACGGGCTCTCTGTGAACGGCACCCATCCCGAGCTGGGTAGGACACCGGGTATGTAGAGCCCGAAGGTGAGGACCAGGACCAGACCCAGCCAGAAGCTGGGGACGGACAATCCCACGACACTGCCCACCCGAACGAGCCCATCGACGAACGTGTCCTTCCGGACCGCTGCGATGCCGCCGAGCAGCAGTCCGATGATCGTCCAGACGGCGAAGGACACCAGGCCGAGCTCGAGGGTGACCGGAATTCGGGCCAGGAGCATCTGGCTCACGGGAGTGCCCGTGGTGAGCGAGGTCCCGAAGTCGAAGGTGAACATTCCGCCCACGAAGCGGACGTACTGGGACCACAACGGTTGATCCAACCCCAGCATGTGCATCACGGCTTCGCGCTTTTCGGCCGACGGGTTCATGCCGAGGTACGCGTTCTCCGGGCCTCCCGGAATGGCGTGCAGCATGAAGAAGGAGAGCGTGACCACCAGCATGAGGACGATCAGCAGGCCGACGACTCGCCGCGCGATGTATCGCGGCATCACGGCCACCTCGTCAGGGCATGCCCAGCCAAGGGTGCCGGAAGCCTCTGCAGCAACAGCATGTGGGGCCTCTCGTGATCTTTGTGAAAATGGAACGCCGTTTCGATTCCGTCAAACTAGTTGAGGATCGAGTGGAGGTCAAGGGTCCGACCGCGCTCACCGGCAGTGCTGACAGGGGGCCGGGCTTACGGAAGTTGCGTGAGCCACGCGCTTCACAGACGTGATCGCGAAGCCGGGGTGCTGCCGCGCAGCCGGGTGCTCGCAGCCGCGGTGCTGCGGTGTCCTCGGGATGGGAACTGCGCTGTCCGGAGGGACGTCGCCCGTTGACCCGGGTCGAATCTGGACGCTCGTTGACGGCCTCCCCGGGGCAGCGCTACGATCCATGGAACGGCTTTCCAATTGATGGAACACTGGCGTCGCTGTTGCGCCACCTCGAGGGGCCGATCCAGGAAGACCGAGTGGCGCACGAGCGCCGAGAAGTCGGGAGTTGGACATGGACACGACGTACGACGTCATCGTGGTGGGAGCCGGTACGGCCGGCATCCCCTGCGCCATTGAGGCAGCTGCTGCGGGCAGGTCGGTCCTGCTCGTCGACAAGGCGGAGCGGATCGGCGGGACGCTGCACGTCTCCGGTGGGCACATGTCCGGCGCAGGGACGGCTCGCCAAGCTGAACACGGAATCGACGACAGCGTGGAATCCCACTACGCGGACATCAGGCGGATCAGCAATGACACCGCCCGGCCCGACATCACCCGCCTCGCGGTCGATCTCGCGGCTCCCACCATCGACTGGCTGGCCGAGCAGGGGTTCGACTTCGCCGAGGACTGCCCGCGCATCGTCTACGGCCACGAGCCCTACGGCACGGCTCGCACCTACTACGGCCCCGACGCAGCACGCTCGATCCTCGCCGTGCTGGCGCCGCTGCTCGAGAAGCAGGTCGCCGCCGGCGGCATCACGCTCGAACTCAACTCCCCCGTCACGCGGTTGCTCACGCGGGACGGAGCTGTCGTCGGCGTGCAGACACCGGCGGGCGAGCGCCACGGGTCGGCCGTCGTCATCGCCACGGGCGGCTTCGGCTTCGCTCCCGACCTGTTCCGCGAACTCGAAGGTGCCCCTCTCGTGACTGCCTCCGCCGAGACCTCGACCGGCGACGGCCTCGTCCTCGCCCAGCAGGTGGGTGCTGGACTCGCAGGCCAGGGCACCTACCTGCCGACCTTCGGAGGGCTGCCCCCGGAGGACGGCGGTCGGGTGACCTGGGAGTTGCGACCGTTGCTCGTCGCGACCGAGCGTCCACCCCAGGAGATCTACGTCGACCGGTCGGGTCACCGGTGGGTCGCTGAGGACGAGGTCTCCATCGATGACAAGGAGCGCGCTCTCGTCACCATCGAGGACATGACCTTCTGGATGGTGTTCGACGCTGCAGCCCTGCGCGACTCCCACCCCATGGTCATCGGCTGGGAGCGTGAGGACATCGACGCCAAGTCAGGCGTGCGGGTGGGCATCCACCGCGCCGACTCGCTCGAGGACCTGGCCGAGGCCGCCGGCATCGACCCGCAGGGGCTCGTCGAGACGGTGGAGCGCTACAACGGTCACGTCGCCGCGGGTGAGGACCCCGACTTCGGGCGACTGCACCTGCCGGCGCCGATCGCCGAGGGCCCGTTCTACGCCATCCGCAACCACGCACTGACCCTCATCACCTTCACCGGTGTCGACATCGACACCGAGATGCGGGTCCGCCGCGAAGACGGCTCGATCATCCCCGGGCTCTACGCCGTCGGCGAGGTGATCGGAGCCGGCGCCACGAGTGGCAACTCCTTCTGTGGTGGGATGCTCATCACGCCGGCCCTCGCCTTTGGCCGACACCTCGGCCAGCGCCTCGGAGCCAGTGCCGACACGACCATTGACACCAGCGCTCAGGAGGTCTCGGCATGACGATCAAGAGCGGTTGGACCGGGCGGTACTTCGAGGACTTCGAGGTGGGTGACGTCTACCAGCACCCGTTGGGGCGGACCGTCAGCGAGGCCGACAACACGTGGTTCACCTTGCTGACGATGAACACGAATCAGATGCACTTCAACACGGAGTACGCCGCGAAGTCGGAGTTCTCCCGGCCGCTGGTCGTCTCGACCCTGACGGTCGCCATCGCGGTGGGCCAGAGCGTCACCGACATCACCCAGAACGCGTTTGCCAATCTGGGCTGGGACGACATCCGGATGACGCATCCCGTCTTTGCCGGCGACACCCTCTTCAGCGAGTCCCTCGTCAAGGAGAAGCGTGAGTCCGGGTCCCGGCCGGGTGCCGGCATCGTCACGGTGCGCACCCGCACGCTCAACCAGGACGGTGTGGAGGTCTGCTCGTTCCTGCGCACCTTCTACGTCTACAAGAAGGGCGCCCCGCAGGTCGAGGGGATCTTCCCCGAAGGCAAGCAGCCGCTCTCGCTCGAGTCCGAGGAGGGACGGGCGTGACACTACGGATCACCTACGGCCCGTGGGGCGAGACGCTGGCCGAGCTCGTGTCCGCGGCGCGGGAGGCCGAACAGGCTGGGGCCGAAGTGGTCTGGGTCCCCGAGATGCACCGCAGTGCCACGATCAGCGCGGCTGCCGTGGCGGCCGGGACGGACACCGCCGGGGTCGGCACCGCGATCGCGCTGGCCTTCACCCGGTCGCCGATGGTCACGGCGCTCGAGGCCCTCGACCTCGACGAGATGGCCGGTGGACGCTTCGTCCTGGGCCTCGGCACCGGGGTGCAACGCCTCAACGAGGACTGGCACAACGCCCGCTGGGGCAAGCCGGTCCAGCACCTGCGCGAGACCGTCGGGGCGATCCGCACCTTCTGGCAGCAGTGCACGACCGGCGAGCCGATCGTCTTCGACGGCGAGTACGAGCACCTGCGGATCCGTGGCTACCAGCGGCCCTTCCCCGTCATCCGGACCGACATCCCGATCTACCTCGGGGCGATGGGTCCGGCGATGACCCGGCTGGCCGCCGAGATCGGCGACGGCTGGATCTCCCATGAGTTGTGCTCGCCCTACTGGCTCCGCTCTCACGTGAGCGACCTCATCGAGCAGGGCCTGGCCCGCTCGGGCCGCACCCGCGACAGCCTCGACCTCGTGGTCTCGGCCGCCTGCTCCGTCGCCGAGGACCCCGCAGTGGCCCGTCGTCGCAACGCGGGCCTGATCGGGTTCTACGCCACGGTGCGCACCTACTCCGACTTCTTCACCGCGCACGACCTGACGGACGACCAGACCCGGGTGATCGAGGCGTTCCGCTCCGGTGTCGGGGCCGACCACCTGGCCGAGCACGTCACGGATCGGGCCGTCGACGCGCTCACCCTGTCGGGGACTCGCGACGACGTCATCGCCCGGATAGCGGCATACGACGGCCTGGTCGACACGATCAAGCTCACCCCACCGACCCACGGCCTGGCCACGAGCGAGACCCGGGCCGCCCAGAAGGAAGTCATCGCCATGATCGCCGAACTGACCGGAGCCTCACGATGAGGCCGCTTGAGGACATCCGCATCATCGCCGTCGAGCAGTATGGCGCCGGCCCCTTCGGCAGCGTGCACCTCGCCGACCTCGGCGCCGAGGTCATCAAGATCGAGGACCCCAGGGTGGGGGGCGACGTCGGGCGCTACGTGCCTCCGTATGCGCAGGAGGAGGACTCGCTCTTCTACGAGACCTTCAACCGCAACAAGAAGTCGATCTCGTTGGACCTGTCCAACGCCGCTGGTCGGAAGGTCTTCGAGGACCTCGTGCGCGTCAGCGACGTCGTCTACTCCAACCTGCGCGGTGACGTGCCAGAAAAGATCGGCCTCACCTACGACCAGTTGAAGCACCTCAACCCCAAGATCGTGTGCTGCTCGCTCACCGGCTTCGGGATGACCGGCCCGCGCGCGAAGGAGCCCGGCTACGACTACATCCTGCAGGGACTCGCCGGGTGGATGGAGCTCACCGGTGAGCCCGGCGGTCCGCCCACCAAGTCGGGCCTGTCGCTCGTCGACTACTCCGGCGGGCTCGTCGCGATCATCTCGCTCCTGGCCGGCCTGCACGCGGCCCGGCGCGACGGCGTCGGGATGGACTGCGACGTGAGCCTCTATGACACCGCGGTCGGCATGCTGACCTACCCGGCGACCTGGCACCTCAACGCGGGCTTCACGCCGAAGCGCACGCACCACTCGGCGCACCCCTCCCTCGTGCCCTTCCAGGTCTTCGAGGCCGCGGACGGGTGGCTCGTCGTCGGCTGCGCGAAGGAGAAGTTCTGGCAGCGGCTCGTGGAGGTGCTCGACCACCCCGAGCTCGGGACGGATCCGCGCTACGCGACCTTCGCCGACCGGCAACGCCACGCCGACGTGCTGCTGCCGATCCTCGAGGAGGTCTTCCGGGCCCGTTCGGTCGCCGAATGGCTGGAGCAGTTGTATGCCGCTGCGATCCCCTGCGGTCCGGTCAATGACGTCGCTCAGGCGTTGACCGAGCCGCATACGCTGGCCCGTGGCCTCATTGTCGAGACCGAGCACGAGCGCTACGGCACCGTCCGCCAGGTGGGGTCGCCGGTGCGGGTCGGCCCGCAGCGCCAGGACCACCGGCGGGCCCCGAAGCGGCACGAGGACGCCCCTCAGCTGCTCGGGGAGCTGCTCGGCCTCGACTCCGATCGCCAGTCCGAGTTGGCTGCCGAGGGTGCCTTCGGGGCCCTCCCGGAGCCGGTGAGCGGTACGACGACAAAGCCGGAGCCGGGTGCCTCGACCGACGAGGAGCGCGTCCAGCGTGCCCGCTGACCCCGCCGCGAGCCTGCACGGCACCGACGGCACTGCCGAGACGGTGGCCGGGCGGCTCGCTGCCTGGGGGCTGGGCCTGACGCTCGAGCAGGTTCCTGAGTCGGCCCGCCGGGCCGCCAGCCGCCACCTGCTCGACGCCATCGGCGCGGGGATCGCGGCCGCGCGCACGCACGCCGCGGACCCGGCGGTCTCGGTGGCCCTCGGCCTCGGCGGCCCACCCGAGGCGACCGTCTGGGGGACCGGCCAGAAGGTGAGCGCCCCGGCGGCGGCCCTCGCCACCGGCACGCTCGTGCACGCCCTCGACTTCGACGACACGCATGCCGGCGGCCTCGTGCA
>CAJDTW010000068.1_pt2 | contig 28569 bp, 20 predicted proteins | sample 7389911 | NCBI WGS metagenome assembly CAJDTW01 (sample SAMEA7055652, study PRJEB34461) | soil metagenome | biome: terrestrial ecosystem; feature: Peninsula; material: soil | place: Antarctica | collected 2016 | reverse complement strand
GCCCAGGTGATCGGCGTTCCGGACGCGAAGTATGGCGAGGAGCTGTGTGCCTGGATCCGGATGCGGGAGGGCACGAAACCGTTGACAGTAGAAGCGATCCGTGAGTTCTGCAGCGGCAAACTGGCGCACTACAAGATCCCGCGCTACGTGGAGATCGTCGACGAGTTCCCGATGACCGTGACCGGCAAGATCCGGAAGGTTCAGATGCGCGAGGAGACGACCAAGCGGCTCGGACTCTCCTGAGGAGCAGGGCCTGATTCATCGGGGCGGGCGCCGCAACGCACGCGTTGCCCACCGCCCATCCCCCCTGTCACCGTTGCCGGGCAGTAGGTTTGCTGCTGAAGAGTTCGTTCTCCGACGGTTAGGGGCCCCAGCATGTCCGACAACTCCAGGCCGATCCTCTGGATCGTGCTCGCTCTCATCGTCATCGCACTGCTCGTCTGGTGGTGGCTGGCGAGGTCGGCCGCCAAGCGGCGTGAGCTCGAATCCCGTCGCCTCGACGCGGCGAGCCTGCGGGCCCGAGCTGACCAGGCCACCCCTACGGTGCGCAGTCGCTCGGATCGGGCCTCGGTGACCGGTGCCATTGCGGAGCAGGCCCAGGCCGACGCGGATGCCCAGGCCCGGCAGGCACAGGCCAAGGCCGACGAGGCCCAGCGCTTGACTGACGAGGCCACCCGCCACCAGGAGGAGGCCGATGCTGCGGCCGCGGAGCAGGAGCGGCTCGCCCGTGAGGCTGATCGCATCGACCCCGATGTCGAGACGGACGACGAGGGCAACCGACCAGGGGCCGGCGCGAGCGCGACGGCCGCTGGAGCGGGTGCGGCTGCGGCTGGAGCGGGCGCCGTGGCCGTCGGCGCCGCGGCGTTCACCCACGAGCAGGACGAGCCGGATCTCGCCGATGCCGAGAACCCGTTCGCGCCCCCGTCGCCCGCCTCGGACGAGTCAGGCAACACCGGCGAGACCGCTGACGTGGCTGACACTGCTGACGTGGCTGACACCGCCGACGTTGCGGACGCAACCTACTCGGGCGACCTGCCCGACTCGACCGACACCGGTGGCGTAGCACACCCGGGGGAGGTGGCCCCGGCAGCATCCGATTCGACGGCGACGGCCGAGCTGGAGGGTGCCGATAGTGGTGCGTCCCGCGACGTCGTCGACGAGGACCAGACCGCGACGGATTCCGAGGCCGACTGGGTCAACGGCCCGGTCGATGAGTCCGAGGAAGCGGATGAGGCCGAGCTGCGTGCCGATTCCGAGGCCGCAGACTGGATCAACGGCCCGGCGGCGGGCGAGTCCACCGACGTGCCGGTCGGCGGCGAACTCGACGACTCCGCAGTGGGCACCGCTGAGCCAGGAAGTGTGGACGACGCCGACTGGGTCAATGGCCCGATCGACGAGTCCGAGAAAGCGGATGACGACGAGCTGCGTGCCGATTCCGAGGCCGCAGATTGGATCAACGGCCCCGAGGACGGTGAGCCGGCAGACGCGACGGTTGCGGACGGTGTCGTCTCGGGTGCCGATGACGCCTCGGGTGCCGATGACGCTTCGGCCACCGATGACGCCTCGGCCACCGATGACGCAGCCGACACCGGCGTCTCTGATGCTGATGAGGGCGTTGGGCGCCGCGAGTTCTCCCGGTTCGATGAGGTCACCGACGGCGGGTTCGGCGTCGGCTCGGCAGCACCCGTCTTCGACGGCGCACAGCCCCTCGGCCACCCGGTCAAGGCCTGGCGCGACACGATGACCTACGTCGAGCCCGGCGGGCAGGGTTATGACGGAGGCAGTCCCGACGTCTGGTTCTTCGACGCCGAGGTCGCGCGCCGCGCCGGCTTCCGGGGGATCGGCGGCTGATCGAGTAGCCGTCACCCGGCTCTCCTGACAGCCGGCTCTGAGACCTCTGGCCACTCGATCTCCCATCGAGTGGCCAGAGGTCTCAGCGGGCACCGGTGCCCGCGAGGCATCAATCCCAGTCGCGGTGGTCCAGGATCGGGCCGCCATCGGCTGGGAGCGCGTCGACGACCTCGACCTGCACGCCAAACCGCAGGCCGGCCCGGACCGCGGCACTGACCCGGTCGGTGAGGGCTTTGTGGTCCGTGGTGGCTTCAGGCGCCGCGAGCGGGACGATCTGGCACCGCAACTCGTCGCGGTGATCGCGCCGCTCGATGACGAAGCGCGTCGGTGCCGGCGATCCAGGCCGACAAGTCACCGGTCCCGAAGCGGACGAGCGGATACTCGTCGCGCAGCAGCGTGACGACCACCTGCCCCTCGCCCTCGGTGATCGGCTCGCCGGTACCCAGGTCACACACGTCGACGTGCACGCCCGGCGCGGGCAGCAGCCCACCCCCTGGCTCGGTCTCGAAGGCGATCAGGCCGACCTCGGCGGTGCCATAGGCCATCAGCACCGTCGGGACCCGCTCCTGCAGGAGCGCCCGGAGCGAGTCCGGCAGTGGTTCGGCCGTCACGAGGGCCTTGGTCAGCTGCCACCGCTCGGCTGGCAGACCGGCGGCGTCGTACCTCTCGATCAACGTCTTGAGGTAGCTCGGCAGACCGACGTACGCCGTGACGCCGACGTCCGCGATGGCCTGCACCTGCAGGTCCTGGTTGCCGATGCCGCCGGGCAGCACCGAGGCCCCGACCGCCAGCACGCCCTCCTCGAACATCGCCCCGGCGGGGGAGAGGTGGTAGCCGAAGCAGTTGAGCACCGTCTCGCGGCAGGGCCTGCAGGCCCTGGCTCGAGACGTCGTCGGCGCGCAGGCCGGCGGACTCCAGCCGCGCCGCGAAGGCGGGGATGGTGGAGGCCGCACGACGCACGACAGCGTTGACCGCAGGAGCCAGCTCGGCGGCATACGACTCGATGTCCTGGGCGAGCGACTTCGACTCGGTGGTGGTCATGAGACTTCCCTTCTCAGAGCCAGCGCTTGCGGCGCTTGTAGTGCTTCACGTCGCGGAAGCTCTTGCGGTTGCCGGAGTCCCCGAGGCCCAGGTAGAACTCCTTGACGTCCGGGTTGTCCTGCAGCTCCTGCGCTGACCCCTCGAGGACGATCCGGCCCTGCTCCATGATGTAGCCGTGGTCAGCCACCTCGAGGGCCCGCCGGGCGTTCTGCTCGATGACCAGGACGGTGAGGTCCATCTCCTCGTTGATCCGCTTGATGAAGGAGAAGATCTCCTTGACGAGCAACGGCGCCAGCCCCAGCGACGGCTCGTCGAGCATGAGGAGCTTGGGCTTGGCCATCAGGGCCCGTCCGATCGCGAGCATCTGCTGCTCGCCTCCGGACAGGTAGCCGGCGACCCGGCTACGCATGTCGCCGAGCTTGGGCAGCAGCCCATAGACCATGTCGAGGTCTGCCTTGATGTCGATGCGCCCCCGGAAGTAGGCGCCGGCGATGAGGTTCTCCTCGACCGTCAGGTGCTCGAAGACGTGCCGCCCCTCCATGCAGAGGGAGAGCCCCTGCCGGACTCGCTCGGCCGCGTCCATCCGGGTGATGTCCTTGCCCGCGAAGGTGATCGAGCCATCCGTCACCTCACCGTGCTCCGTCGGGAGCAGGCCGGAGACGGCCTTGAGGGTCGTCGACTTGCCAGCGCCGTTCGAGCCCAGCAGGGCGACGATCTTGCCCTGCGGGACGCCGATCGAGAGCCCGCGCAGGACGAGGATGACGTCGTCGTAGATCACCTCGACGTTCTCGAGCGTGAGCAGGTCGGAGGTGGCCGGCGCGGCGGGGCCGGCCGCCCCCTTGCTGCTCAGGTCGACGGAGCTCATGACTCCGGCGTCTGGTTCGCAGCGAGCTCCGAGAGCTCGCCGCCCTTGACCTGGTAGATACCGGTGCCGGTGGAGCCACGGTGCGAGTCGGCGGTGAACTTGATGGTGCCCGAGCCGAGGACACCGCCGGTGTCGACCGCGTCCATCGTCTCGAGGGCCGTCTTCAGGCTCTCGCCGTTGAGCTCTCCGCCCGCGGCGATGGCCTTCGAGAGGCCCTTGGCCATGACGTCCATCGTGTACCAGCCCTGCGCGTAGTGCAGGCCCTTGTCAGCGAGCGACCCACCCTTGCTCTTGAGGTAGGTGTCGATGGCCGCGTGGCCCGGCTTGTTGGCCGAGGCCGGCGCGACGGGGGAGATGAGGACGTGGCCCTCGGCGTTCTCAGCTCCGGCCGTCTTGACGAAGAGCTCGTCAGCGCACCAGTTGAGGCAGACGATCTTCATGTCGAGGCCCTGGGCCTTGATGTCCTTGGCGACCTGCGCGGCCGGCGAGGAGACGTTCTGGATGACGATGTACTTCGCGCCCTGTGACTTGGCCTGGGTGAGCAGGCCGACCTGGTTCGGGGTCTTGGGCATCGGGTAGGCCGTGTAGCCGAGGTCGAGCTTCTTCTCGGCGACCCAGTCCTTGCCGTCACCGACCGGGGCCAGACCGAAGGGGCTGTCGTTGTGGAAGACGGCGACCTCGGCGTGGCCGCCGGCGTCCTTGGCGATCCAGTTGAGCGCGACGCGCATCTGGTCGGAGTAGGTCGGCGCCACGACGAAGTTGTACGGGGACTCCTTCGGGTCGGTCAGCGGCTCGGCGTAGGACGCGGACATGAACGGGAGCTTGTCCGCGGCGACCTTGCTGCGCAGGGCCTCCGAGTCCCCGGTGCCCCAGCCCTGGATGGCGATGGCGTCCTCGTTGACGTACTTCTTGTAGAGCTCCTCGGCGGCGGGGACCTTGTAGGCATAGTCGTTCGACATGGCCTCGATCTTGTGGCCGTCGACGCCGCCCTTTGCGTTGAGGTTGTCGATGTAGCCGAGCATCCCCTCGTTGTAAGGCGTTCCGACGTCCCCGGTCGCGCCGGTGAGGTCGGCGATGATGCCGAGCTTGATGGGGGCCTTGTCGCCGCCGCCGGTAGCTCCGGGGGTGGCGTCGCCGCCGCCGCCGCAGGCAGCGAGGGCGAAGATCGCGGCGGCAGACGTGCCGACCGTAACGAGGTTGCGCAACTTCATGGGTGTCTCCATTCGTCGGTCGCCAGGGATGGCGGGTGGTGCGGGGGATCGTGCGTGATGGTGCTGTCGTTAGTAGCGGAAGGGCCAGAATCGGACGTAGTCCTTGAGCCGACTCCAGATTCGATCGAGTCCTCTGGGTTCAACGAGGAGGAAGGCGATGATGGCGATGCCGAAGACGGCATTGCGGATCGCGGGGAGCTGCTCGGCCAGGAAGGGCATCGACGTCGAGAGCAGGTCGACCAGCTCGGTGAGCAGGGCCGGGAGCAGGCCGATGAAGATCGCCCCGTAGACGGCTCCGGCGATGCTGCCGAGCCCGCCGACGATGATCATGGCCAGGTAGAGGATCGACACGTCGAGGGTGAACCGCTCCCAGGTGACGGTCTCGGTGTAGTGCGCGGTCAGCGCGCCGGCCAGGCCGACGAAGCCGCTGGACACGGCGAACGCGGTGACCTTGGCGCGGGTGATGTTGACGCCGATGGCCTGGGCCGCGATGTCCTGGTCCCGCACCGCCATGAAGCTGCGGCCGAGGGTGGTCCGGAAGAGGTTGCGGGCGATGACGACCACCGCGATGGTGATCGCGAGGAGCAGCCAGTACCACTGGGTCTCAAAGCTCTTGCGCTCGATCTCGAAGCCCAGGACCGACAGCCGGGAGACCTCGATGAAGCCCTTCCCCTCGGTCAGCCACTCCCAGCGGCGCACGACGAACATGATGATCTCCTGCGAGGCCAGGGTGGCGATCGCGAGGTAGAGACCCTTGAGACGCAGGGCCGGCAGGCCGAAGAACGCCCCGATCGTCGCCGTCATGATGACGGCGAAGAGGATGCTGATCGGCACCGGCATCCCGCCGCGCTCGGAGAGGATGACCGAGGTGTAGGCGCCGACGGCGAGGAAGCCGCCCTGGCCGAGCGAGATCTGGCCGGTGAAGCCGACCAGGATGTTCAGGCCAACGGCGCCGATGACGGCGATCAGGATGGTGTTCGCGATCCCGAGCCAGTAGTTGTCGAGGATCGCCGGCGCGAGGAGCAGCAGCGCGACCATGAGGGCGAGGCGAAAGTACTCGGCGCGCGTGTGCCGCAGCCGCAGCTCGGCGCCGTAGGACCGGTGGTGGATACCGGTCGCGGTGGCAATGGCCATGGGTCAGACCCTCTCGATCCGTGTCTCGCCGAAGATGCCGTAGGGCCGCACGATGAGGATGGCCACGAGCACGAGGTAGGGGATAACTTCCGCCAGGCCGGGATCGGCATAGCCGGAGACGTACTGCTTGAGCAGGCCGATGGTCAGGCCACCGATGATGGTGCCCGGGATGGAGTCGAGGCCACCCAGGATGACGACGGGGAAGACGATCAGGCCGAAGGCCGCGATGTTCTGGTCGACGGCCGACAGGTCGGCCAGCAGGACACCGGCGACGAGCGCGCTCACCGCGGCGAGCACCCAGGCCAGGGTGAACACCCGGCGGACCGAGATCCCCATGGTCAGGGCGGCCTGCTGGTCATCGGCCACCGCCCGCATCGAGATTCCGTGCCGGCTCTTCTGGAAGAAGGCGGTGAAGGCAGCGAGCACGATCGCGGCGATCAGGATGACGACGAGGCGGTTGACCGGGACGGTCACACCGGCCAGGTCGATGCTCCCGGTGGGAAGGATCCGGGGCTGCGACTTGGGAGCCGTGCCGAAGAAGATCTGGATGACCGCCTTGAGGACGGACGAGAGCCCGATCGTCACCATGATGACGCTGATCGGGTTCTCCCCGATGAGTGGCCGCAGGATGAAGCGTTCGACGACGATACCGAGGACGATCGCGACCAGCACCCCGAAGACCGCTGCGCCGATCAACGGCAGCTTGAAGATGACGAAGCCGGTGTAGAACATGTAGGCGCCGACGAGGAGGAACTCGCCCTGGGCGAAGTTGATGACTCGGGTCGCCTTGTAGATGAGCACGAAGCCCAGGGCCGCGAGGGCGAGCAGCGCTCCGTCGGACAGGCCATAGACGGTCAGCGAGATGAAGGTGCTCATCGGCGTCCACTCCAGACAGGTCGGCGGCCCCGGCCCTCGGGTGCCCGGAAGGTGGTCAGGTCAACGATGGTCAGGACGAGGTTGCGCTCGACGGAGCTGCCGTCCTGATAACTGATCAGGCTGCGCAACGAGACCTCGTCCGCTCCCTCGGCGAGGGCCGAGATGATGTCGCTGTAGCGCTGCGCGATGACGTTGCGCCGGACCTTGCGGGTGCGGGTGATCTCGTCGTCGTCGGGGTCGAACTGCTTGTGCAGCAAGACGAGTCGCTTGATCCGGATGCTCTCCGGGAGGTCCTCGTTGGAGCGCTGCACCTCCTCGGCGATGAGGTCACGGGTCTCCTGCTTGCCGGCCAGGTCGGTGTAGGTGGTGTAGCTGAGCCGCTCGTGCTCCGCCCATGCCCCGGTCGTCATGGGGTCGATGGTGATGAGCGCCGTCATGCCGTCGTCGCCCGAGAAGGTCACGGCCTCCTCGACATAGGGCGAGAACTTCACCTTGTTCTCGATGAAGGCGCTGGAGAAGCGCGTCCCGTCGGAGGTGGTCAGCACGTCCTTGGCGCGGTCGATGACCACGAGGTGCCCGCGCTCGTCGATGAACCCGGCGTCGCCCGTGTGCAGCCAGCCGTCGGCATCGACGGCTTCGGCGGTTGCCTCCGGGTTGCGGTGGTAGCCCTTGAACACCGAGGCGGAGCGCAGCAGGATCTCACCGGCATCGGTGATCTCGATCTCCGTGCCCGGGATGGGAGTGCCCACCGACGCGAAGGCGATGTCGTCGTCGCGGTGGACGACGGCGAGACCACAGATCTCGGTCTGGCCGTAGATCTGCTTGAGGTTGACGCCGATCGCGTGGAAGAAGCGGAAGACGTCCGGCCCGAGGGGCGCGCCTCCGGTGTAGGCGTGCTGGATCCGGGCGAGGCCGAGCTGGTCGCGGACCGGGCGCAGTGCGACCTGGTCGGCGATGGCGTACAGCACGGTCAGGCCCCCAGCGCTCTTGCCCTGCATCCGGCGCTCGGCGACGCGGTCCCCGATGGAGTAGCCCCAGCCGAACACCTTGCGCTTGAGGGCTCCGGCCTCGTCGATGCGCACCTGCACCTCGGACAGCATCGACTCCCAGATGCGCGGCGGCGAGAACATCACGTCCGGGCCGATCTCGCGCATGTCGGCCTTCTGGGTGGCGCTGTCCTCCGGGAAGGAGAGGGTCAGCCCGCGGGAGAGGCCGCAGGCAACGGCAAACATCTGCTCGCCGATCCAGGCGAACGGCAGGAAGGAGACGTAGCGGTCCTTGGGGCCGATCGGGTCGATGGTCGTCAGGTGCTCGGCCATCGCCAGGAGGTTGGCGTGGGACAGCTCGGCCAGCTTGGGACGCGACGTCGTGCCCGACGTCGTGCAGATGACGGCGACGTCGTCGCAGTCACCGGCGGCGATCTGCTCGTCGAGCCAGCTGGGACGCTCCGCACCCCAGTCACGACCGAGGGCCTCGACGTCGACGAAGTCGCGCAGGAAGTCCTCGGTGTACTGCTCGAGGCCGTGCGGGTCGTAGTAGACGACGGTCTGGACGAGGAGGTTGCTCCCCGGGCCGTTGCCCGTGCCGTTGCCCGCCTCGTCGTGCGGCGACGCCCCGCTGTTCGTCTCGTCCCGGAGCCGGATCAGTTTGTCGACCTGCTCCTGGTCCTCGGCGACGACGACCTTGACGTGGGCCAGCGTGAGGATGTGGCGCAGCTCCTCACCGATGCTCGTGGGATAGATGCCGACGACCGCAGCGCCGATGCTCTGGGCTGCGAGTTCCGCGATGAGCCACTCGGGCCGGTTGTCCCCGAGGACGGCGACGATCTCGCCGCGCTCGACGCCCAGGGCTGCGAGCCCGTGCGCGAAGTCACGCACCCGCTCGTCGTACTGGCGCCACGTGATCGGCTGCCAGATGCCGTAGCGCTTCTCCTGCAGGGCGGTCTGCTCGGGTCGCTCGCCGGCGAGCGTCGCGAGCAGGCGAGGGAACGTGCTCTCGGGGGCCGTGCCGTATGCCGCGGTGCTGGGCGCCGCGGTACCGCGCGCTTCCCGGGTCGCTGGCTGGGCGGCATACGCCATGGTTTCTTCCTTTGCCATCAGTGCTCCTCGGCGCCGAGGTAGGCCTCGACGACCTTGGGGTTGGCCTTGACCTCGTCCGGGGTGCCGTCGGCGATCAGGCGGCCGAAGTCGAGGACGCTGACGCGGTTGGAGATGTCCATGACCACGGCCATGTCGTGCTCGATGAGGATCACGGTGACCCCGGCCAACTCGTGGACGTCGAGGATGTAGCGCGCCATGTCCTCCTTCTCCTCGGCGTTCATGCCGGCCATGGGCTCGTCGAGCAGGAGCAGGGAGGGCTGGATGCAGAGGGCCCGGCCGAGCTCGACGCGCTTCTGGATCCCGTAGGCGAGGGAGCCGACGGGCTGGTGGCGGAACGCCTGGAGGGAGAGCAGGTCGATGACTTCCTCGACGAGGCCGCGGTGGGCGATCTCCTGGCGCTTGGCCGGACCGAACCACAGCAGCGAGGCGAGCACGCTCTGGCTCATGTGGATGTGTCGACCCAGCATGAGGTTCTCGAGCACGGTCAGCTGCGCGAAGAGCTCGATGTTCTGGAACGAGCGCGCGACGCCGAGCCGGGCGATGCGGTGCGGCGGCAGCTGGGTCAACTCGTGCGAGGTGCCCTCGGTCCCGGTGTGCAGGACGATGCTGCCCTGTTGCGGGTGGTAGAGGCCGCTGACGCAGTTGAGCAGACTGGACTTGCCGGCGCCGTTGGGGCCGATGACCGCGTGGATGTGCCCCTGCGTCACGGTGAAGCCGACGTCGGCGAGCGCGTGGACGCCACCGAAGCGCAGACCGATGTCGCGGACCTCGAGCAGTGGCTGACCGGCCGGGACGGCCGAGGAGCTCAGCGTGTGCTGGTACGCCCGGGTAAGCCCAGGTTTCACAGGAGTCCTCCCTCCAGGGCGACCACCTCGTTGGGTCGCTCGAGATGATCATGCCTTTTCATATAGTGAAAAGGCAAGTACTTTGGCTGGAATCACATAACGATCAGATAGAGTGCGATTCCGCCGGGCCGGACTGTGGTGCGCTCCGGTCGTACCGAGGTGACTGGGAGAGAGGTCCGCGCGTGCCGTCGACAGAGCTTCGGGACCAGAGGGGCAGTCTCGGCACGGTGCGCAACGCCGTGACGCTGCTGGAACTGCTCGGTGAGGGTCCCGCCCACCAGCACCTCAGTGACCTTGCGGAGCGTTCGCAGATGTCCGTGCCGACCGTGCACCGACTGTTGCGATCGCTCGTGCTGGCCGACCTGGTCGAGCAGGATCCCCGATCCTCCCGCTACGGCCTGGGACCGGAGTTGGTGCGCCTGTCGCACCGGTATCTCGCTCGGCTGCCGATCATCGGCGCGGTCGCGCCCTACCTGACGCAACTGCGTGACCTGGTCGGCGGGACCATCCTCGTACAGGCGATGGTCCGGTCCGCGCTGGTGACCCTCGATCGGGTGGACGGCTCGGAGGCTGGGCTCTATCGCGACGCCCACGCGGTCCGGCCCCCGCTGAGCACGGCGTCAGGCCGGTTGCTGCTGGCCCGCGGCGGTGACGCCGAGTGGCAGACGGCCCTGGAGCAGGCCGAACCGGCCGTTCGCGAGCTCGCTGAGGCCTCGCGAGCCCAGTGGGCCGGAGCGCCGTGGCTGGCTGTCGAGGGTGCTGCACCCGGGCTGCCGGGACACGTGGCGGTGGCGTTGGTCGACGCCCACGAGGTCGCGCTGGCCACGCTGGTGGCTGTGCTCCCCCACGACGCGAGTGACGACACGATCGCAGCCGTGGCCGGCCACCTGACGCGGGCCGGATCCGCCGCGGTGAGGATGCTCGGCAATGCCTGAAACTGCTTGGGTGCCAGACGAATCCGCGTGGGAGCGGGCGGCTGGCCTGGTCGACTGGGACCGGCCCTTCGAGACCCTGTGGAGGCCGGACGGGATCCGGTCGGAGTGGTTCGTCGGTGGACTGCTCAACGCCTCCACCAACTGCGTCGACCGACATGCGGCGGCCGACCCCGACCGGATCGCGATCCGCTGGGAGGGAGAGCCCGGCGACGAGCGGCTCATCACCTACGCCGAGCTGCTCGAGGAGGTCTCGACCCTCGCCCGGGCCCTGCGTGGCCTCGGTGTCGGCCCGGCTGACGTCGTCGCCCTGCACCTGGGTGGGGTGCCGGAGATCATCGTCGCGATGCTGGCCTGCGCCCGGATCGGGGCGGTCCATGCCATCCTCCCGACTCCCTTGCCGGGGGAGGCGCTGGCTGATCGGCTCGAAGGACTCGCGGCCAAGGTCCTGTTCACCCCGTGCGGACGAGGCCCTCACCGCGGTCGCCGGGATCGAGCACACGATCGTCGTGCGGCGGACCGGGATCGACGTCGCCTGGTTCGAGGGGGACCGGTGGTATCACGACCTCGTCGCCGGTGGCCGGTCCGGCTCCGCGCGGGCCGGCGGTGAGGCGCTGCCCCTGCCGAGTGACCACCCGCTCCTGCGGATGAACCTCGCCAACCGGGGCGGACGACCGGTGATCGTCACCCACGGGGCCGCGGGGCTGATCATCGCGGCCGCCACGATCCACGAGTGGGGCGTCGCGGACGGCGACACGTTCTGGTGTGCCGGCGACGTCTCCTGGCAGGGGGTGGCGACCCACGGCATCTACGGGCCGCTGGCGCGCGGTGCGACGACCGTCCTCTACGAGGGCACCCTCGACGTGCCCACCCACGCTCGGGCCTGGGAGATCATGCGCCGCCACGGCGTCACGACCTTGCTCACCACGCCATCGGTCCTGCGCACGATGCGCGGCTGGGCCGCTGCCCTGCCGGACACCGACGCCCCGGCGACGCTGCGTCGCATCGTCACGTTCGGCGAGTCGGCTGAGTCGCCGCTGCGCGAGTGGGCCGGCACGGGGCTCGGGCGGCCCCTGACGGTCGCTGACGGGTGGGGCCAGATCGAACTCGGCGGCATCGTCCACGTGGACCACCCGATCGAGCCGGACCTGCTGCCGTCGACGGGGCTCGCGGTCGTGGATGCCGAGGCTGGGGAGGTGCCCACCGGGCACGACGGCGAGCTCGTCCTGACCCGGGCGTGGGCCGGAGAGATGCTCCCGGCGACCGGTGCGGTGGCCGCCGCAACGGACGCCCACTGGACCACCAGGCCCGGGTGGTACGTGACCGGTGACCGGGTCCGTCGGGATGCGGCGGGGCGCCTCGAGTTCCTCGGGCGCACCGACGAGGTCGTCTCGCTGCACGGGCAACTCGTCTCGATCAGTGAGGTCAAGCAGGCCCTGCTCGACCACCCGTTCGTGCGGCAGGCCGATGTCATCGAGCGGCGTGACGCCCACGGCGCTCGCTACCTCGCTGCGGCGATCGTGCTCGACCACGAGCAGACGCCGGCTCAGGACCTGACGGTCATCGCAGCGGACCTGCACGGATCGGTCCGCGACAGCCTCGGGGGGCTGGCCCGGCCGCGGATGCTGGTCTTCGTCGACCACTTCGGGGACGAGTTGCGTGGCGACGAGCGTCGCCGCGCGCTGGCGGTCCTGCCGCTGAGCGACACCCCCGAGCCCAAGCGGGTGGCCTGGACCCAGATCCTGGCCGCTGCTGAGCACCTCACCGGCCCCTGAGGCCGGGGCGGGTGAAACGGGTGCGCGTCGGGTGAAGCGCGACTCCTAGACTGGCCCCCATGGTTTCCCCGCTCGTCGCGCTCACCCCGAAAGTACAGTCCGCGATCGCTGTTGCCCTGGGCGACGACCTGCGGGAGGTCGACCCGGTGCTGCGCCCGTCGCAGTTTGCCGACGTGCAGGTCAATGCGGCCCTCGCGCTGGCCAAGAAGGTCGGGATGGCACCGCGTGAGGTGGCGGCCAAGATCGTCGACGCGCTCGAGCTGGATGGGGTGTGTGACCGCATCGAGGTGAGCGGGCCGGGCTTCATCAACCTGACCTTCTCGAATCCGTGGCTCGCGTCCCTGCTGACCGACCTCGATGCGGACGAGCGGCTCGGGGTGCCGGTCGAGGATCGGCAGAACATCCCGATCGACTACTCGGCGCCCAACGTGGCCAAGGAGATGCACGTCGGCCACCTGCGCACGACGATCGTCGGCGATTCGCTGGCGCGCACCCTGGAGCACCTCGGCCACCACGTCATCCGGCAGAACCACGTCGGCGACTGGGGCACCCCTTTCGGCATGCTCATCGAGCACCTCCTCGAGGTCGGTGAGGACTCCGAGGAGGCCGGCCTGCTCGTCACCGACCCCAACGCCTTCTACCAGGCGGCCCGGGCGAAGTTCGACCAGGCGGAGAGGGCCGAGCCGGCCGGCAGCGCCGGGGACTTCAACACCCGGGCCCGGGCCCGCGTCGTCGCGCTGCAGGCCTCCGACCCCGAGACCCTGCGTCACTGGAACCAGCTCGTGGACCTGTCCAAGGCCTACTTCAACAAGGTCTACCGGACGCTCGGTGTGACCCTGACCGACGCCGACCTGGCGGGGGAGTCGAGCTACAACGACATGCTGGCGGGTGTGTGCCAGGAGCTGGAGGACCGCGGCATCGCGACGATGTCCCACGGCGCGCTCTGCGTCTTCCTGGACGGCTACACCGGCCGTGAGGGCCAGCCCGTTCCGCTCATCATCCGCAAGTCGGACGGTGGATACGGTTATGCGACAACCGATCTCGCGACCATCAAGTACCGGGTGGAGCAGCTCGAGGCGCACCGGGCGCTGTACGTCATCGGGGCCCCACAGGCCCTGCACCTCAACATGGTCTGGGACACCGCCCGCAAGGCTGGGTGGCTGCCCGACGACGTGACCCCGGTCCACATCCAGATCGGGAACGTCCTCGGTGCGGACCGCAAGATCCTCAAGACCCGCTCGGGCAGCTCGTTGCGGCTCATGGTGCTGCTGGAGGAGGCCGTCGACAAGGCCCGGGCGCTGATCGACGAGACCCGGCCTGACCTCGACGACGAGGCCCGGGCCACCATCGCCCGGCAGGTGGGCATCGGGGCCGTCAAGTACGCGGACCTGTCCGTCGCCCATGGCAGTGAATATGTCTTCGACCTCGACCGGATGGTGGCCCTGACCGGCAACACCGGTCCCTACCTGCAATACGTCGGCGCGCGGATCCGCTCGATCTTCCGTCAGGCCGCGTTGGACCCGCAGGCCCAGCACGCACCGATCCTCCTCGAGGAGTCCCACGAGCGGGAGCTGGCGAAGCACGTCCTCGGCTTCGGTGAGGTCGTCGCCGCGGTCGGCGCCGAGTACGAGCCGCACCGCCTAGCGGGCTACCTCTTCGAGCTCGCCCAGGCGTTCTCCCTGCTCGGGGTGGAGTCACCCGAGCAGATGTGACCAGCGGCCGCTCCGTCGAGTGGCCCCGCCAGCCACCCACCACCCCCACCGAGTCGAGTGGCCACATCCACCCAGTCGAGTGGCCCCGCCATCCAAAGAGTCGAGTGGCCCCGTTCCCACAGGCAGGCTGTGGAAACGGGGCCACTCGACTCGGGGGTGAGGCCACTCGACTCGGGGGTGAGGCCACTCGACTCGGGGGTGAGGCCACTCGACTCGGGGGTGAGGCCACTCGACTCGGGGGTGAGGCCACTCGACGTGAGGTGAGGTGCCTGGGCCTGACCCTGGGTGGCCAAGGTCAGGCGGGGTCGCTCACTCGACCGGCTCCCAGCCGCGCTTGGGGGCGCGGGAGCCGACGCCGCGGCCGGCCCGCTCGTCATTGCTGCGGTAGACGATGTAGGGGCGGGTGACGTAGCCGACCGGGGCCGAGAAGACGTGGACCAGACGGGTGAACGGCCACAGGGCGAACAGGATGCAGGCGACGAGGGCGTGCAGCTGGAAACCGAGCGGGATGCCGACCATGTAGGCGGGGTCCGGGTTGCCCGAGAAGATCCCGCGATACCAGAGCGAGACGCTTTCGCGGTAGTTGAACGCGTGCCCGCCGGACGAGCCGAGCCCGAAGATGCTCGAGGCGACGGTGTTCCACATGCCGAGGGCGACCACGAGGCCGAGGAAGAAGTACATGACCTTGTCCATCGGCGTCGTCGAGGAGAAGATCGGTCCGATGGTCCGGCGGCGGTAGATGAGGATCACCATGCCGACCACGACCGCGACCCCGGACAGGATGCCGCCGATCACGGCGACCACGTGATAGAGCTCCTCGCTGATCCCGAGCGCATCGGTCCAGGACTTGGGGATGATCAGGCCGATGATGTGCCCTCCCACCACCCCGAGCATGCCGAAGTGGAAGAGCGGGCTGCCCCACCGGAGCAGGCGCGACTCATAGAGCTGGGAGCTGCGCGTGGTCCACCCGAACTTGTCGTAGCGGTATCGCCACCAGTGCCCGACGATGAAGATCGCCAGGCAGACGTAGGGGACGATCACCCAGAGGAAGGTGCTCATGAGGGGGCTCCAACGGGGATGTGGGCGCCGAGATCGACGGCGGTGCTGGGGGAGGGGGATTCATAGTCGGGTCGGGGATTGAGGCGCGGGTCCATGCCGTAGCCGTCGAGGCCCACGTCCTCCTGGGGTGGGCCGGCCTCGATGAGCCGTTGCACAGCGACGAGTCCGTCCCCGTCCAGAACGGGCAACGTGGCGCACAGTGCCACCAGAAGGTCAGCCCAGGGGGACTCCCTCTCCTGCAGCGCAATGCGGAGCATCTCGATCCCGGCCCGGTAGTCGGTCAGGAGCTTGGCAGCGCCGGCCTGGTCCGCGGTCGCACCGAAGTCGAGGACGACGCTGAGGTGGTCGGGCAGCTCGTCGGCCTCGAACTCGAGCCCGGCCCTGCGGTAGGCCTGCTTGAACTGCACCAGCGCCACCCCGCGTCGGCGGGTGTCCCCGAACGAGAAGTAGGTCAGGTAGAGGCAGCACCGGCGGGCCAGGTCGAAGGTCTCGACGTAGTCACGCTGTAGTTGCTCCAGCGGCACCGAGGCCACGTGCTCGAGGAACGAGCTCAGCGGCATACGGACCTCGTCCGGGAGCGAGACGACGGCTCGCCCGATGGCTTCGTGCGTGGCTACCGTCTCGGGGAGGGGGTAGTCGAGCAGCGCTGAGATCGCTTGCCAGGCAAGGCAGATCTGCTCATCGGCGAGAGACTGGGCCTGCTGGCGCGCGGCCCTGCGGAAGGGATTCACTTCTTCGACTCCTTGTCCCGCTTGGGGAAGAGCCCGCCCGGCCGTCCCTTGCCGTCCCAGTTGAGCAGGTTGACCCGGCCCCGCTTGGAATCTCCGGTCACGAGGGTGTCGGCGGTCTGGCGCTCCTGCAACATCCGGAAGTTCTCGACGGCAACCGGGGTCAACTCCCCGGAGCCCTCACCGAACGCGCCCATGTCGGCTTCGTAGTCGTAGTCGACGGGGCAGTCGGTGGCGAGTTCCTCGAGCCCGTGGGCCTGCTCGACGTGGGCGGTGGGGATGACGTAGCGGTCTTCGTACTTGGCGATGGCCAGCAACCGGAACATCTCGTACATGGACTCCGCGTCCATCCCGACGGCTTGCGCGATCGCCTCGTCCGGCTCCCCGCCGAGGTTGATGTCGCGCATGAAGGAGCGCATCGCGGCGAGCTTCTGCAGGACCGCCGTCACCGGGACCGTGTCGCCCGCGGTGAAGAGGTTGGCGAGGTACTCGACCGGGATCCGCAGCGCGTCGATGGCCGCGAAGAGGTTGCCCTGGTCCTCGGCATCGAAGCCCGTGTCCTTGACGACGTCGACGACCGGGGACAGCGGCGGGATGTACCAGACCATCGGCATGGTGCGGTACTCCGGGTGCAGCGGCAGCGCGACCTTGTAGTCCTGGATGAGCCGGCGGACCGGGGACTTCTTGGCCGCCTCGATCCAGTCGATGGGGATGCCCGCGAGCTCGGCATCCCGCGCGACGGCGGGGTCGTTGGGGTCGAGGAAGACATCGCACTGGGCCTGGTAGAGGGCGTGCTCGTCCTCGATCGAGGCCGCCTCGAGCACCTTGTCGGCGTCATAGAGCATGAGGCCGATGTAGCGCAGCCGCCCGACGCAGGTCTCGGCGCAGACCGTCGGGATGCCGACCTCGATGCGGGGGTAGCAGAAAGTACACTTCTCGGCCTTGCCGGTCTTGTGGTTGAAGTACACCTTCTTGTAGGGGCAGCCGGAGACGCACATGCGCCAACCGCGGCACTTGTCCTGATCGACCAGGACGATGCCGTCCTCGCTGCGCTTGTAGATCGCGCCGCTCGGGCAGCTCGCGGCGCAGCTCGGGTTGAGGCAGTGCTCGCAGATGCGGGGCAGGTAGAACATGAAGGTCTGCTCGAACTCGAACTTCACCTTGTCCTCGATGCCGCGCAGCATCACGTCACGCTTGGCGTGCTCCTGGCTGCCGCCGAGGTTGTCGTCCCAGTTGGCCGACCACTTGATGTTCATGGCCTTGCCGCTGATCAGCGAGATCGGCCGGGCGACCGGGAAGTGCTGCTGCGCGGGGGAGCGCAGCAGGGTGGCGTAGTCGTAGGTCCACGGCTCGTAGTAGTCGTCGATGGACGGCAGCTTGGGGTTGGAGAAGATCGTCGCGAGCTTCTTCCACCGGCTGCCGGACCTCAGGGTGAGCCGGCCGTTGGGCTTGCGGGTCCAGCCGCCCTCCCAGATGTCCTGGTCCTCGTAGGTGCGGGGGTAGCCGAGGCCGGGCCGGGTCTCGACGTTGTTGAACCACACGTACTCCATGCCGGAGCGGTTGGTCCACGCCTGCTTGCAGGTGACCGAGCAGGTGTGGCACCCGATGCACTTGTCGAGGTTCATCACCATTGCCATTTGGGCCATGATCTTCATCGCGGTGCCTCCTCAGTACTCGACCGGCGCGGTGCGGCGACGGATCATCGTGACCTCGTCGCGCTGGTTGCCCGTCGGGCCGAGGTAGTTGAAGGCGAAGGACAGTTGGGCGTAGCCGCCGATGATGTGGCTCGGTTTCATCAGGATCCTGGTGAGAGAGTTGTGGATGCCGCCGCGGCGGTGGTTGGTCTCGGTGAGCGGGACGTCGATGAGACGGTCCTGCGCGTGGTGCATGTAGACGGTGCCCTCCGGCATGCGGTGGCTGACGATGGCGCGGGCCGCGACGACGCCGTTGCGGTTGACCGCCTCGATCCAGTCGTTGTCCTTGACGCCGATCTTGGCGGCGTCGAGGTCGGACATCCAGATCGCCTGACCGCCACGGGCCAGCGACAGCATGAAGAGGTTGTCCTGGTACTCCGAGTGGATCGACCACTTGTTGTGCGGCGTCAGGTAGCGCACCGACACGCCGAGCTCGGTGATCGCCCCGATCTTCTCCTCGCCGAAGAGGTCGGTCATGTTGAGCGGCGGTCGATAGATCGGCAGCCCCTCACCGATCTCGAGCATCCAGTCGTGGTCGAGGTAGAAGCTCTGTCGCCCGGTCAGGGTGTGCCACGGCTTGAGCCGCTCGACGTTGATCGTGAAGGGGCTGTAACGCCGCCCCCCCGTCTCGGAACCGGACCACTCAGGACTCGTGATGACCGGGACCGGCGCGGCCTGCGTGTCCGCGAAGGTGATCATCTTGCCCTCGTGCTCGGCCGCGAGGTCGTGCATCAGGTGGCCGGTGCGCTTCTCGAGGGTCTTGAAGCCCTGGGTCGCGAGGTGACCATTGGTCGTGCCCGACAGGGCCATGATCGCCTCGGCGGCCTGGATCCCGCTGACCACGCTCGGCCGGCCGTCCTTGACGCCGCCGTGCAGCACGCCGTTCTTGCCCTTGAGGTAGTCGATCTCACGTTTGACGTCGTAGGTGACGCCCTTGGTCGTCGTGCCGAGCGTGTCGAGCAACGGGCCGAGCGAGACCATCTTGTCGTAGATGGCGCCGTAGTCGCGCTCCACCACGATGAGCTTGGGCATCGTCTTGCCGGGGATCGGCTCGCACTCGCCGGCCTTCCAGTCCAGCACCTTGCCGTGCGGGGTCGCCATCGCATCGGGGGTGTCGTGCAGCAGCGGCGCCACGACGAGGTCCTTGACGACGCCCAGGTGCTTGGCCCCCATCGTGGACAGCGCCTTGGAGATGACCTGGAAGATCTCCCAGTCCGTCTTCGTCTGCCACGGCGGGTTGATCGCCGGGTTGAACGAGTGGATGAACGGGTGCATGTCGGTCGTGTTGATGTCGTGCTTCTCGTACCACGTCGCCGCCGGAAGCACGACGTCGGAGAAGATCGTCGAGCTCGTCATCCGGAAGTCGAGGGTGCACAGCAGGTCGAGCTTGCCCTCGGGGGCCTCGTCGTGCCAGACGATGTCGCGGGGCCGGTGGCCCTCGGGGGCGTCGACCGCGCTCACGCTGCTGTCGGTGCCGAGCAGGTGCCGCAGGAAGTACTCGTTGCCCTTGGCCGAGCTGCCGAAGAGGTTGGCCCGCCACTGGGTCAGGATGCGGGGGAAGTTCTCCGGAGCGTCGGGGTCCTCCACCGCGAAGCGCAGGTCACCGGACTTGAGCTGCTCGACGACGTAGTCGGGGACGGACGTGCCTGCGGCCTCGGCGTCGTCGCAGATCTGGATCGAGCTGCGGTTGAGGCTGGGGAAGCTCGGCATCCAGCCGAGCCGTGCCGACAGGGCGAGGGTGTCGGCGGTCGACATCCCCTCGAAGCGGCCTGCCCCGGTGGCTGCGGAGTGCGTGTTCACGGGGTAGTGGTCATAGCGGAACTGGTCCGTGTGCATGTACCAGTAGGCGGTCTGGATCATCTGCCGCGGTGGGCGCGCCCAGTCCAGGGCCATGGCCAGGTGGGCCCAGCCGGTGATCGGCCGCGCCTTCTCCTGACCGACGTAGTGGGCCCAGCCGCCGCCGTTGCGGCCCTGGCAACCCGTGATCGTCGTCAGCACGAGCATGGCCCGGTAGATCGCGTCGGAGTGGAACCAGTGGTTGGCCCCGGCGCCGACGATGATCATCGAGCGGCCATCGGTGTCGACCGCATTCTGGGCGAACTCGCGGGCGATCCGGGCCACCGCCTGGGCCGGCACCGACGTGATCGGCTCCTGCCAGGCAGGGGTGTAGGGGGTGTCCACGTCGTCGTAGCCGCTGGCCCACGTGCCGGGAAGCCCCTCGCGCCCGATCCCGTAGTGGGCGAGCATGAGGTCAAGGACGGTGGTGACCAGCTGGTCGCCGACCCGGCGGACCGGGACGCCCCGGGCCGCGATGCTGGGGTCGCCCTCGTCGAAGCGGGGCAGCTCCACCAGCACGGCCTCGTCGTGCGACCCGTGCAGGGACAGCGCCGGCACCGTGTCACCGAGGTCGAGGTTCCACTTGCCGACACCGTCATCGCCGAAGCGGTCGGCGAGCGAGCCGTTGGGGCAGACGAGTTCGCCGGTCACCTCGTCAAGGACGACCGTGCGGAAGGCGGCACTCTCGGAGTCGCGCTCCGGACCGGTCAGGTCGGCAGCGGTGAGGAACTTGCCCGGCCGGTAGGCCACCGTCCCCGCGGCACCGGGCTCAGCGGCATACCCCTCGCCCTGCACCTGATCGAGGACGATGAGGTGGGGCAGGTCGGTGTACTGGCGGCAGTAGCTCTGGAAGAAGGGCACCTGCTTGTCGACGAAGAACTCCTTGAGCACCACGTGTCCCATCGCCATCGCGAGGGCCCCGTCGGTGCCGGGGGCCAGGGCGAGCCACTCGTCGGCAAACTTCACGTTGTCGGCGTAGTCGGGCGCGACGGCGATCACCTTCTGGCCGCGGTAGCGCGCCTCGACCATCCAGTGCGCATCCGGGGTGCGGGTGACGGGGACGTTGGAGCCCCACATCATCAGGTAGCTGGCGTCCCACCAGTCGCCGGACTCGGGCACGTCGGTCTGGTCGCCCCAGATCTGCGGTGACGCGACGGGCAGGTCGGCGTACCAGTCATAGAAGGAGAGCATCGTGCCGCCGACGAGCTCGGTGAACCGTGAGCCCGAGGCGTGGCTGACCATCGACATCGCCGGGATCGGTGAGAAGCCGGCGATCCGGTCCGGCCCCCACTGCTTGATCGTCGAGACGTAGCCAGCGGCGACGAGCTCAGCGGCCTCCTCCCACGTCGCCCGGACCAGCCCACCCTTGCCGCGGGCGCTCTTGTAGCGCTTGGCCTTGACCGGGTCGTTGGTGATCTCGTGCCACGCCTCCACCGGGTCCCCGAGGCGGGCCTTCGCCTCCCGGAACATCTCCAGCAGGACACCGCGCACGTAGGGGTAGCGGACCCGGGTGGGGGAGTAGGTGTACCAGGAGAAGGCCGCGCCGCGGGGGCAGCCGCGGGGCTCGTACTCGGGGGAGTCGGGACCGACCGAGGGGTAGTCGGTCTGCTGGGCCTCCCAGGTGATGATCCCGTCCTTGACGTAGACCTTCCACGAGCAGGACCCGGTGCAGTTGACCCCGCCGGAGCGGCCGCCGACCGCCTCCATGCTGCGTTTGTCCTCCGACACCGTGGCCCTGGTGAAGAAGTGCCGGGTGCCGACCAGTGCCTCGCTGAGTGGGCCGTCAAGCCCAGCGGGTGCGTGATCGGTCGTCGAAGGGTTCATCGGGAGATCTCCTTGTCGGGCATGGTCGTGCGTGCGGCAGGGGCGGTGAAGGGGGAGGTCGCGGTCAGTGACGCGACACAGAGGTTGGGTCCGACGAAGGGCGTGAGCCCCACCTCGGTGGACGTCTCGCCGAGGGACTCGAGGACGCCGCGCATCAGGCCGCGGTGGATCCCGCAGACGACGGCAGGGTTCTGGTGGGCGAGGGCGATGAACGGGCACTCGTAGAGCGACACGCGCGCGGTGCGGCCGCCGTCGGTGGTGGCGACCTCGGGGGTGTAGCCCCAGTCCCCGAGCAGGTCGACCATCTGGCCGATCTTGCCGAGCCACGCTCCGGCCGAGCGGGCCGGCTCGCACGTGGCCGAGCCGAGCCCCGCCTGGGCCACCTTTCGGCGTCCCCAACGCTCGCCGGCCTCCTCGGGCGTCATGCCCTGACCGGACTCGTCGACCCCGAAGCTCTCCACGAGCAACTCCGTGAGCAACTCGTAGGAGCGCTCTCTGGGGACGGTCTCGAGTGAACCGGTCTCGAGCGCATAGAGCTTGCGGGGGCGCCCGACGCCTTCGCCGCGCTGGAAGTGCGAGCGCAGCAGTCCGACGCCGACGAGTTGGTCGAGGTGAAAGCGCAGCGTCGTCACGTGCAGACCCAGCAGCTCGGCGAGCTCGCGAGCGCTCAGCCCCGCGTGCGGGGCGAGGCCACCCTTGGCGGGGTCGGGGTGGGAGGGGAGGTTGGCCAGGGTGTCCACAATGGCGCGCATACGTCACAGCCGTGTGGCTTAATTAAAAGGAATGCGTCCATTTATCTAATCACTAAAGAGGAGTGTCCGCGACCATAGGCGTCGGCGTGGGCGTGGGGCCGCCTTCGTGGCCCACCGGACGCGGGCAGCCCTCCTACCAAAAGGCCTTGCCCACCGCTACGATTCAGCGAAGAATTGCGACCTGTCAACGGAGCCGATGTGATCTGTGCCATGAAAACGGGGACCGTCCCGTTTGATGGGGGCCGTCGGTGGGAGTTCCGGCTCTCGTCGTGTCACAGGGAGCCTCGGCAAGACGGTAGCCTCTGATCCGACAGAATTAAAAGGAGTTAATTCCTATCTATTAGGAGGCTCGAGAGAGTCATGGAAAACCGATCCGGGGGCACCCGGGTGCTCGTGATGTCGAGCATCGCCTTCACCGTGATGTTCGCGGTCTGGTTGATGTTCGGCATCCTCGGCATCCCGATCCAGAAGGAGCTCGGTCTCACTGACGTCGAGCTGTCCTGGATCACTGCGGTCGCCGTCCTCAACGGCTCGATCTGGCGCCTGCCGGCGGGGATGCTCTCCGACCGGATCGGCGGTCGCACCGTCATGGTCGGGATGCTCTTCGCGACGGCGATCCCCGCCTACCTCGTGTCGCAGGCCCACTCCTACGGAATGCTCCTGCTCCTCGCCTTCCTCGTCGGCTTCGCCGGCAACTCCTTCAGCGTCGGAATCGCGTGGAACTCCGCCTGGACCCCCCGCGAGCGACAGGGCTTCGCGCTGGGCGTCTTCGGGGCCGGCAACGTCGGTGCCTCGGTCACCAAGTTCATCGGGCCGCCGATCATCACCGGCACCGCGGGAGCCGGGTACATCCTCGGCATCCAGGGCGGTTGGCGGCTCGTCCCGGTCATCTACGCGGTCCTGCTCATCCTCGTCGGGATCCTCACCCTCATCGTGACGCCCCGTCATGACCGGGTGGCCGGCGCCGGCAAACCGCTCAGCGAGATGATGCGTCCGCTGCGACAGGTCCGGGTCTGGCGCTTCGGCCTCTACTACGTCGCCGTCTTCGGTGCCTACGTCGCCCTGGCCGCGTGGCTGCCGAAGTACTACGTCGACAACTTCGACATCCCGCTCGGCACCGCGGCCCTGCTGACAGCGACGTTCATCTTCCCGGCCTCGCTGCTGCGTCCCGTCGGCGGCTGGTTCAGTGACCGCTTCGGAGCCCGACGCGCCATGTACTGGACCTTCGGGGTCATGCTCCTCACGAGCGGCATCCTCATGATGCCCAACGGCCACATCGTCGTGGTCGGGCCTGACGGCACCCAGAGTGAGCACCTCGGCTACGCCATCGGGCTCGTCCCCTTCGCCGTCATCGTCTTCTTCCTCGGCTGCGCCATGGGGATCGGCAAGGCCGCCGTCTACAAGCACATCCCCGAGTACTTCCCCGACAATGTCGGCGCGGTGGGCGGCCTCGTCGGGATGCTCGGCGGGCTCGGTGGCTTCTTCCTGCCGCCGATGTTCGCCTACACCAAGGCATGGTCCGGCTTCCCGTCGAGCACCTTCTTCGTCATCTTCCTGCTCAGAACAACCCGACGGCACCGAGCCGGCGGACCAGACCCCTGCAGCGTCCCGATCGGGCGCCCAAGATGAAACCGTGGAGGCCCACGCATGAGCGCGAAGTCCGTTGCAGCCCCGAATGGGGAGTGGCTCGAGTCCTGGGATCCGGAGAACGAGGAGACCTGGGACAAGGGCCTGGCCTGGTCCACCCTGTGGATCACGACCTTCAGCCTCACCATGGGCTTCGTCACCTGGTTCCTGCCGAGCGCCATCGTGCCGAAGCTCAACCCGCTGGGATACACCTTCACCCAGTCGCAGCTCTACTGGCTCGCCTCGATCCCGGGTCTGGCCGCCGGCCTGATGCGGATCATCTGGATGGTGCTGCCCCCGATCATGGGCACCCGCAAGATGGTCACCCTCACGACCTTGCTGTTCATCTTCCCAGTCCTGGGGTGGGGCGTCCGGGTCACCAGCCCCACCGCGCCCTACTGGGAGTTGCTGACGCTCGCCTTCCTCTCCGGCATCGGCGGAGGCGCGTTCTCGGGTTTCATGCCCTCGACCTCCTACTTCTTCCCGAGACGGATGCAGGGCACGGCGCTCGGTCTGCAGGCCGGCATCGGCAACTTCGGTGTCTCGCTGGTCCAGCTGCTCACGCCGTGGCTGATCGGCCTCAGCTTCCTCGGCTTCCTCGGTGGCTCACAGCACCTCGCCTTCGTCGGCAAGGCAACCCAGCAGGTTTGGTACCAGAACGCCGCCTTCGTGTGGATTCCGTTGATGCTCATCGTTGCCGCGATCGCCTGGCACTTCCTCAAGTCGGTGCCGATCAAGGCCAACATCCGCCAGCAGTTCGACATCTTCAAGAACCAGGACACCTGGTGGATGACGCTCATCTACATCATGACCTTCGGCACGTTCGCCGGTCTGTCCGCCCAGTTCGGCCTGCTGATGGCCAACCTCTACGGCATCGGCAACCCTGAGATCGTCTCCGGGGCCGGCGCGACCGCGAAGGTCCTCGTCGACGGCTACACGGTGCCGGACGTCGTGAAGTACGTCTTCTACGGTCCGCTCATCGGTGCCGCAGCGCGCGTCGCCTTCTCACCGCTGACCGACCGGATGGGCGGCGCCAGGTGGTCGCTCGTCTCGGGGCTGGGGCTGATCGGGTCGATCACCTACACGATCGGGGGCCTGACCCCGGACACGACGTCTGCTGCGACGCTCGATGCCGGCTTCAGCCGGTTCTTCTGGGGGATGATGCTCATCTTCCTGTTCACCGGGATCGGCAACGCCTCGACCTTCAAGCAGATGCCGATGATCTTCGAGCGCCGGCAAGCCGGTGGGGTGATCGGCTGGACCGCTGCCATCGCGGCCTTCGGACCGTTCCTGTTCGGCGTCGGCCTGACGATGATGTCGCCGAGCACCTTCTACATGATCGGCATCGCGTGGGCGGTCATGTGCACCGGCATCGTGTGGTGGCGCTACGCACGCCCCGGTGCGCCGATGCCGGGCTGAGGGGCCCAACCACCCCCAGGCCGTATGCCGCTGAGCTGGCTCCGCGACGGCACTGCTGCCCCGCCGTTGGTGGAGTCGCCGCCGGGCAGAGGGCAGGGTGGCCCGGACGAAGAGTGTGTCCCGGGTCCCATGGTGCGCAGGATCACGCCCGCACACCATGGGGGCCGGGCCAGTCGATGGCCTAAGTTCGAAGGCGGACCGCCCGCCTGCCCGCGGCCTACCCGCCCCGCCCGGCCGTTGCATAGCCGCCCCCGCCCGCCACGACCCCGCCAGCCCCGATGAAGGAGAGTCACCGTGCAGATCGGTGTCCCCCGTGAGACCCGTGCCCGTGAGACGCGCGTCGCCGCGACTCCCAAGACCGTCGAGCAGCTCATCGGCCTGGGCTACGAGGTCGTGATCGAAGCGGGCGCCGGGGCCCTGGCGAGCTTCTCCGACGAGGCCTACGCCGCCGCCGGTGCCCAGGTCGTCGACGCGGCGCAGGTCTGGCAGGCGCCGATCGTGCACAAGGTGAACGCCCCCAACGACGACGAGATCGCCCGGATGGCCCCGGACACCACCGTGGTGAGCCTGATGGCACCCGCGATCAACCCGGACCTGGTGGCCAAGCTGCAGGCCGCCCGAGTGACGGCGATGGCGATGGATGCCGTGCCGCGGATCAGCCGGGCCCAGTCGCTCGACGTGCTCAGCTCGATGGCCAACATCGCCGGCTACCGGGCCGTCGTCGAGGCCGCTCACGAGTTCGGCTCGTTCTTCACCGGGCAGGTGACGGCGGCGGGCAAGGTCCCCCCGGCCAAGGTCCTGGTCGTCGGGGCCGGCGTCGCCGGTCTGGCCGCGATCGGCACCGCGCGCTCGCTCGGTGCGATCGTGCGGGCCACTGACGCCCGGCCCGAGGTGGCTGAGCAGGTCGAGTCGATGGGGGCGGACTTCCTGGCCGTCGAGGTGCCCGAGGCGGACCAGGCCGCGGCTTCCTCCGACGGCTACGCCAAGGAGATGGGTGAGGAGTTCAACCGCCGGGCTGCGCAGCTCTACGCCACCCAGGCGCCCGACTCCGACATCATCATCACCACCGCCCTCATCCCCGGTCGCCCGGCACCCCGGCTGATCACCGCCGAGATGGTCGCCACGATGAAGGCCGGCTCGGTGATCGTCGACATGGCGGCCGCCAACGGCGGCAACGTCGAGGGTGCGGTCGCCGACGAGCTCGTCGTCACGGCCAACGGTGTCAAGATCATCGGCTACACCGACCTCGCGGGCCGGCTCCCGACCCAGGCGAGCCAGCTCTACGGAACCAACCTGGTCAACCTGATGAAGCTGCTCACCCCGGGCAAGGACGGGCAACTGGTCCTCGACTTCGACGACCCGGTGCAGCGCAACATGACGGTGACCAGGGACGGGGAGCTGCTCTGGCCGCCACCGCCGATCCAGGTGAGTGCGGCGCCTCAAGTTGCCAGCTCAACGCCGGGCGCCAAGATCGAGAAGGCGCCACCCGCGCCACCGAACCTCGTGCGCCGACACACGTGGATGGCGATCGGCGCGATCGTCTTCGGCGCCCTGTCCGCTCTCTCGCACGGCAGCTTCCTCGGTCACTTCTCTGTCTTCGCCCTCGCCGTGGTCGTCGGCTTCTACGTGATCGGCAACGTCGCGCACGCGCTGCACACGCCGCTCATGTCGGTCACCAACGCGATCAGCGGCATCATCATCGTCGGCGCGCTCATCCAGCTCGGCACGTCAGACGGACGGGTCGCCATCTTTGTGATCGCGACCTTGGGGACGCTCGTCGCGAGCATCAACATCTTCGGAGGCTTCACCGTGACCCAGCGGATGCTCACGATGTTCCGGAAGGCCTGAGCCATGACCGCTGATTTCGCCCTCGTCGGGGCGGCCTATCTGGTCGCCGCCATCCTCTTCATCCTCAGCCTTGCCGGCCTCTCCAAGCACGAGAGCGCCAAGCTCGGCAACAGCTACGGCATGGTCGGGATGGCCATCGCCCTCGTCGCCACCCTCTGGGTCGCAGGCCAGTTCGCCGGCGCGCTCCAGTGGCTCGCCATCGTCGTCGCCATGGCGATCGGCGCGGTCATCGGCATCACCCTGGCCCGTCGGGTCGAGATGACCGAGATGCCCGAGCTCATCGCGATGCTGCACAGCTTCGTCGGCCTGGCCGCCGTGCTGGTCGGCTTCAACTCCTACCTGGACGGCCAACGGGACGCGGTGCACCTCGTCGAGGTCTTCCTCGGTGTCTTCATCGGCGCCGTCACCCTGACCGGCTCGATCGTCGCCTTCCTCAAGCTGTCGGGCAAGATGTCGAGCAAGCCGCTCATGCTGCCGGCCAAGCACTACCTCAACCTCGCCGCGGTCCTGGTGTCGGCGGCCCTGATGGTCTGGTTCGTCGCCACCCCGCAGCTGGCGCCGCTCGTGATCATGACGGCGATCGCGCTCGCCTTCGGCTGGCACCTGGTCGCCTCGATCGGTGGCGGGGACATGCCGGTCGTCATCTCGATGCTCAACAGCTACTCCGGCTGGGCGGCTGCCGCTGCCGGCTTCATGCTGAGCAACGACCTGCTCATCATCACCGGCGCGCTCGTCGGCTCGTCCGGTGCCTACCTGTCCTACATCATGTGCACCGCGATGAACCGGTCCTTCGTGTCGGTCATCATGGGCGGCTTCGGCTCCGACGGCACCGTCTCCGACAGCGACGTCGACTACGGCGAGCACCGGGAGACCACCGCGGTCGACGTGGCGGACCTGCTCACCAACGCGCACTCGGTCGTCATCACGCCCGGCTACGGCATGGCGGTGGCCCAGGCGCAGTATCCGGTGGCCGACCTCACGGCCAAGCTGCGCGAGCGGGGTATCGATGTCCGCTTCGGCATCCACCCGGTTGCCGGCCGGCTCCCCGGCCACATGAACGTGCTGCTCGCCGAGGCCAAGGTCCCGTATGACATCGTCCTCGAGATGGACGAGATCAACCCCGACCTCGCCGACGTCGACGTCGTCCTGGTCATCGGCGCCAACGACACCGTCAACCCGTCCGCCCTCGATGACCCGTCCAGCCCGATCGCCGGCATGCCGGTCATCGAGGTGTGGAAGGCCAAGGAGGTCATCGTCTTCAAGCGGTCGATGAACGCGGGCTACGCGGGGGTGCAGAACCCGCTCTTCTTCCGGGAGAACACCGCGATGCTCTTCGGCGACGCGAAGGACCGGGTCGAGGACATCATCAAGGCCCTCTGACGGGGCCCGTTGGGTGCGGGCCGCAGGGGTCCCGCCAGACGATCACGATCCCGGCGCGCCAC
>CAJDTW010000049.1_pt1 | contig 29045 bp, 28 predicted proteins | sample 7389911 | NCBI WGS metagenome assembly CAJDTW01 (sample SAMEA7055652, study PRJEB34461) | soil metagenome | biome: terrestrial ecosystem; feature: Peninsula; material: soil | place: Antarctica | collected 2016 | reverse complement strand
GAGACCGCGCTCGAGGTCCTCGATCAGGTCCCGCACGTCCTCGAGGCCCACGGACACCCGCAGCACGCCATCAGTGATCCCGATGGCGGCCCGGGCCTCCGGTGTCAGACGTCGGTGCGTGGTGGTCGCGGGGTGGGTCACGAGCGACTTGGCGTCACCGAGGTTGTTCGAGATGTCAATGATCTCAAGGGCGTTCATCATCCGGAAGGCATCAGCCTTGCCGCCGTCGATCTCAAAGGTCACGACCGTCCCGCCGCCGAGCATCTGGCGCTGGGCGAGTTCGTGCTGCGGGTGCGACTCGAGGAACGGATGGATGACACGTCGGATCCGCGGGTGCGCCTCGAGGTGGCGCGCCACCTCGAGCGAGTTGGCTGACATCCGCTCGACCCGCAGGGACATCGTCTCGAGTCCCTTGACGAGGACCCATGCGTTGAAGGGCGACATCGCCGGACCCGTGTGGCGCATGAGGTTCTGCACCGGACCCGCGATGTAGTCCTTGGGGCCGAGGATCGCGCCGCCGAGGGTGCGTCCCTGGCCGTCGATGTGCTTGGTGGCGGAGTAGACGACGATGTCGGCGCCGTGCTCAAGCGGTTTGGAGAACACCGGGGTGCCGAAGACGTTGTCGACCACGACCTGGGCGCCGGCCGCGTGGGCGAGGTCGGAGACGGCCCGGATGTCGACGAGCCGGGCCGTCGACGAAGACCGTCTCGACCCCCCACCGCGGCAGGATCTCATCGAGGATGACGAAGCACGAGCCGAAGAGGCCGCGCGAGGCCACGACCCGGTCACCCTGCCCGAGCAGTGCCGCGAGCGCGACGAAGACGGCGGACATCCCCGAACTGGTTGCGAAGGCGCCCTCGGCGCCCTCGAGCCGGCGCAGCCGCTCCTCGAACATCCGCACCGTGGGGTTTCCGTAGCGCGAGTAGACGAAGCGATCACCCGGGCCGATGAAGGCCTGCTCGGCAGCCTCCGCGCTCTCGTACGTGTAGCCGGACGTCAGGTAGAGCGCCTCCGAGGTCTCGGCAAAGTCGCTGCGGGCCAGGCCGCCCCGCAGTTCTTCTCTGCATCGCTGGTCTCTGCGGCGTTCATCCCTGCACCCACGGCAGGCCGTCGACCTTCCAGCCGGACACGGCCCGGTGCCGCTGCCCATCCGGTGGGCCCTCGAAGCCGTCGAGGACGTTGTAGGCCGCAGTCCAACCACCCCTGGTGGCTGCCTCAGCCGCCGCGATGGAGCGCACGCCCGAGCGGCACAGGAAGTAGACCGGTTGGTCCTGCTCGACCCCCGCGGCCGCGAGTTGATCAACGAAGTCGGGGTTGATCGTGCCGTCGGGGTAGGTCTGCCACTCGACCAGGACGAGCTGTTTGCCAGCCGGCCCGAGGTCGGGCACGCCGACGTAGCTCCACTCCGCCTGCGTCCGCACGTCGACGAGGACGGAGCGGGACCCATCGGTCAGCGCGCTCCAGGCGGCTGCGGGGCTGACATCACCGGCATAACTCATCTGCCGAATATCGCACGTCCAACCGATGGCGATGACCCAGCGTCCGCGTCATGGAACGGCGCGCGCGTGAGTCCCGGGGCCGGGACCGCCTCAGAGGCCGGACTCGCCCGTGATGCGACGGCACTCGTCGCAGCGGACGACCTCGTCCTCGGCGGCGGACCGGATCCGGGACAGGTCGACGTTGTTGAGTTCGAGCTGGCACCCGCCGCACCGGCGCTGACGCAACTCGGCGGCTGCGAGGCCACCGCTCGCGCCTCGAATCTTCTCATAGAGCGCGGCCAGTTCCTCCCCGATCCCAGCGATGATGTTGGCCCGGCCTGAGCTGACCGTGGCGGCTTCGGCGTCGAAGTCCGCGAGTGCGCCGTCGCGTCGCTCCTCGAGCGCACCGCTCAACGTCTCCGCCCGCTCCATCACGGCCAGCTGGAGGTCTTCCAGCTCCGACTGGCGCCGAGCCAGCGAGACGAGTTCGTGCTGAAGTGCCTGCAGGTCCTTGGCGGACCCAGCCCCGGACTCGAGCCGCGCGGTGTTGCGGGTCGCCCGGTCCCGGACGAGTTGCACGTCCTGCTCCGACTTCGTCAACTCCCGCTGGACGTCGCTGACGGCGGTCTCGGCGTTGACCAGGTCCGTCTCGACGGTCGACAACGCGGCCCGCGCCGTGTCGAGCGCCTTGAGCTCGGGCAGCTTCGCCTTCGCGTGCCGGATCTGGTCGAGGCGGGTGTCGATGGCCTGCAGGTCGAGCAGGCGCCACTGACGGGACGGGTCGGCTTTCAGGGCACACCTCCGGCTGCATTGGCACCGACGACGAAGGTCCATGGCTCGGTGCGCACTGTTGAGATTCTGGTCTCGACCCTAGTCGGTGAACCCGGGTCCGTACTCATCGCGGCGATGAGCTGATCCCGGGCGCTGGTGAGCCAGAGCGACTCGGTCGCCCAGTGACCGGCATCGATGAGGTAGGGCGTCCCGCCGCGGGCCTCCTCGCGGGCCTCGAGGACCGGGTGGTGGCGCAGGTCAGCCGTGACGTAGACGTCGGCCCCGCTGGCGCGGACGTCGTCGAAGCGGTCGTCCCCGGATCCGCCCATCACCGCCACAGTCCGGACCTGGCCCGTCGGGTCCCCGCTCACCCGGATCCCGCCGGCGGTCGGCGGGAGGGCGGCCGCGACGAGGTCCGCGAACTCCGCCAGGGACAGGGCCGCGGGCAACGTCCCGACCCGCCCAGCGGCATACGATCCCTCCATCGTCAACGCCCGCTGTGAGGTCAGGCCGAAGGCATCGGCCAGCACGGAGGACACACCTGGCTCGGCGACGTCGGCGTTGGTGTGCGCGACGTAGAGGGCGATGTCGCCCACCACGAGGGCCGTGACGGTGGCGCCCTTCGCGCTGCTCGTGGCGACCGAGTGGATGCCGCGCAGCAGGAGGGGGTGGTGCGTGACGATGAGGTCCGCTCCCCACTCCAGTGCCTCGTCGACAACGGCCAGCGTGGGGTCGAGGGCGAAGAGGATGCGCCGCACCGACTGGTCCAGGTCCCCGGTCACCAGGCCCACCCGGTCCCAGTCGGCCGCACTCTCAAGCGGGTAGAGCCGCTCGAGGGCGGCGATGACCGAACGCAGCGTCAGGGTGTCCACGTGGGCCCGGCCGGTCTCGAACCGACGACACCCGCGGTGTAAACGCGGTGCTCTACCAACTGAGCTACAGGCCCTGCTCGCGCCCGGGCCGAGAGGAGCCGGGGCGGCGGTGGCCCATTCTGTCAGGTGGTCACGGCTTCGGTGCACCGCGACACCCACCGGCCCAAAGCCCAAGGTGACCCCACCGACCCGCCCCACCCAGTACGGTCGTTGAGCCACCCTTACCCGTCCCAGGAGACAACATGCGTACCAAACTCTTCACCCTCGCCCTCGCGTCTACCGCGGCGTTGGCGCTGGCGTCCTGCGGCAGCAGCGCCGACACTGGCGCGACCGGTAGCGGCGGGGCCAGCGCAAGCGGCCTGAAGGGGACCGGCACTGGCGACTCGTGCAAGATCTCCTCCCCGGTCCCGATCGGTGCGGCACTCAGCCTGACCGGGGCCGCGGGCAGCTACGGCACCTCGCAGAAGCAGGGTCTGGAACTCGCAGCCGAGCAGCTGAACAAGAAGGGCGGCGTCACCTACGACCTCAAGATCGAGGACGACCAGACCGACGCCCGGCAGGGCATCACCGTCTTCGAGGGCTTCGTCAAGAACGGCAAGAGCGTCATCATCGGCCCGACGCTGTCCAACACGGCCTTCCAGGCCCAACCGGTCGCCCAAGAGGGCAAGACCCCGGTCCTGGCGATCTCCAACACTGCGGCCGGGATCACGGCGCAGGGTGACTACATCTTCCGGGACTCACTGACCGAGGGGCAGGTCATCCCCCAGACCATCAAGATGTCGAAGGAGAAGTTCGGCCTCAGCAAGGTCGTCGTGATGTACAGCAACGACGACGCCTTCACCGAGTCCGGCTACAAGGTCTTTGCCCAGGCACTCAAGGATCAGGGCATCGAGACGCTCGCCACCCTCACGTTCTCGAAGGCCGACACGGACTTCCGCGCCCTGCTGACGGAGGCCAAGGCCAAGAACCCGCAGGCGCTCGTCGTCTCGGGCCTCATCGAAGCCGCGATCCCGCTGGTCACCCAGGCCCGAGAGCTCGGGATGACCATGCCGATCATCGGTGGCAACGGCTTCAACAACCCCAAGCTGATGAGCGACGCCGGCGCGGCGTCCGAGGGCGTCGTCGTCGGTGCCGCGTGGAACTCCGCGTCGACCAACGAGCTGAACACCGCGTTCCTCAAGGACTTCCAGGCCAAGTACAACAGCGCACCGGACCAGTTCGCTGCGCAGGCCTACACCGGGATGACCATCATCGACCACGCCGTGCGGTCAGCCTGCGACGCGAGCCGTGATGCCATCAAGACCGGCCTGGGCAACACCAAGGACCTGAAGACCGTCCTCGGCGACGTCTCCCTCAACTCGGACCGCGACGTCGAGCACGCAGCCGTCGTGCAGATCGTCAAGGACGGGAAGTTCGCCGTCCTCAAGTGATCGCCTGTCGGGGCCGGGATCTCCCGGCCCCGACAGCTCTGCCCGACCGGCCCGCAAGGACTCCTCATGCAGCAACTGCTCAATGGCCTGTTCATCGGGTCCATCTATGCCCTCTTCGCGATCGGCTTCACCCTGGTCTTCGGGATCCTGGACCGGCTGAACCTCGCGCACCCCTCAGTCTTTGCCGCTGCGGCGTTCATCGGCATCGAGCTCGTCGCGGACGGCGGACTGTCCATCTGGGTGGCCCTACCGCTCGTGATGATCGCCGGTGCGGTGCTGGGCCTGATCATCGAGCGGGTCGCGTTCCGGCCCTTGAAGAACCGGCCGGATGCCCACTTCGCGGGGCTGATCTCATCGATCGCGCTCGCCGGCATGTTCATCGCCCTGCTCCAGTGGCGCTACGGCCCCGACACCCGACGCTTCCCCGCGGGCTCCTTCCCGTCCGAGCCGATCAATTTCATGGGGGTGACCGTGACCATGCTCCAGGTCGCGATCCTGCTCATCTCCATCGTCCTGATGGTCGGGCTGAGCTGGCTCGTGCAGCGGTCACGGCTGGGACGCGGCATGCGCGCGGTGGCCGAGAACCCCACCGCAGCCCGCGTCCTGGGGATCAACGTCGACCGGATCACCTCCGTCACCTTCGCGATCTCCTCCGCGCTCGGCGCCGTGGCAGGTGCCCTGTTCGCCCTCAACGTCAACTCCGCCCAGCTCGGCATGGGCTCGGCCATCGAGCTCAAGGGCCTGGCGGTCATCATCGTCGGCGGAATGGGGTCGCTGCCCGGCGCCCTCGTCGGCGGGCTCGCGCTGGGGCTCGCCGAGGTCTTCGCGGTGCAGTACATCGGCTCCTCGTGGCGGGACCTCATCGCGTTCGGCCTCCTGTTCGTCATCCTCCTGCTGCGTCCTCAGGGCCTCTTCGGCGGTCGTCAGGTCAGGGAGGTCTGATGTTCACCGACGCCACCCTGACCTTCGTCGCGCTGGGCGCGATCTTCGCGTTCTCCTTCTACGCGGTCCTGGTCGCGGGGCAGCTCAGCCTCGGCCAGGCCGGCTTCGCGTCGTTGGCCGCCTTCATCGGGGTCCACCTGGCCCCCGGCCCCGCAGACGTCGGGGACCTGCCCGCCCTGCTGATCGCCATCGTCATCGGCATGGTCATCGGCGCGATCGCGGCCGTGATCCTCGGCCTGCCCACCATGCACCTGCGCGGGGTCTACCTGGCCATCGCGACCCTGGCCTTCGCCGAAGCGGTGCGAATCCTACTGCTCAACCAGGAGTGGACCGGTGGGGCCCAGGGGACCTCCGTCCCCAAGGTCCTCACGCCGGCACTCGCGTGGATCTTCCTCGTGATCGTGGCGTACTGGTTCGCCCGGATGGGGCGCTCTCGCTATGGGCGCGCCCTCGAGGCGATCCGGGAGGACGAGCTCGCGGCCCGGGCCATGGGGATCGATGTGGGCCGGCACCGGCTCTCGGCCTTCGTCACCGCCGGAGCGATCGCCGGGCTCTACGGAGTCCTGTGGGCGTTCTACGTCCGCCTCATCGCCCCGGACGACTTCGGCTTCGGCGCCGCCATCGACGGCCTGGTCACAGCCGTCGTGGGTGGGTCGACGATGTTCGTCGGGCCCTTCCTCGGCAGCGGCTTCCAGACCCTGGTCCCGGAGGTCATGCGCAACCTGGGAGTGGAGGCCGGCTGGATCCGACCCTTCCTGTCGAGCGCGCTCCTGCTCATCATCATCCTGTTCCTCCCGGGCGGACTGGCGAGCCTGCTCCCCCGCCGGCAAAAGCCCCCCAAGGAGCGCCTCGCCGACGACGCCGGACGCCTGCACCGGGCCCACCACCCGGAGCCGGGCGAGGTCATCGCGAAGCTGCAGGGCCTGGGCAAGGAGTATGGCGGCGTCCACGCAGTGCAGGGCGTCGACCTCGAGCTGCGCAGCGGCGACGTGCTCGGCCTGATCGGCCCGAACGGCGCCGGGAAGACGACGCTGGTCAACATGATCAGCGGACTGATCCCACCGACCTCCGGTCATGCCGAGGTGCTGGGCACCGAGGTGGGCCGGGTGGCGGTGCACCGAGTGGCTGAGGCCGGGGTGAGCCGGACGTTCCAGCACTCCAAGCTCTTCAACCGGCTCTCCGCCCTCGAGAACGTGCTCGTGGGCGGCCACATCGTCAGTCGCCCGACCTTCCTGCGTCGGCTGCTGTGGCTGCCGTCCGCTCGCCGTGACGAAGCAGCCGCCCTCGAGCATGCCCAGCGCTCTCTGGAGCGAGTCGGCCTCTCCGATCTGGCCACGAACCGGGCCGGCGCTCTCTCCTACGGCGATCAACGGCGGCTCGAGATCGCCCGGGCCCTCGCATCCGACCCCTCGCTGCTGATCCTGGACGAGCCCGCCGCCGGGATGAATCACGTCGAGGCAGACGCCCTGTCGGAGCTGATCCGCTCACTGGCCGACGACGGTCTCACCATCCTGCTGATCGAGCACAACGTCGGCATGGTCCTGCGGACCTGCACCCGCATCGTCGTGCTCAACTTCGGGCAGGTCATCGCGAGCGGGACCCCGGCGGAGATCGCGGCGGACCCCGCCGTCATCGAGGCCTACCTCGGATCCGCAGATCAGGCCGATCCCGCAGCAGAGCCGGAGACATCAGCTCCCGCGGTGGTGGAATCGGGACCACCGGCTCCCGCGGTGGTGGAGCCGGGCCCATCAGCCACGCCGACCGGCGACACCGACCGGAGGACCCCATGACCGAGCCGATCCTCACCGTCGAGGGATTGCACGTCGCCTACGGGCGGGTCGAGGCGGTCCGGGGCGTCTCCTTCTCAGCCTCAGCCGGCTCCCTGATCACTCTGGTCGGCGCCAACGGAGCCGGGAAGTCATCGATCATCAACGCGATCTCGGGGATGCTCCGCCCCAAGGCGGGCACGATCCACTTCGAGGGTCGCGACATCACCAGGACGCCGGCGCACCGACTCGTCGGCCAGGGACTGGTCCAGGTCCCCGAGGGCCGCCAGATCCTTGGGACCTTGACGATCGAGGAGAACCTCATGCTCGGGGGCTGGCACGTCGGGGGCGCTTCGCGGGCGACCCTGGATGAGCTCTACCGGCAGTTCCCCGTGCTCGGCGAGCGTCGGGCACTGCCTGCCGGTGCGCTCTCCGGAGGGGAGCAGCAGATGCTCGCCATCGCGCGGGCCCTGGTCGCCAGACCCAAGGTCATGTTGATGGACGAGCCGTCGATGGGGCTCGCGCCCAAGATCGTCGACGAGGTCTTCCAGGTCATCGAGCAGATCCGAGGGTCCGGCACCACGGTCATCCTCGTCGAGCAGAACGCGCGGCGAGCGCTGCGGGCCGCCGACGTCGGCTACGTCCTGCAGACGGGCGAGATCGTGCACCACGGTCCCGCTGCTGAGCTGCTGGCCGACAGCCGGATCGTGGAGGCCTACCTCGGAGTCGAGTCCGAGGCCTGATCGTCAGGTCTGGTCGTCAGTCCTGATCAGGCCTGACGATCAGACCCGTCAGCGGTGCCGGACTGCGCCCGGAGGTCGGCGAGGGCCGTCCGATACGGGCCGAAGTCCCGGGCGACCCCGAGTTGAAGGACGTTGGACCACACGAGGGTCCCCTGCGCGTCGAGGAGGAACGTCCCTCGCAGGGGGGCCCCGACGGTCTCGTTGAAGACGCCGTACGCCCGGGCCACCTCCCCGTGCGGCCAGAAGTCTGACAGCAAGGGGAAGAAGTGGCCCTCGGCGTCGGCCCAGGTCCGGTGCGTGTACATCGAGTCACACGAGATGGTGAAGACCTGGATGTCATCGGACTGGAAGTCCTCGAGACCGTCGCGGATCTCGCGCAACTCGCCGGTGCAGATCCCGGAGAACGCAAACGGGTAGAAGACGATCACGACGTTGGTGCCACGGAAGTCGGCGAGGGCCATCTCCTGTCCATGCTGGTTGGACAGCGTGAAGCCGGGTGCCTCGTCGCCCACCTGCAGTGCGGGGCCGGGTGTGCTCATGTCGGCCAGTATGCCGTTCAGCGGACCGCCAGCCGAACCGCGCCTCAGCGGTGCGACCCCTTGGGGGGCATCAGCCGGGTGGCGCCCCAATCGCTCGCGACGTTGAACTGTCCCCCGGTCTTGAGCCCGGCGGTCGTGGCGGCCTCTTCGACCTCACTCATCTCGACCTCTCCGGGCCGTCCCGCCTTGGGGGTGAGCAGGACGATGAAACCTTGGTCGAACAACTTGGTGATGCCGTCGACCAGGAGATCGACGAGATCGTCATCCCCGGCCCGGTACCACATGAGGACGCCGTCAGCCCCGTCGTTGAAGTCCTCGTCCGCTAGTTCGGAGCCGACGATGTCCTCGATCTCGAAGCGGAAGTCGTCCGCGACGTCGTCGTCATAGCCGAACTCTTGGATGATCTGTCCCTGGGCGAAGCCAAGCTTGCCGAGGGTGGCCGCTGCCGCGGTGGCGCTCACTGTCACCAGCCCTTCCGTTCGTGGAGCCGTGGGCGGCGCGCCCGCGGTCAGTCAAGTGCACTAGGTCCGACGCTACAGTGCAAGCCGGGGCTCCGGGCACGGTCCTCACCATTCGTTCCGCGAGTCTGATCTCGAACGCAGCGGAGTACACATGGCGGACCCAGTGTGACGCCCACCACGAACTGCGCGAGGATGGTCCCAGCACCTGCGTGGGCCGACCGCTCACCGACGGTGTTTGGTGACGAGAAAGGACACACCACGTGGCAAACGAGACCGGTCCCATCTTCAACGGCATCCCTAGTCAACTCCCGGACATCGACCCCGAAGAGACTCAGGAGTGGATCGATTCGCTCGATGCCGTCCTGGACGAGAAGGGCCGCACCCGAGCGCGCTACGTCATGCTCAAGTTGCTGGAGCGGGCCAGGCAGCAGCAGGTGGGTGTGCCGTCGCTGACCACGACGGACTACATCAACACGATCCCACCGGAGCGCGAGCCGTGGTTCCCCGGCGACGAAGAGGTCGAGCGGGAGTTCCGCCGCTTCATCCGCTGGAACGCGGCGATGCTCGTGCACCGCGCCCAGCGCCCCGGGATCGGGGTCGGCGGCCACATCTCGACCTACGCCTCTGCCGCGACCCTCTACGAGGTCGGGCTCAACCACTTCTTCCGCGGCAAGGACCACCCGGGCGGCGGCGACCAGATCTTCTTCCAGGGACACGCCTCCCCCGGCATGTATGCCCGCTCCTTCCTCGAGGGCACCCTCACCGAGGACCAGCTCGACGGTTTCCGCCAGGAGAAGAGCCACCTCGTCGACGGCAAGATCGAGGCACTCCCCTCCTATCCGCACCCCCGTCTCGCGCCCTCCTACTGGGAGTTCCCCACGGTCTCGATGGGGATCGGCCCGATGAACGCGATCCACCAGGCACAGTTCAACAAGTACCTGCACAACCGCGGCCTCAAGGACACGAGCGAGCAGCACGTGTGGGGCTTCCTCGGCGACGGCGAGATGGACGAGCCGGAGTCACGCGGCCTGCTGCAGCTGGCCGCCAACGAGGAGCTCGACAACCTCACCTTCGTCATCAACTGCAACCTGCAGCGGCTCGACGGACCGGTCCGCGGCAACGGCAAGATCATCCAGGAGCTCGAGAGCTTCTTCCGCGGGGCCGGGTGGAACGTCATCAAGGTCGTCTGGGGCCGCGGGTGGGACCCGTTGCTCGCAGCGGACCGGGACGGCGCCCTCGTCAACATCATGAATCAGACGAGCGACGGCGACTACCAGACGTTCCGGGCCAACGACGGCAAGTACGTCCGTGACCACTTCTTCGCCCGAGACCCACGCACGCTCAAGATGGTGGAGAACTGGAGCGACGACCAGGTCTGGTGGGACCTCAAGCGTGGCGGCCACGACTACCGCAAGGTGTATGCGGCCTATCAGGCGGCGATGGCCCACACCGGCCAGCCGACGGTCATCCTGGCCAAGACGATCAAGGGCTACAGCCTCGGGTCGCACTTCGCCGCGCGCAACGCGACGCACCAGATGAAGAAGATGACCCTGGACGACCTCAAGGCCTTCCGCGACTCGATGCGGATCCCGATCACCGACGCGCAGCTCGAGGCCGATCCCTACCGGCCGCCCTACTACCACCCCGGTGCCGACCACCCGGCTGTGAAGTACAGCATCGAGCGGCGCAAGAAGCTCGGCGGGACCCTGCCGAGTCGTCGGGTCTCCTTCGACGAGATCCACCTGCCCGACGACTCGGCCTACGCCCAGGTCAAGAAGGGCTCGGGCAAGCAGGAGGTCGCCACCACGATGGCCTTCGTGCGGCTGCTCAAGGATCTGTTGCGGGACAAGGAATTCGGCCCCCGCATCGTGCCGATCATCCCGGACGAGGCACGCACCTTCGGCATCGACGCGTTCTTCCCGACGATCAAGATCTACAACCCCAACGGGCAGAACTACACCCCGGTCGACCATGAGTTGATGCTCGCCTACCGCGAGGCGGTCGACGGGCACATCCTGCACCTCGGCATCAACGAGGCCGGCTCGATCGCGGCCTTCACCGCCGCGGCGACCTCCTACGCCACGCACGGCGTCCCGATGATCCCGATCTACGTCTTCTACTCGATGTTCGGCTTCCAGCGCACCGGCGACGGGATCTGGGCCGCATCCGATCAGATGAGCCGTGGCTTCCTCATCGGGGCCACGGCCGGTCGCACCACGTTGACCGGTGAAGGACTGCAGCACGCCGATGGCCACTCGCCGCTGCTGGCCTCGACCAACCCCGCGGTCCGGCACTACGACCCGGCCTACTCCTACGAGATCGCGCACATCATGCAGCACGGCCTGCAGGAGATGTACGGCCCCGGCCAGGAGGGCGAGGCGGCCAACCACATCTACTACCTCACCGTCTACAACGAGCCGATCGTCCAGCCGGCCGAGCCCGAGGGTGTCGACGTCGAGGGGATCCTGCGCGGCATGCACAAGATCGCCGACGCCAAGACCGAGGGCTGGCAGCACACGCCGGCCCGGGCTCAGCTGCTCGCCTCCGGAGTCGGGGTCCCGTGGGCCCTCGAGGCACAGCACCTGCTGGCCGACGACTGGGGCGTGGCCGCCGACGTGTGGTCAGTGACCTCCTGGAACGAGCTGCGCCGCGACGGCCTCGCGGCCGACGAGCAGGAGTTCCTGCGTCCCGACGAGGAGCGTCAGGTCCCCTGGGTCACCCAGTGCCTCACCGGCACCGAGGGGCCGGTCATCGCCGTGTCGGACTACATGCGCGCGGTGCAGGACCAGATCCGTGAGTGGGTGCCGGGGAGCTACGCCAGCCTCGGTGCGGACGGGTTCGGCTTCTCCGACACCCGTGCTGCTGCTCGGCGCTTCTTCCACATCGACGGCCCGTCGGTCGCCGTGCGGACCCTGCAGATGCTCGCCAAGGAAGGCAAGATCGACGCCGACATCCCGGCGAAGGCAGCCGACAAGTACCGCCTTCACGACGTCACTGCCGGCACCTCCGGCAACGCAGGCGGCGAATCCTGAGCCGCACCGCCCCAGCGGCATACGGCCTGCGCTTCGGCCAAGAGACTGCGCTTCGGGGCACCGACCGCCTCGCGTCGGACGGTTCCTGCCCCCAAACGCAGCCCCTGCCCCGAACGTCAGTCCACCCTCAGCTCGCACTCCTGATAGCGGCGAGCAGGCGGCGGCGCACCATGTCGGGTTGGTGCAGGTCCGACCAGGCCAGGCGCACGACGATCCAACCGGCCCGACGGAGGGCGTCTTCGCGGCGCTTCTCCCGGAAGAGGGTCTCCCGCCCACCGTCGGCGTACTTCACCGCACCGTCGAACTCAACCAGCACCCGGGTGCCCGAGATCCGGAAGTCCGCGCGGTAGCTGTTGCCCTCGACCGCGACGACGTGTTGCGGCTCGAACGCGAAGCCGAGAGCCCGCAGCAGGTAGGCCGTCCGGGTCTCCCCCGGCGACTCGTGCCGACCGTCCGCGTAGGGAAGGGCGGTCCGCACCGGGCCGATTCCGGTCCGATTCCGCACGTCCGCAACGGCCTTGGCCAGAGCCTCGGGTGTGGTCAGGCCCTGTCGCAGGGCCGCGTCGGCCGGCACCAGGGCGCACTCTGGCCCACCGATCAGTCCCGCCTGGACTATCGCGTGGGCGAGCGGCATGGCTGCGGGGCGCGAGTCCTGGACAGCTCGGACGCGCAGCCGGATGCCCGGGATGGAGCGGTGGATGGTGAGACCCGGCCGTCGCACGGTCACGCTCCGGCGGACGGGCCCGGCTGGCCCGGTCACCGTGTCATCGACGGCTGAGGTGAGGTGCACCGTGGACAGGTCTGCGGCGTAGGTCGGCAGGTCGCTGACGACGAGCAACGAGTGATGGCTGACGACGGCGCGGGATCGGAACTGACGCCCCAGTGCCAACGACGTGAGCCGATGCAGGTCCTCGTCGGTGGGGCCGGAGTCAGGGGCCATCGCGAACCACCCCCGCGTGAGCCGGAGCAGTTGACCGGCCGAACAGAGTCTGGAGAGCGCATGACGATCGACACCGAGTCGGGCCGCATCGGCGGAGCAGAAGACCCCATCTGTGGCAATCAGTTCAAGGTTCATGCGGCCAGCCTGCGTCCGCGCAGGGTTGCCCTCGCCTACTACGTCGAGCGCTGTGGATGGCGCCGAAGCCCGCGTAGGGATGTGGATAGTCGCGGCGAGCGCCGCCGGGGACAGCGGCTGCGCTACGGGGCAGAAGCCGAGCTGCGCCACGCAGTCTCTGCCCCCAAGCGCAGCCAATCGCTCCACGGGCCGAGGACCCAACGCAATTGGATAGACATACGTGATTGTGCATATACTTACATCGTGTCCAAAGTGCTGACGTCCATTCCTGTTGGTGAACGAGTCGGGATCGCCTTCTCCGGTGGTCTCGACACCTCCGTGGCTGTCGCCTGGATGCGTGAGAAGGGTGCGGTGCCGTGCACCTACACCGCCGATCTGGGGCAGTACGACGAGCCCGACATCGACATCGTGCCCGGCCGGGCCGGCCAGTACGGCGCTGAGATCTCGCGCCTGGTCGACTGCAAGACCGCGCTCGTCGAGGAGGGCCTGTCCGCCATCGCCTGCGGCGCCTTCCACATCAGGAGCGGCGGCAAGACCTACTTCAACACCACCCCCCTCGGGCGAGTGGTGACCGGGACGCTGCTGGTGCGGGCCATGCAGGAGGACGGCGTCTCGATCTGGGGCGACGGGTCGACCTTCAAGGGCAACGACATCGAGCGCTTCTACCGCTACGGCCTGCTCGCCAACCCGCACCTGCGCATCTACAAGCCCTGGCTCGACGCGGACTTCGTCACCGAGCTGGGTGGACGCCAGGAGATGTCCGAGTGGCTGATCGCTCGCGACCTGCCCTACCGAGCCTCGTCGGAGAAGGCCTACTCGACGGACGCCAACATCTGGGGGGCGACCCACGAGGCCAAGACCCTCGAATTCCTCTCGGAGTCAATGGAAGTCGTCGAGCCGATCATGGGCGTGCGCTTCTGGGACCCGGCCGTCGCCATCGAGACCGAGGACGTCACCGTCCGCTGGGAACGCGGCCGCCCCGTGGCCATCAACGGCAAGGAGTTCGCCGACGCCGTCGCCCTCGTCGATGAGGCCAACACGATCGGCGGACGCCACGGCCTCGGCATGAGCGACCAGATCGAGAACCGGATCATCGAGGCGAAGTCGCGCGGCATCTACGAGGCGCCGGCGATGGCACTGCTCTTCCTGACCTATGAGCGGTTGCTCAACGCGATCCACAACGAGGACACCATCGCCCACTACCACGCCGAGGGTCGCCGACTCGGTCGGCTCCTCTACGAGGGGCGCTGGCTCGACCCCCAGTCACTGATGATCCGCGAGTCGCTCGAGCGGTGGGTCGCCTCCGCCGTCACCGGCGAGGTCACCGTGCGGCTCCGGCGGGGCGACGACTGGTCGGTGGTCGACACGACCGGGCCCGCCTTCTCCTACCACCCGGAGAAGTTGTCGATGGAACGCACCGCGAACGCAGCGTTCGGCCCCGTCGACCGGATCGGCCAGTTGACGATGCGCAACCTCGACATCGCCGACTCCCGGGCCAAGCTCGAGCTGTATGCCGCTCAAGGTGTCCTGGGTCCCGACGCCGCGGCACTCGTCGGCGAGCTCACGCCCGGCGGAGCGGCAGCCATCTCTGCCAACCCGGCCGCCGCCAACGTGGACGAGCTCGACGACCTGCTCGACCGGGCCGCGATGGAGTTCGGCACCGACTGACCCCACCAGCAGCGGTGCAGCGGTCTTCCCGGCCGCGTCTCTCACCTCGACCGAATTGGCCGAGGCAGCGCAAGCGTGAAGGGGGCCCTGTTCGCCCCCTACGGCGGCGCCCTGTTCACCCCCTACAAAGAGAGTCCACCCGGCCCTAGGCTGGACGGGTGAGCCTGCGACCGCGTAAGGAGCCCTCCCTCGAGACCGCCCGCGCTGTGGCTCACAGCGCGGGAGACCTCGCCACCGCTGCGGCGCGGCAGATGGAGACCCACGTCTGGTATCGGGAGTTGCCGGCCGAGCAGCGTTCGTGGGTGCGCCTGGTCGCGCAGGCCGGTATCTCGGAGTTCCTCCGCTGGTTCCGCGGAGGCGAGGAGATCTCCCCCTCGACCACGTCCATCTTTGCCGTCGCCCCGCAGGAGTTGACCCGATCGGTGAGCCTGCGCCAGACGATTGACCTCGTCCGGACGGTCGTGGACGTCGTCGAGTCCGAGGTGGACCACCTCGCCGCACCGGGCGACGAGCAGTTGCTGCGCGAGTCGGTCCTGCGCTTCTCCCGCGAGATCGCCTTCGGTGCGGCCGAGGTCTATGCCGGTGCGGCCGAGGCTCGGGGCGCCTGGGACGCGCGCCTCGAGGCCCTCGTCGTCGACGCAGTCCTGCGTGGTGAGGCTGACGAGTCGATGCAGTCCCGCGCGTCCGCGCTCGGGTGGGGACAGGTCGCGCACGTGACCTCCGTGGTCGGGCACTCTCCCCCCATCGGGCCTCGAGCCTTCGGATCTGAGGCCACCGCCGCCGTTGACCGGCTCCGACGGTCCGCCACCCGTCTCGGCGTCGAATCCTTGGCGATCGTGCAACGGACCCGCCTGATAGCCATCATCGGCGGCACGGAGGATGCGGTCGGGGTCGTTCGGGAACTCGCCGACTGCTTCGCGGACGGACCCATCGTGGTCGGACCGACGGTGCCGCACCTCTTCGCGGCGGGACGCTCGGCGCGCGCGGCCTTGAGCGGCCTGGTCGCCGCTGCTGCCTGGTCCGACGCGCCACGCGTCGTCACCGCGGACGAGTTGCTGCCCGAACGAGCGCTCGCTGGTGACCAACCGGCCCGCCGGGCCCTGATCGAGCGGACCCACCGGCGACTGTCCGAGCCCAATCAGGTCCAACTGCTCGAGACCGCCCAGCGCTACCTCGACGTCGGAGGCTCGCTCGAGACCACCGCGCGGGCCCTGTTCATCCACACCAACACGGTCCGCTATCGCTTGGGCCGGATCTCCGACATCACCACCTATGACCTCGCCACCCCCCGGGAAGCCTGGACGGTCCGGATCGGCCTGGCGCTGGGTCGGCTCACCGCCGCGGAGCAGGCCCCGCCTCGACACCACTCCGTGCTGCAATTGGAGGAAACCTCCAAAAGATCACCGACGACTTCGTGACGTTCCAACGCGACATGAGCGACCCAAACGCGAGAGGGTAAGTACGTGCTAGCGATCGTGTGCCCAGGACAGGGCTCCCAGACCCCCGGCTTCCTCGCCCCTTGGCTCGAGCTCGACGGGACCCGCGACCAGTTGGAATCGCTCGGCGCCGCCGCCGGCCTCGACCTCGTCGCCCACGGCACGGTCTCCGACGCGGACACCATCAAAGACACGGCGATCGCGCAGCCGCTCATCGTCGCGGCCGGCCTCGTCTCGCTGCGGGCGCTCTTCGCCGACCACGCCGGCGACGGCACGGCCGCCGTCGGGGCCTGGGCGGGGCACTCGGTCGGCGAGCTCACCGCTGCAGCCGCCGCAGGAGTCCTGACCGCAGAGCAGGCGATGGTCTTCGTCCGCGAACGTGGCCAAGCCATGGCCTCCGCCAGCGCCGTCACCCCGACCGGCATGTCGGCCGTCCTCGGCGGCGTGCCCGACGAGGTCCTGGCGACCATCGAGCGGCACGGCCTGACCCCGGCCAACAACAACGGTGGAGGCCAGATCGTCGCCGCCGGAACCCTCGAGCAACTCGCCGCGTTTGCCGCCGACCCGCCAGCCAGGGCCCGGGTCATCCCGCTCCAGGTCGCCGGCGCCTTCCACACCATCCACATGTCCGCTGCCGTCGAGGTCCTCGCCGCCCTGGCCAGCACCCTCAGTCCGGCGGATCCGACCGCCCCGCTGCTGTCGAACGCCGACGGACAGGTCGTCATCGACGGATCGGACGCAGTGCGCCGCCTCGTCGGTCAGGTCAGCAATCCGGTCCGCTGGGACCTGTGCATGCAGACCCTGCTCGACCTCGGCGTCACCGGCCTGATCGAGGTGGCCCCCGCCGGGACCCTGGTCGGGCTGGCCAGGCGCGCCATGAAGGGCGTGCCCACCGTCGCGCTCAAGACGCCCGAAGACCTCGAGGCGGCGCGCGCCCTGATCCGCGAACACGGCAGCAACGACACCACCCACTCCCCGGAGACCGACACCACGGCGCCGGCCACCACCCCGTCTTCGGAAGAGGCCCCACAGTGAGCACCGCCCCCGCACCTGTCTCCCCCAAAGGCACTGGCGCCATCCAGATCCCTGATGCTGTCCACCACTCGCGGATTCTGGGTGTGGGCGCCTACCGGCCGGAGCGGGTGATCACCAACGCCGAGATCGTCGACAAGATCGACTCGAGCGACGAGTGGATCCGTGAGCGGTCCGGCATCATCAGCCGACACCGGGCAGCCCCCGACGAGAGCGTTATCGACATGGCCGAGGCCGCCGCCCGCCAGGCGATGGAGCATGCCGGCATCACCGGTGAGCAGATCGACTTCGTCATCATGGCCACCGTCACCCACCCCTACCAGACCCCGGCCGCGGCGCCGGAGCTGGCGCACCGGCTCGGCTCGAACGCGCCGGCCATAGACATCTCCGCTGCCTGCGCCGGCTACTGCTACGGCATCGGCATCGCGAGCGACATGGTCCGGTCGGGGACAGCTGGGCACGTGCTGGTCATCGGCGTCGAGAAGTTGTCCGACTTCACCGACGAGTACGACCGCGGTACCGCATTCATCTTCGGCGATGGGGCCGGCGCCGCCGTGGTGGGGCGCTCCGATTTTGCCGGGATCAGCCAGACGGTCTGGGGCTCCGAGGGCGACAAGCACGAGACCATCTCGCAGCAGCCGTCGTGGACCGACCTGCGCAAGTCCGGAGTGCAGGACTCGTCGGCCTGGCCGGCCATCGGCATGGCTGGTCAGGCCGTCTTCCGGTGGGCGGTGTGGGGCATGGCCCCGGTCGCCCAGCGCGCCATCGACGGGGCCGGCATCACCATCAACGACCTCGACGCCTTCATCCCGCACCAGGCCAACATGCGGATCATCGACGCCATGGCCAAGCAGCTGAAACTGCCCGCCGACGTCCCGATCGCCCGCGACATCGCCACCACGGCCAACACCTCGGCAGCCTCCATCCCGATCGCCACGACCCGCATGCTCGCCGAGAAAGAGGCACCCAGCGGTGGGCTCGCCCTGCAGATCGGCTTCGGCGCCGGCCTCGTCTATGCAGCTCAGGTCATCGTGCTGCCCTGAGCATCCCCTCGATTCCCGCTGGTCCGGACGGGTCATTCCAGGCCACAGCACCACCTGCACCACACCACCCGTAGATCCAACCAAGGAGTAGACAGATGGCTCAGTCCGAGCAGGAGATCCTCGAGGGTCTCGCCGAGATCGTCAACGAAGAGACCGGCCTCGACACCGCGTCGGTGGAACTGGACAAGTCGTTCACGGACGACCTCGACATCGACTCCCTGTCGATGATGACGATCGTCGTCAACGCCGAGGAGAAGTTCGGCGTGCGCATCCCGGACGACGAGGTCAAGAACCTCAAGACCGTCCGCGACGCCGTCACCTTCATCGGTGGCGCCCAGTCCTGAGCCGGTTGCGCGTGATCGGTTCCCCGGCCCCTGGCCGGGGACCGGTCACGCGCCCCGCCTCGCCGTGCACGCCCCGCGTCACGGTGCACGACCCAGCACGCACCTGATCGCCACCGCGATCCCCCCACACCAACCCCCTGCGCACCAGCAGTTGAACCCAAGGAGCACGTCAACATGACGTCCAACAGCGACACCCGCGTCGTCGTCACCGGACTCGGTGTGACCTCGCCCCTGGGCGGCACCGCCCCGGACACCTGGGACGCCATCCTGGCCGGCCGCTCCGGCGCCCGCACGATGGACTACGACTGGGTGGCGAAGTATGACCTGCCCGTCACCTTCGCGGCCACGATCCACACGAAGCCGTCAGAGGTGCTCGCCAAGGTCGAGTGCCGTCGTCTCGACCCGTCGAGCCAGTACGCCCTCATCGCTGCTCGCGAGGCATGGGCCGACGCCGGCGCCCCCGAGGTGGATCCCGAGCGGCTCGGCGCCGCGGTCGGCTCCGGTATCGGCGGCGTCTGGACCCTGTTGGACCAGTGGGACAACCTGCGGGAGAAGGGCCCCCGTCGGGTCTACCCCCTCGCCGTCCCGATGCTGATGCCGAACGGCCCCGCCGCCGCGGTCTCCCTGGACCTCGGCGCCCGGGCCGGCGCCCACACGGCCGTGAGCGCCTGTTCGTCGGGCGCCGAGAGCATGGGCTACGCCATCGAGATGATCCGCTCCGGCCGCGCGGACGTCGTGGTCGCCGGTGGCACCGAAGCTGCCGTGCACCCCCTGCCGATCGCCGGTTTCGCAGCGATGCAGGCTCTCTCGACCCGCAACGACGAGCCGGAGAAGGCATCTCGCCCCTACGACATCGATCGGGACGGTTTCGTCCTCGGTGAGGGTGCCGCGATCATCGTCCTCGAGTCCGAGGAGTTCGCCAAGGCCCGTGGTGCCCGCATCTATGCAGAGCTCGCCGGCGTCGGGCTGTCGTCCGACGCCCACCACATCACCGCGCCCGAGCCCAACGGTGCGGGTGCCTCCCGGGCGATGCGCTTCGCGGTCGAGCAGGCCGGTTTGACCCTGAGCGACATCATCCACATCAACGCGCACGCGACCTCGACGCCGGTCGGCGACGTGGCCGAGTACAACGCCATCAAGCGGGCCTTCGGCGACCTCACCGATGACATCGCCATCACGGCGACCAAGTCGATGACCGGCCACCTCCTCGGTGCCGCAGGCGCGCTCGAGGCAGTCCTGACGATCCAGTCGCTCTACCACCGCACGGTGCCCGCGACGATCAACCTCGACCACCAGGACCCGGAGATCCCCCTCAACGTCGTCACCGGCGAGGCCCTGACCCTGCCGGACGGGGACATCGCCGCGCTGAACAACTCGTTCGGTTTCGGCGGTCACAACGTGGCCCTGGCGTTCAAGAGCGTCTGAGGACTCCACCCCGCAGCCGTCTGCCGCCGCCGCTGGCTCCCAGCCCAGCGGCATACGGCCTGCACCAACCAGCGAGCACACGACGAAGGCCCGGGCGCACGAACCGCCCGGGCCTTCGTCGGTGTCAGCCGACCTTGTGCAGCCAACGTACTGGGGCACCCTCCCCGGCGTAGCGGAACGGCTCAAGTTCCTCGTCCCACGGCACCCCGAGCAGGTGATCGATCTCGTCCTGCAGGGCGCACACGTCCCCAGCGGTGCGAGCCAGCGCGTCACGCAGCCGGTCCTCCTGGATGACCGCATCGCCACTGACCGAGGTCATCGTGTGGTGGATACCGAGGCTCGGCGTGTAGGACCAGCGCGCCCCGTCGGTCACGGCGCTCGGCTCCTCGGTCACCTCGTAGCGCAGGCCGTCCCAGCCGCGAAGCGCGCTCGCGAGCGCCGCTCCGGTCCCGACGAGCCCGGTCCAGGACAACTCACTGCGCCTGAGCCTCGGGGCGATCGGCTGAGCGACCCAGTCGAACGTGACGCTCTGGCCCAGCACCGCCTCGATCGCCCAGGTGATGTGAGGGCACAGCGCAGTAGGGGCCGCGTGTATGAACACGACCCCTCGGGTTGCGGTGCGCGACATCGCGGCAGACATCCGGACCTCCTCTGGTGCGAGGGACGTCTTCCCCAACGACCTCTGCACCATCAGCTGCGTCCGTCATCTGACGTATGCCGCTGTGCTCACTCCCGTGGCACGCGACCCATTGTGCACCACTGGCCACACCGGCACCAGCCCCTGGTGCTCAGGACCCCAGTGTTCAGGGTCTTTTGTTCACCCGACTACCGGGCGCTCCCCCGGGAAGACGTAGACCGCGCCGTCGCGCACCTCGACCCGGTGGGCGGTGACGTTCTTGGTCGCCGGCAGGCACAGCACCTTGCCGTCCGCCAGACAGAAGCGCGATGAATGCAGCGGGCACTCGACCTCCCCGGCCTCGATCCACCCCTCGGCCAGGGACGCGTCCTCGTGGGAGCAGGTGTCATCGAGGCAGTAGTAGGTGCCGTCGTCATCGCGAAAGAGCGAGATGGGCTCGTCGGTGCCGCTCATCTCGAGGGGAAGCACCAGCGCCTCCCCGGGCTCGACGTCATCGACTGAAGCAGCGCGGATACCCTCGCTCATGGATGGCCCTTCCGTGATCTTTCCGTGGTCTGTTGGCGTTGATCCCGACTGTAGACGGCGAGCCACTTCCACCCGTCACCGGTGGCATAGACTCCGTGCGGCACCGAAGCGGCCACTGAGCGGCACCGTCGGGTCGGTGGCCACGGGGCAGTAGCTCAGCCGGTTAGAGCAGCGGACTCATAATCCGTCGGTCCAGGGTTCAAGCCCCTGCTGCCCCACCACACTCGGCAATTTTCACCTGCGCGAGACGGTCGTTCGGGTCGATCCCAGTCAAGCTCACGACCACTCAGCCGGTGGGTTTGAGGGCACGCACGATCGCCGCATGCATGCCGGGTGCGGCTTCGTGGGTGAACTGCACGGAGGCATCGACGAACCCGGCTCGCTCGAGCCCGGTCAGGTACTCGGCGCGGGACAGGGCTCCGGCGATACACCCGACGTAGGTGCCGCGATCGGCCCGATCAGCCTCGGTGAGGTGGTCCTCAGCCACGACGTCCGAGACGCCGATCCGCCCGCCCGGCCTGAGGACGCGGAACATCTCGGCGAGCACGGCCGGCTTGTCGGTGGAGAGGTTGATGACGCAGTTGGAGATCACCACGTCGATCACTCCGTCGGGCAGGGGAACATCTTCGATGGTGCCCTTCAGGAAGTCGACGTTCGTGGCTCCGGCGGTGGCCTTGTTGGCCTCGGCGAGCGCCAGCATCTCGTCGGTCATGTCGACCCCGTAGGCATGCCCGGCGGGCCCGACCCGGCGGGCCGAGAGCAGCACATCGATCCCGCCGCCCGAGCCCAGGTCGAGCACCGTCTCCCCAGCGCGCAACTCGGCCACGGCGGTCGGACTACCACAGCCCAGGCTGGCCAGCACCGCGTCCGCGGGCAGTTCACCCCGCTCATCCGCCCCGTACAACGACGCTCGAAGGACTCGTCGACCTGACCCCCGCTCCCCCCGCAGCAGGACGCGTTCTCCTCAACCAGCGAGTCGGAGGACGCGCTCCCTCGTCGTGACCGCGGTCGCGGCAGCGGCATAGCGCTCGCGGACCTGGTCTCGCACCTCACCGTCGGCACTCATGGCATCTCCTCGCATCGATGGAAGTCAATATGACGAGATGGTGCCACACATTGACGTCTGTCAATGCAGACGAAGAAGCCCTGAAGAACTGCCTTTTCGTACCGTGATCGTCACATCCGTCACTCTGGCCACAACAGCACCAGCCCTCCCAGCGAGTTTCTGTGCAAACCCCCCACGCACCCCCACTTCCACCTAGTGTTGAGGGCGACGGTGGGGACGGCGCGAGCAGGGTGATCACCGTCGAGGGTTGCAGGCGATGAGGACTGCAATCGTTGAAGACCGAAGCAGGGGGCAGCACGTGTCGAGGACCAATCGTCCGTCAGGGCAACCGATGGTGCTCACCTTGAGATTGCATGCGCGCCTCGCGGCCTTCACCGTGCTGCTTCTCGTCTTCGCCCTGCTCCCCTTCCTCGCCACCTCATCACAAGGCGGACACCCACGACAGGCGCTCCTGCTCTCCGCCGAGGCGCGAGCCGGCGTCGATGCGCCCGCCGTTGTCCAAGGTGTCGCCGACGGCGCCACCGCGAGCGCTCGTCAATCCAGTGAGCTCGAGGCTCACGCGGGACTGTTGATGATCGCGGACGTCGCCGCCGCGGCCCTGCAGGGCCAATCCACCTCTGGTGAAGGTGGCGGCTTCGTGCTCTTCCCCACGATCGACATGGCCTCGATGTCGTTCCAGGTCTTTAAGTCGCCGGTGGCCGAGCAGGACGGCTTCATCCGCCCGATCGCTGGGCCGGAGGTGTCGGCCTTCGGCCCGCGCATGCACCCAGTCCTCGGTCGCGCCATGTTCCACACCGGCATCGACCTGATGGCCGCCTGCGGGACCCCGATCAGGGCCGCTGCAGCCGGCACCGTCGAGTACGCCGAGAACTCCGTCTCGTGGGGCAACCGCACCATCATCGCCCACTCCCCGACGCTGAAGACGGCCTATGGGCATCAGTCCAAGTTCCTGGTCCACGAGGGCGAGGTGGTCGCACAGGGCCAGATCATTGGCTTGGTCGGGACCACCGGCTGGTCCACCGGCTGCCACCTGCACTGGGACGTCATCCTCAATGGCCGTTACGTCGACCCGCGCTCCACGGGGACCACCCCGTCCAGCGCCATCAACGGCAGCCCTGCAGCGGCAACTCCGATCCCCGACGGTGATGTCCCCATCCCGATCCAGACGGGCACGCCGACAAGGTCCTCGACGGGCACGCCGACAGGGACCACGACGGGCACGCCGACAGGGACCACGACGGGCACCACGACGGGCACCAAGACGGGCACACCCGGTACAACGACCACCTCGACCACCGCCCCGGCCCCGTCGACCAGCACGACGACCAGCACGACGACCTCGAGCGCCACCACCCCCCCGGCTCCGACGACCAGCACGACCACCTCGAGCACCGCCCCGACCACCAGCACGCCGACCAGTACGACGCCCAGCACGTCCAGCAGTGCCCCGGCGAGCACGGAGCCCACGAGCACCGCGACGGACACCCCCTCGGCGCTCGAGTCCAGCACCAGCACCGAGTGAGGTCGTCCAACGGCCGGAGGTCACCACAACCTCACAATTCGGCGACGCATCGGTGGCAATCCCTTGCGACAGCCCCGGATGCCGCTATGTTGCGCAGATGGACGATGTGAACCCGGCCGCCTCAGCGCACCCGACGAACGCTGCAGCCACCCAGACGACGCGTGAGCCGATCGTGGTCATGGAGGGGGTCAACAAGCACTACGGCGACCTGCACGTCCTCAAGGACATCCACCTCGTCGTCGGCAAGGGCGACGTCGTCGTCGTCCTGGGCCCGTCCGGGTCCGGCAAGTCCACCCTGTGCCGGACCATCAACCGGCTCGAGACCTTCGAGTCCGGAACGATCACCATCGACGGCAAGACGCTTCCCGAGGAGGGCAAGGAACTCGCCAACCTGCGCGCCGACGTCGGGATGGTCTTCCAGTCCTTCAACCTCTTTGCCCACAAGACGATCCTGCAGAACGTCATGCTCGGGCCGATGAAGGTCCGGGGCCACTCGAAGTCCGAGGCCGAGGCAGAAGCCGTCAAACTCCTCGAGCGGGTCGGCGTGGCCCACCAGAAGGACAAGTACCCGGCGCAGCTGTCGGGCGGTCAACAGCAGCGCGTCGCGATCGCCCGGTCCCTGGCCATGCAGCCCAAGGTGATGCTCTTCGACGAGCCCACCTCGGCGCTGGACCCCGAGATGATCAACGAGGTCCTCGACGTCATGATCGGACTCGCCAAGTCGGGCATGACGATGATCGTGGTCACCCACGAGATGGGCTTCGCCCGCCGGGCGGCCGACCGGGTGGTCTTCATGGCCGACGGCGAGATCGTCGAGGCGGGGACCCCCGAGGACTTCTTCACCCATGCCCGTTCCAACCGGGCCAAGGACTTCCTCAGCAAGATCCTCACGCACTGACAGCACCACGACGGCCCGCCGGGATTTCCGGCTGGTCGCCCAACCGGAGGGAAACTCACATGCAGTTCAGCAAGATCACCGCGGCAGCAGCCGCGGCATCCATCGCGCTGCTCGGTCTGGCCGCCTGCGGCAGCTCGGACGGCGGCGACACCGGCACCGGCGGTAGCGCGGGGGGCGAATCGGTCAAGGTCGGCATCAAGTTCGACCAGCCGGGTCTTGGCCTCAAGACCGGATCGACCTACTCCGGCTTCGACATCCCTGCTGGTGCGCTCCGACGACACCTCGATCACCGGAGTCGACAGCCTCGCAGGTAAGAAGCTCTGCTCGGTCAAGGGCTCGACCTCCGCGGCCAACCTCCAGAAGAAGGTCCCGGGCGTCAACCTGCAGGAGTACAACACCTACACGCTCTGCGTCGACGCCCTCAAGGCCGGCAACGTCGATGCGCTGACGACGGACAACACGATCCTCGCCGGCTATGCCGCCCAAGAAGCCAACAAGGGCAAGCTCAAGTTGGTCGGCAAGACGTTCTCCACCGAGAACTACGGCGTCGGACTCAAGAAGGGCGACACGGCGTTCTGTGGCAAGGTCGTCGACGCGCTCAAGAAGTTCATCGACTCCGGCGAGTGGCAGAAGTCGGTCGACAAGAACCTCGGGCCGGCAGGCTTCAAGCCGGGCGAGGGCAACCCGCCCACCCCGACCTGCCAGGCCTGATCCGAGCAACGGCATGAGGTATGCCGCGCAGCGCAGTCAGCACAGCGGCATACCTCACGCCGTGGTCGGCTCCCGACCACGTCCGGAACCCCACCCTCATTCCCCGAGGAGGAATGCTCATGGGTGAACTCTTCGCCAACTACCCGATCTTCGGCGCCTTCGGCATGACGATCGTGCTATCCGTCTTCGCCGGCATCGGATCCCTCGTGCTGGGCACCATCATCGCCATCATGCGGGTCTCGCCGGTGCCGATCTTCCAGCGGGCCGGCGCCTTCTATGTCAACACGGTGCGCAACACGCCGCTGACGCTGCTGATCATCGCCTCCAACATCGTCATGGTCGTCAACCTCGGCTTCAGCTTCAGCCAGGACTTCGCCCGCAACAACGTGATCTGGTCGATCATCGCGCTCTCGATCTACCACGCAGCGTTCGTCTGCGAAGCCCTGCGCAGCGGCGTCAACACCGTGCCCGCGGGTCAGGCGGAAGCGGCCCGCTCGATCGGTCTGACCTTCGCCCAGAGCCTGCGCGAGGTGCTCCTGCCCCAGGCGTTCCGCGGCGCGATCACGCCGCTCGGCAACACCATGATCGCCCTGATCAAGAACACGACCATCGCCACCGCCATCGGGGTCAGCGAGCTGGCGGGCGTGATGAAGGACATGCAGGAGTTCAACAACAACCTCATCCTGCCGATCTTCATCATCATCGCGGTCGCGTTCATCATCCTCACCCTGCCGGTGGGGCTGCTGACGACCTATCTGTCCAACCGACTGGCGGTGAAGCGATGAGCGCCTCGATCCTGTTCGACGCCCCCGGCCCCAAGGCACGGGCCCGGCAGCGGGTCATCGCCGTGATCGGCGGGCTGGTCATGCTCGCCTTCGTCGCCTTCGCGCTGTGGAAACTCTGGGAGAAGGGCAACCTCGAGCCGGCCAAGTGGACGCCGTTCCTCACCGGCGAGATCTGGACCGCCTACCTGATCCCCGGCCTGCTCAACACCCTCAAGGCGGCCGCGATCTCGATCGTCCTGGCCGGGATCTTCGGGGTCATCTTCGGCATGGGACGGCTGTCGCCCAACAAGGCGATCCGCTGGGTCAGCACGATCGTGGTGGAGTTCTTCCGGTCCGTCCCGGTGCTGGTCATGATGATCGCCGCGTTCAGCCTCTACGCCTTCCAGGTGAAGATGGACCCGGACTACACGCCGCTCGCCGCCGTCGTCACCGGCCTGACCCTCTACAACGGGTCGGTCGTCGCCGAGTTGCTGCGCTCCGGGGTGGGCAGCCTGCCCAAGGGGCAGGCCGAAGCCGGCCTGTCGATCGGCCTCACTGGGGGCCAGACGCTGCGCTCGATCCAACTGCCGCAGGCTGTCACGGCGATGCTGCCGGCGCTGGTCAGCCAGCTGGTCGTCGTCCTCAAGGACACCGCCATCGGGACGATCATCACCTACCCGGAACTCCTGACGACGTATGCCCAGATCGGGTCCTACAAGTCCAACCCGGTGCCGGCCCTGATCGTCATCGCGATCATCTTCATCGTCATCAACTACGCGCTGACGACCGTCGCCAGCTACGTCGAGAAGCAGTTGCGGTCGCGGGGCCAGTCCACGATGGGGCCGGGTGCAGTTGCCACCATCGAACCGGGCGTAGGCGAAATGGGGTAGGGCTCACGCTCAGCCGCCGTGCAACGGCTGAGTCGATCCATGACGAAGGGCGGGCCCCGGAGATCCGGAGCCCGCCCTTGTTCATTGACGCTCCCCCGATTGGACTCGAACCAATAACCTGCCGGTTAACAGCCGGCTGCTCTGCCAATTGAGCTACAGGGGAATGCTGCTGGCAAACCATAGCAAAGGAACCGGCCGGGACTAAATCCGATCCCATCAGTGTTTGATACAGGCTCGAAACAGGCCGGAATCAGGCTCGAAACAGGTCAGAGCCCGACCTCGGAGCGGAGCCTGAGCAGGAGGGTCGCCGCCTCTCGGACGACGTCCGGATCAGTAGGGTCGACCCCCTTGCCGGGCACCACCTGATCGATCAGGGCGCCGGTGGCGAGATCGGACCGGATCGCGACTCGGACCCGACTGCGCCCGTCCTGGACCCGGAACTCCTCCGCCAGGACGACACTGGCCTGGACCCGCTCGCGCAGCGCCTCCTGGATCCGGGTCGGCTCCCGCAGGACCCACTGGGCGGGTCGGCGGCCATCGACCCACGTCACCGTGAGCAAGCTGGCCTCGCCCTGCCACGTGCCGGAGTCGACTTCGTGCCAGGGCCGCTGCCACAGCAGCGCACCTCCCGGGCCCACTGCGCTCAACTGGTGGGTCGAGGCAACAGCGTGCTGATCCGACTGGGCGTCATGGGCCCAGGCGATGATCCGGTCACCCGCCGTGAGCGGCACCGCGGCGCGCACCGCTTCCGGCAGACCACCGTGCCGGCGATCGAAGATCCCCATCAACCCATCCCTGCCTTGATGTGAGCGAGCTCACGCTGGAGCTCTTGAAGTTGCGTGCCGAGCTGTCGGGACCGGTCCGGGTCCGGGGTCTCGGCATGGTCGAGTCGGCGCATCTCGCTCATCGAGTCAGCGATGCTCCGGGTCAGCGCGATCGTGCGCACCCGGGCAAAGAGCTCTTCGACGTAGCGAGCGGTGGGCAACCCGGTCGAGCTGTCCATCTTGGTCGGCAGGGGTGCCACGGCGAGCTCACTCACAAGGCCCGAGACAGCCATCGGGGCCGCCTCGGTGACCGCCGCGGTCCAGGCCCTCGTGCTCCCCCGGTCGGCGCTCGAGGCGGCAATCCGCACCCCGTCGAAGACAGCCCGGTGCGCCGGTGCGCCGAACGAGTCCGAGGTGAGCAGGTCGATGGCCCCTGGGCGCAGGACGTTGGGGAACTGCAGCAGCACCTGAAGCAGTTGCCGCTCGGCCAGGACCACGGGATCACGCCGGTCCGGCGCCGGCATCGTGTCGGCGCCCTCCCCCAGCACCGGCTCCGATGGCTCCACGTCGCCGCTGTGCTGGCCCTGAGCGTGCTGGCCCTGGGCGGGGTGGCGCCGGTCCGATCGGCCCGTGTCGGCCGCGATCCGGCGGGCTCGAGCGACCTCGGGAGTCACCTGTTCAACCTGTACGCCGATGATCCCTGCGACGACACGCGCATACTCGGGCCGCAATGCTGTGTCTCGAATAGAGGCGACGACGGGCGCGACCGCCCGAATCGCTTGAACGCGCCCCTCGGCGGTCCCTAGGTCATATCGATCGATCCGTGTGCGGACAGCAAACTCGAACATCGGCACGGCGCTCTCGATGAGCGACTTCACAGCGGGGTCCCCTCCGGCTTGACGCAGTTCACAGGGGTCCTTTCCGGACTTCTCCACGGCTGCGTACGACTGTGACGCCCACTTCTCGTCTTCGGCGAAGGCCCGCATCGCAGCCTTCTGACCGGCCGCGTCCCCGTCGAAAGTGAAGATGACACGACCTTGCACATTCCGCTCAGATTCCAAATACTGACTAGAGATGCCACGTGACTCATCACGCATGATCCGACGCAGCATCTTGATGTGCTCCGCGCCGAAGGCGGTGCCGCACGTCGCCACCGCGGTCTCCACGCCCGCCAGGTGACAGGCCATGACGTCGGTGTAGCCCTCGACGAT
>CAJDTW010000001.1_pt1 | contig 34732 bp, 32 predicted proteins | sample 7389911 | NCBI WGS metagenome assembly CAJDTW01 (sample SAMEA7055652, study PRJEB34461) | soil metagenome | biome: terrestrial ecosystem; feature: Peninsula; material: soil | place: Antarctica | collected 2016 | reverse complement strand
CTTGTCTGGGTCGAGGGCGGCGTGGTCGGGGCCGTCGAGCTCTCTTCGGGGGCCCGGGTCTGCGGTGGCGTGCTGCTGGAGGTCGCCTCAGCCGCAGTCAGTCTCGTCGGAGTCATCCCCGATGTGGTGGGCGTGCCGGACGAACAGGCGGCGACGCTGAGGGCGAGCAGACCCGCACCGAGGACGGCGATGACTCGTGGACTCGTGGGGGTCCCGGCGCGGTGGGGACGACTGGTGAGCATGAGGTGGACCCTTCACCTGGTTGGAAGAACGGCTTCTTACATAGGGTGACGCCCCGCGGGTCCCGAAGGTTGTCCAACCAACGGGTAAATCTCGATCGTGACCGATCCGTTGTGCTCAGGACGTCTGTTGCATGGCCTGAGCCCGGCGCAGCACCTCGGTGAGCTTGTTGGCGCCAGCGACCACCGTGGCCGCATGGAGCCGACCCGGCTGGCGGGACAACCGCTCGATCGGCCCGGAGATGGACACGGCAGCCACCACCCGGCCTGATGGTCCACGGACCGGAGCGGACACCGAGGCAACTCCGGCCTCCCGTTCGGCGACGCTCTGGGCCCACCCGCGACGGCGGACCCCGGACAGTGCGGTGGCGGTGAAGGAGGCACCCTGCAGGCCCCGGTGCAGCCGGTCGGGCTCTTCCCAGGCGAGCAGGACCTGAGCGGCGGAGCCGGCGAGCATGGACAGGGTGGCTCCGACCGGGATCGAGTCGCGCAAGCCCACCGGGCGCTCGGCGGCGGCCACACAGATGCGCTGGTCGCCCTGGCGACGGAACAGTTGCGCACTCTCGTTGGTGTGGTCTCGCAGGGCTCCGAGGACGGGGCCAGCGGCGGCGAGGAGACGGTCCTCACCGGCCGCGGAGGCCAACTCTCCGAGTCGGGGGCCGAGCACGAAGCGGCCCTGCATGTCCCGGGCCACGAGGCGGTGGTGCTCCAGGGCTACGGCCAGGCGGTGGGCCGTCGGTCGGGCCAGACCAGTGGCGCCGACGAGCTGGGCCAGGGTCGCTGGACCTGCCTCGAGGGCTCCTAAAACGGTGGCGGCCTTGTCCAGTACCCCGACCCCAGAAGAGTTGTCCATGCACTGATACTGACGTCTCAGACACTGAGACGTCAACTCGTTTGGGGTGCGAAGGGTTCAGGCTGGTGCTTGAGCGAGGTCACAGTGGATGAGCTCTGTCCCTCGTCATGAACCATCAGCGAGGCGGACAAGGGGCAGACATGGCAGGGACACTGGCTGAAAAGGTGTGGGACGCGCACGTCGTGCGGCGTGCAGAGGGCGAGCCGGATCTGCTCTACATCGACCTCCACCTGCTTCACGAGGTGACCAGCCCGCAGGCCTTCGAGGGCTTGCGCCTCGCCGGCCGTCCCGTCCGGCGACCAGATCTCACCCTGGCCACCGAGGACCACAACGTCCCGACGACCCCCGGTCCGATCACCGACCCGGTGTCGAAGATCCAGGTGGACACGCTGCGCAGCAACTGCGCGGAGTTCGGCGTCCGGCTCTATCCGATGGGTGACGCCGATCAGGGCATCGTCCACGTCGTCGGCCCCCAGCTCGGCCTCACCCAGCCGGGCATGACCGTCGTGTGCGGGGACAGCCACACGTCGACGCACGGCGCCTTCGGGGCGCTCGCGTTCGGGATCGGCACGTCGGAGGTCGAGCACGTGCTGGCGACCCAGACGCTGCCGCTCAAGCCCTTCCGCTCCCTCGCGGTCAACGTCCGCGGGCACCTCACTGAGGGCGTCACCGCCAAGGACATCATCCTGGCCGTCATCGCGAAGATCGGCACGGGTGGCGGCCAGGGGTACGTCATCGAGTACCGCGGGGAGGCGATCGAGGCCTTGTCGATGGAAGCCCGGATGACGGTGTGCAACATGTCCATCGAGGCCGGTGCCAGGGCGGGCATGATCGCGCCGGACGAGACGACCTTCGCTTATCTCAAGGACCGCCCGCATGCGCCTCGGGGCGCAGACTGGGACGCTGCCGTCGCCGAGTGGAGCGCGCTACGCACTGATGACGACGCGGTCTTCGATCACGAGGTCGAGATCAACGCCACCGAGTTGACCCCCTTCGTCACGTGGGGCACCAACCCGGGGCAGGGTCTCCCGCTGGGGGAGTCGGTCCCCGACCCCGAGTCGTTCGCCGAGGAGGGTGACCGGCAGTCCGCCGCGAACGCCCTCGCGTACATGGGACTCGAGCCCGGGACGAAGTTGCGCGACATCAGGGTCGACACGGTTTTTGTCGGCTCGTGCACCAACGGCCGGATCGAGGACCTGCGCGCGGTGGCTGCCGTCATCAAGGGCCGTCGGGTCGCGGAGGGGGTCCGGATGCTCGTCGTCCCCGGCTCAGCCAAGGTGCGCCTCCAAGCGGAGGCCGAGGGGCTGGACGCGGTCTTCACCGCGGCTGGCGCCGAGTGGCGCCTGCCGGGCTGTTCGATGTGTCTGGGTATGAACCCCGACACGCTGGCCCCGGGCGAGCGCTGCGCCTCGACGTCGAATCGCAACTTCGAGGGACGTCAGGGCAAGGGCGGACGCACCCACCTCGTCAGCCCGCTCGTCGCCGCGGCCACCGCCGTGCGCGGCACCCTGTCCAGCCCGGCTGACCTCGCGACCGACGCCCGCCGGGAGGCATGAGCATGCAGAAGTTCGAGACCCACACCGGTGTCGGAGTGCCGCTTCGGCGCAGCAACGTCGACACGGACCAGATCATCCCGGCCGAGTACCTCAAGCGGGTTGCCCGGACCGGCTTCGAGGACGGCCTCTTCGCGGACTGGCGCAAGGACGAGTCCTTCGTCCTCAACAACCCGGTGTATGCCGCTGGGTCGGTGCTCGTCGCCGGCTCCGACTTCGGGACGGGGTCGAGTCGTGAGCACGCTGTCTGGGCGCTCATGGACTACGGCTTCAGGGTGGTCATCAGCTCACGTTTCGCTGACATCTTCCGTGGCAACAGCGGCAAGGGCGGTTTGCTGGCCGCCGAGGTGTCCCAGAATGACGTCGAGCTGATCTGGAAGTACCTCGAGAACAATCTGGGCGCCACGATCACGGTGGACCTGGTGGCTCGCACCGTCACCGCGGGCGAGATCGTGGCTCCGTTTGAGATCGACGGCTACACCCGGTGGCGCCTCCTCGAGGGACTCGACGACATCGGGCTCACCCTGCGCCACGAGTCAGAGGTGTCTGATTTCGAGACGAGTCGGCCGTCGCACAAGCCGATCACGACCTTGGTCTGACCTGTCCGGACGGGCTCCCGTGAGACTGAACCCGTTGACTACCAACGAGATTCGTCCCTAATTCTGAGCTTCGGATGGGCTGTTTGATGGTCGCCAAGTCGGCCTCGGGCCCGCGACCGGCTTGCAAACTCGTTGCGACACAACGAAAAACAACCCTCGTGGTGGTGGACCTGGCCGTGGTGTGGTCCTACCGTCGTGTCTAGCCGGAATGAGCCGGACCCAGCGTCGGGTCACCTGAGCCGACAGTCCTCATGGAGGGGAAGACGTGAATAAGGCCGAATTGATTGATGCCCTGGAAGCGAAGCTCGGAAACAAGAAGGTCGCGACTGATGCTCTCGACGCGTTTCTCGATGTCGTCATCCGCGAAGTAGCCAAGGGCGGCAAGGTAGGCATTACCGGCTTCGGCACCTTCGAGCGGGCGGAGCGGGCCGCTCGAACTGGTCGTAACCCGAAGACGGGTGCTGCCGTGAAGATCAAGAAGACGCGGGTTCCCAAGTTCCGCGCGGGGACCAACTTCAAGGAGGTCGTCTCCGGCGCCAAGAAGCTGTCCAAGACCGAGTCGGCGGCGAGCCGAGCTGCCGCAGGTAGCACGGCCACGGCTGCTCCGGCCAAGACTGCTGCCAAGAAGGCCGCGACCAAGGCTGCTCCGGCCAAGGCTGCTGCCACGAAGACCGCGGTCAGGAAGACGGCGACCAAGGCTGCTCCGGCCAAGGCTGCCCCCGCCAAGACCGCGGTCAGGAAGACGGCGACCAAGGCTGCTCCGGCCAAGGCTGCCTCCGCCAAGACCGCGGTCAGGAAGACGGCGACCAAGGCGGCCCCCGCCAAGGCCGCGGTCAGGAAGACGGCGACCAAGGCTGCCCCCGCCAAGGCTGCTGCCACGAAGACCGCGACCAAGACGACGGCCCGCAAGAGCACTGCCAAGCGTTGATCTCACCAGACCTCACCGGGTCCTGGCCGGTCCAGGCGCGGTGGGACTGGTCGATCTAGCGGATCGGTTGATCTGGGCCGACGCCGACGATGTGCATGGACTGCACCCCGTCGGCGTCGGCCTCGATCGTGAGGCGCTGACCGACCCGGAGCAGACGCAACCCGCTGGCCTCGAAGGCGGCAGCGCCGAAGGGCACCTCGGTTCCGTCGTCGCGCAGCACACTGCCCTCGTGGGTCTGGTCGTTGAAGCGGTGCACGGTCGCCTGCATGGGACGAATCTAGTCCTTGGTGGGCTTGGTGGCCTCGGTAAGCAGCCGGTCCAGGGCCGCCCGGGTTGCGCACCCGAGTCCCAGACCGCGTGCGGCGGCGAGCGACTCGTCGTCGTCGACGTCCGTCCGGAGCCGTGGCAGGTCGAGCTCCAGCCGCCAGGCGCCCAGCTGCTCGTGGGCGGCTGCACTTCCGACCCCGAAGGAGGGCCCGAAGGGAGGCGGTGTGTCGCGGTGGCACAGCAGGACGGTACCCGTGCCTGCCGCGTCGGGGACGAACGAGGCCGGGTGCTCCAGTGCTGCGTCCAGGGCCATTCGTAGGTCCGGGGGTTGGAGCGCGGGGGTGTCGCCCAGGATGACGGCAACCGGCCCGGGGACTGCTCCGAGAGCGAGCAGGCCGGCCTCCACCGCGCCGTTCAAACCTGTCCCGGGGTCCTCCAGCACTCCGACGCCGGCCGCCAGCCATCGGTGTCTCAGCTGCACGTCCGAGGTGACGAGCAGGACCCGGGTCGGGCCGACCGTGCCCACCACGGCGCGCACGGTGTCGTCGGCGATGGCCAGGCTGAGTTGCTGTCGCTGTGCCCCGCCGACTGGGGCGAGACGGGACTTGCCCACCCTGGTGTCTTTGATGGGTATGACGACTCGCCACGACTCGGTGAGGTCTGGCGTCGGGGCGAGTGGCGTCTGCATCCTGAGCAAATTGTCCCACTCGCCGCGCGGGCCCTCGACAGTGCGCCATCGGGTGACAAGATGAGGCTTGAGGCGTTTTGACGACAAGGAGGCCCCGCGTGAGAGGCACTCACCACCCACGGCTTCCCCTGGCCTACCGAATCGCGGCTGAGATGCTGCGGCCCCTCATGCTGCTCTTGACCAAGCGTGACTGGCGTGGGACAGAGAACTTCCCGCGAGAGGGAGGTTTCGTCGTCTCCACCAACCACGTGTCGTACTTCGACCCGCTCGCTTTCGCGCACTTCATGTATGACAGCGGTCGGCCGGCCTACTTCCTGGGCAAGAAGGAGTTGTTCGATGTCCCGGTCATCGGCTGGATCCTGCGCAAGTGCGGTCAGATCCCGGTCTACCGCAACTCGACCGCGGCCGCCAGCGCCTATCAGGCAGCGGTCGACGGGATCCGGGCCGGCAAGGCCGTTGGCATCTTCCCCGAAGGCACGATCACCCGAGACCCCGAGCTGTGGCCGATGCGTGGCAAGACCGGGGCGGCCCGCGTGGCCCTCGAGACCCAGTGCCCCTTGATCCCCGTCGCACAGTGGGGTGCTCAGCAGGTCCTGTCTCCCTATGCGCACCGACCCAAGTTCTTCCCGCGTTCGACGATGACGATGGTCGCTGGACCGCCCGTCGACCTGGCCGACCTCTATGGCCAGCCCATCGACTCCCGGACCCTGCGACTGGCGACCGATCGGCTCATGGATGCCATCACCGGCCTGCTGGAGCAGGTGCGCGGAGAACGCGCGCCGGCTGAGCGTTTCGACCCACGCCACCACGGCGTGAGTGAGGTCGGGAATCCGACGACTCACCCTGAACCGGGGCCGACGAAGGCCGAAACCGACAGCGCCGAAGAGCGCACGGATGGAGATGTGTCATGACCCACGTCGCGGTGATGGGGACCGGCAGTTGGGGGACCGCCTTCGCCTCCGTGCTTGCCGATGCAGGCTGCTCGGTGACGATGTGGGCGCGTCGGCCTGAGGTGGCGGAGCAGATCAACCAGGGCTGCAACCGCGACTACCTGCCTGACCTCGAGTTGCCCGACTCGGTCCGAGCGACCGCCGACGCGATCGAAGCGTGTGCGGGTGCCGACATCGTCGTGCTCGCGGTGCCGTCCCAGACCCTGCGCGACAACCTCGCCACGTGGGGTGCGGCGATCCCGGACTCGGCTGCGGTGGTGTCGCTGATGAAGGGCGTTGAACTCGGCACCACCAAGCGGATGAGTGAGGTCATCGCCGAGGCGGCGAACATCGATCCCGAACGGATCGTCATCGTCTCGGGACCCAACCTGGCCAAGGAGATCGGGGCCGGTCAACCGGCGGGTGCCGTGGTCGCGTGCACCGATGTGGGGACGGCTGAGAAGGTGGCGGCGGCCTGTGCGACCGCCGCTTTCCGGCCCTACACCAACCCCGATGTGGTCGGCGCCGAGTTGTGCGGTGCGACCAAGAACGTGGTGGCCCTCGCGGTGGGGATGGCAGAGGGACTCGGCTTCGGGGACAACACCAAGGCGACCATCATCACCCGTGGCCTCGCCGAGACGACTCGCCTCGGGCTGGCGCTCGGAGCCGATCCGCAGACCTTCCTCGGGCTTGCCGGCGTCGGCGACCTCATCGCCACCTGCATGTCGCCGTTGTCTCGCAACCGCAGCTTCGGGGTGCGGCTCGGGGAGGGGATGGGTGTTGAGGAGGTCATCGCGCACACGAGCCAGACCGCAGAGGGCGTCAAGTCGTGCCAGTCGATCCTCGAGCTGGCGCAGCACCACGGGGTCGACATGCCGATCGTCGCAGAGGTGGTCGCGGTGGTGCGTGACGGTCGATCGGCCCACGAGGTCGGCCCGCGCCTCATGTCCCGTGACCTCAAGGGCGAGCATCGCTGAGACGCACCAGCGCGTATGCCGCTGACCCGCCCTGGGCGCCCGGTCATGGGTGTGCGCGGAGCGCCGATCAGGGGGTCGCGGCGATCAGGGTGTCGCAGTGACGGCTGTGCTGATCGCCTGGTCGAGATCGGACCAGAGATCCTCCACGTGCTCGATGCCGACGGACAGCCGCAGGAGGTTGTGCGGCACCGTCGCCGGCTCGGAGGGGTGTCGACGTCGGCGCTCGACCTGTGACTCGACACCGCCGAGGCTCGTCGAGTGCAGCCAGATCTTGACGGCGTCGCACACCGCGTCCGCGGTTGCTGCCGAGCCGAGGACGTCGATGGCGAGCATGGCGCCGGAGCCGGGGAAACGGACCCGCTCGACGCCCGGGTGCTGTTCCAGCCGGGCCGCCAACTCACGCGCATTGGCGCAGGCCCGCTCGAAGCGCAGTGCCAGGGTCCGCAAGCCTCGCAGGGCCAGATAGACCTCCATCGGTCCCGCGATCGCACCGTGCAGCGTGCGGTGGCGTTGGAGGCGCTCACCGAGCGACCGCCCCGACTCCGAGTCGGCGACGACCGTCGCGCCCAGAATCACGTCCGAGTGCCCGGCGAGGTACTTCGTCACCGAATGGACCACGACGTCAGCGCCGAGTTCGAGCGGTCGGCAGAGCAGCGGGGTTGCGAGCGTGTTGTCGACCACGCTCGTGACGCCACGTTCGCGAGCCCGCCGCAGGACGGTCGGGAGGTCGATGAGATCCATCATCGGGTTCGTCGGCGACTCGAGCCAGACCAGGTCTGCGCCCTCGAGGTCGCGCAGCAGCCCGTCCGTGTCGGTGGCGTGTCGGCGACGGACCGTGACGCCAGAGGCCGCCAACTCGGCGATGAGGTCGCCGGTGCCGTTGTAGGTCTGGTCGGGCACGACGAGGACGCCCCGGGCCGGGAGCAGCGACAGGGCGGCCGCGATGGCACCCATACCCGAGGCGTGGATCAAGGCCCGACCGCGCTCGAGCCCGCCCAGAGCCGCCTCGAAGGCGGACCACGTCGGGTTCCCCACCCGCGCGTAGTTGACCGGGCCGTCGGCGGCATACGTCGAGGTGAACTCGACCGGCACGTTGACCGAGGACCCGGGCTGGCGGGCAGGGCGGCCCGACGCAACGAGGTAGGTGTCGACATGGAGCCGGTCGGTGTGGACCTCGGTGGGGGAGGGACTGCCGGAGGTGTTTTCACTCACCGCCTCAGGCTACGAGGCAGGGGGTGCGCGCCGGGATAGAGTCTCGTCTGATGACCACGGACCAGACCTCAGATCGCGAGCCCCGTCGGCAGCGCGTCGCCCTGATTTTCGGCGGCCGATCCTCCGAGCACGCGGTGTCGTGCGCGACCGCGGCCGGGGTGCTGCGCGCCATCGACCGCGACAAGTACGACGTCGTCCCGATCGGGATCACCCGCGACGGGCAGTGGGTCCTCACCGCTGACGACCCCGCGCGCTTCGAGCTCGCACCCGGGCACACGCCCGAGGTCGCACCGAGCGACTCCCACGTCGTGCTGCCGCTGTCGACCCGGGAGTCGGTCCTGACGGTCCTCGAGCCCGGCCGGCCGCCGCGCGAGCTGGGGGAGATGGACGTCGTCCTCCCGTTGCTGCACGGACCTTTTGGCGAGGACGGCACGCTGCAGGGATTCCTCGAGCTGTCCGACATCCGCTATGTCGGGTCCGGGGTGTTCGCCTCCGCCGCGGGAATGGACAAGCACTACATGAAGGTGGTCTTCGCCGGGCACGACTTGCCGGTCGGCCCCTACACCGTCATCACCGATCGCCAGTGGCGCACCGACAAGGTCGCCGCGATGCGCGGGTGCGCCAGTCTGACTCTGCCGCTCTTCGTCAAACCGTGCCGAGCCGGCTCGTCCATGGGGATCACCAAGGTCGATGACCTGGCCGACCTCGAGGCGGCGATCGAGACGGCTCGAGAGCATGACCCCAAGGTCATCGTCGAGTCCGGGATCACCGGCCGCGAGATCGAGTGCGCGGTCCTCGGAGGGCACGGCACCGAAGCTCCCCGTACGTCCCAGGTGGCCGAGGTCGCGGTCCACGCCGATCACGAGTTCTACGACTTCGAGGCCAAGTACCTCGCTGAGGCGGGCGTGGACCTCAGTTGCCCTGCGGACGTGCCGCCGGCCGTCTCCGACGAGGTGCGCCGGCTCGCGGTCGAGGCGTTCGAATCCCTCGGCTGTGAGGGGCTCGCCCGAGTGGACTGCTTCTACACCGATGACGGTCAGGTCGTGATCAACGAGATCAACACGATGCCCGGCTTCACCCCGCACTCGATGTACCCGCGGATGTGGGCCGCGTCGGGGCTGCCCTACACCGACCTGATCGATGAGCTCATCTCGCTCGCCCTGGAGCGTCGGACCGGGTTGCGCTGACTCCGGTTGCGTTGACTCCGGTTGCTCTGACTCCGGAGGTGATCGGCTCGGCCTGGCCTGGCGCCCCGGACCGCGGGGCTCAGGAGCAGTGTCGTCCAGTGGACGGCAGGCTCTTGGCCACGCCTTCAAAGAGCGGCAAGAGCATGGTCACCACCCCGTACTGCACCGGGACGAGGACCTCGATCGCCGGGTCGCGTCCGTAGGTCGTGGCGGACGACCCGTCGGCGAGCGCGGTGACCACCCAGTCGACGCCGTTGACCGTGACGCACTCATCGGTGGTGGGGGCCAGCGGGGCGAGGCCGCAGCGAGCGATGATCGAGGGTGAGCCCCAGGCCGCGACGGCCGGCGACTCGGGGTTGGTGCTCACCCGGTCGAGGTTGCTGACGCGCTCCGGCCAGTGGGCCCACGAGCACACGGGGGCCTCGGCGTCCGCGGGGAGGCCGACCTCCGGTGCTGATCCGCATCCGGCAAGGAGCACGACGGCGGCGCTGAGCGCCACCGTCGTGCGAGTGATGCGGCTGCGCCGCACGAACTCAGACGTGGACAACCGTGCAGGTCAGCGTGCGGGTGATCCCCGGGACCTCTTGCAACTTGGCGATGACCAGTCGACCGAGGTCGTCGACGTTGGGGGCCTCGACCCGGGCGATCACGTCGTAGGGACCAGTCACGTCCTCGGCCAAGGTCACGCCGGCGATGCTGCCGACCTGTTGCGCCACGTTGGCTGCCTTGCCGACTTCGGACTGAATCAGGATGTAGGCCTGTACCACGAGTCACCTCACTGTCTCGATGCTGGGAAGAGTGCGTGTCAGACCAAGTGTTTCACCGGCCGTGGCCTGACGCTACCGTGCCCTTGAGAGGATTCGTCCCCAAGAGACGAATCGTGATCCAGAGAAGGGTGGGTGGCCGGTGCCGAACCGTCCCGGACCGCCGCTGACCGGAGGCACACCGTTGCGCGGCCTGGACGAGGAAGCGATCCTCGGACGGATCCTGCCGACCTTCCCGCAATCAGCTGACCTGATCGTGCCGCCCGGCGACGACGCTGCCGTCCTGGCCACGCACGATCGAACGATCGCCACGACCGACACGGTCGTGCTCGGCCAGGACTGGCTCGACGACTGGAGTTCCGGAGCCGACATCGGCCACAAGGTCATCGCGCAGAACCTGGCAGACGTCGCTGCCATGGGGGGCCGGCCCACCGGGGTGTTGCTGACCCTGGTCGCGGATCCGGACATCTCCATCGAGTGGGTCCAGGACCTGGCCCACGGGATCGGTGCGGCCTGCTCGGCTGTCGGCATCGCGGTGCTCGGTGGCGACCTGTCCTCGGCTCCCGCGGGGGTCGTCATGGTCTCGATCACCGCCTTGGGCGTCCTCGATGGAGCGCCAGTGCTGCGGTCCGGTGCGCGCCCCGGCGACCTGATCGCCGTCAACGGGTCCTTGGGGCTGGCCGCAGCCGGACTGCGACTGCTCGTCGCCGACCGGGCTGAGCGGCATACGACCGCGGTTGACCGACAACGGCGCCCGCAACCGCCCCTCCCCGCAGGCCCCGAGGCCGCGGCGGCCGGGGCGACCGCCATGCTCGATGTGTCCGACGGACTGCTGCGCGACGGCGGTCGCATCGCGCAGGCGAGCGGCGTCGTCCTCGACCTCGACCCCGACGCTCTCGAGGTCGACGTCGCGGAGCTGACCGAGGCGCTGGGGCGGGAGTCAGCGCGGGAGTGTGTGCTGGGTGGCGGCGAGGAGCACTCGCTGCTCGCGACGTTTCCACCGGGCCGTATGCCGCCGGGCTGGCGACCCATCGGACTGGTCCGCGCGCCGTTGGCCGGGGAGACGGCGGGCATCCTGGTGGGTGGGGTGCGCGAACGGATCACCGGCTGGGATCACTTCAAGCGCGACTGAAGCGACGACGACGAAGGCCGGCCCCTCGAGGGACCGGCCTGCGTTTTGCTTGGTGCGTTGGAACGCTCAGCGCGCGACCTTGCCTGCCTTGAGGCAGGAGGTGCACACGTTGACCCGCTTCGGCGTCACACCGTCGACCAGAGTCCGCACGCGCTGAATGTTGGGGTTCCAACGGCGCTTCGTGCGGCGGTGTGAGTGCGAGATGTTGTGACCGAAGCTCGGTCCCTTGCCGCAGACATCGCAGTTGGCAGCCACGGGTGAACTCCTGAAAGGTCGAAGATGAAAGACGGTGAACATGGTGAGCCCGTGGGCACAGGCACACGGGGCAACCGGTTAAGAGTAGCCGACCCTGCGCCCAGACGACAAAACGGCCCCTCCGCGTCCAGCCTCCCCGCCCCGGGACCGGTGGAGCAGATACCCTGCCGGACATGGAAGGCGGACCGATGTCAGTCGGCGTGAGCGATGGGGACGGGGCGTCGACTTCGCTGGCAGCCCTCGACGTGACCGCCGTGCGGCACTGGGCGGTGCACATCCGAGCAGCGTTGGCCGCACGCCGAGCCGAGATCGATGCGCTCAACGTCTTCCCGGTACCCGACGGGGACACCGGCACCAACCTCTACCTCACCTTCGACGCCGCTCTCGATCGTCTCCGGCAGCAGGCCTCGGAGCCGACCGGGGCCGCGGCGCTGCTCACCGAATTTGCCCAGAGCCTGCTGTGGACCGCACGGGGCAACTCCGGGGTGATCCTCAGCCAGGTCGTGCGCGGCTTCGCGGAGGGCTGCGACGGTGCTGAGGCCATCGACGTCCCGGTCCTGGCTCGCGCCCTGGCCCGAGCCGACGAGCGGGCCTGGCAGGGGGTCACCGACCCCAAGGAGGGGACCATCCTGTCCGTCTCCCGGGCGGCCGCGGAGGCCGCTGCCCGACAGCCGGCTGATCTGGCGCTGGCCACGGCGGTGTCAGCGATCCGGGACGCGGCCCAGACGGCGCTTGACCGCACCCCGGACCAGTTGCCGGTCCTGGCCCGGGCCGGGGTCGTCGATGCCGGCGGAGCGGGCCTGCTGTTGGTGTTCGAGGCGCTTGAGCGGGTCTGCACGGGTGGTGATCTCACCGCGTTGCTCGAGCTCGGGGGGCCGGCCCGGCACCCGTGGACCAGGCCGCCCACCCGCAGCGGTGACGCTGGCGCTCCGAGTGCTGCTCCTGGCGCTCCGGGTGCTGCTGACGGAGTTGCTGAGGGAGTTGCAGCGGGAGTTGCGGGTGCGGCCGGGGGAGCGACGGAGGCTGGACCCGGAGAAGCGGTCGGCGCGTGGCACCAGGTGGCTGCGGACTGCCCGGCCACCTCTGGCGCCACCTCTGGCGCCACCTCTGGCGCCACGGAGGCGCAGCCCGAGGACGGTACTCCCGAGTTCGAGGTGATGTACCTGCTCGCGGACTCGAGCGAGGAGAGAGTGGCAACGCTGCGTGCGCGTCTCGTTGAGCTGGGGGACTCGGTCCTGGTCGTCGGCGGCGGCGACCTCTGGAACATCCACGCGCACGTCGACGATGCAGGCGCCGCGGTGGAGGCCGGACTGACGGCCGGCCGGCCGCATCGGATCCGGATCACCTCGTTGCTCACCCCGGCCCAAGTCCTCGCCCAGGATCACAGCGGCCTCCCGCTCCGGGCCGGCGGATCAGGCATCGTGGCGTGCTCGGCCGGTGCGGGCATCGCTGCCGTCTTCCGGGCGGTCGGCGCGCTCACCATCCCCTCCGGTCCTGGAGGCCGGGCCTCGACGGGTCAGTTCATCGAGGCGATCCGGCAGCAGCACGCGGCGGGGGTCGCGGGTGTCATCGTGCTACCGAACGATGGGGACACCGAGCTCGCGGCGGCGGCAGCGGTCCGGGCTGTCGCTGACGAGGGCATCGAGGCCCACCTGGTGCGGGCCCGCACGGCAGTTCAGGGGATTGCAGCGCTCGCCGTCTTCGAACGGGACCAACCAGCCGCGAGCAACGCGCTCGCAATGCAGGCTGCCGCGTCGGCCACCAGGCACGGCGGTGTGACCGTGTCCAACCGGGAGGCGCTGACCAGCGGAGGGCACTGCGTTCCGGGCGACATCCTCGGCATCATCGATGGCGACATCGTCATCATCGGGTCAGATCAGGAGGCAGTCGGGGTCGAGGTCGTGCACCGGTTGGTGTCGAGCGGCGGTGAGTTGCTCACGATCGTCACGGGAAAGCCCGCTCCACCAGGGCTCGCTGCGGCGATCGTCAAGGCCACCCGGGCGGAGGCGCTCGGGTTCGAGGTCACACTCATCGACGGGGGCCAGGAGGTCTACTCGGTGCTGCTCGGGGTGGAATGACGGTGCTCACGCTGACCGAGGACTCGTTGCTGACCAAACTCGTCGCCAAGGCCCCCGCGTCCCTGCTCGCGAAGAACAAGGGGCTGTTGACCGTCGCTGACCTTTTCGACTACGTCCCGCGCAGGTACCTGCGGCCCGGGCAGCTGACCGACCTGTCGGCGCTGGTCCCGGGTGAGGACGTGATGGTCGTCGCGGAGGTGGATCAGTCCTCGAGCCGGGTGATGCGCGGTCGCAAGGGCAAACTGCTCACGGTGGTCCTCAGGGACGAGCGCGGCGGTCGGCTCGACCTGACCTTCTTCAACGCCTACGCGCACGAGACCAAACTGCGTCCCGGCCGCAAGGGGTTCTTCGCCGGCACCGTTGGCACCTATGGCAGCCGGCTGCAGCTGACGCACCCTGACTATGAGCTCTTCGATGACGAGGACGCCGAGGAGGAGGCCGTCCGGCGCTACCTGACCCACCAGGTGCCGGTCTACTCCGCCACCGGCAAGCTCTACTCGTTCAAGATCCGGCGCATCGTCGAGCAGGCCCTGGACTCCGTGGACCGGATTCGGGAGCCGGTCCCCGACGAGATCGTCGCCGTGCGTGGGCTCATGTCTCGGGCCGACGCGTTGGAGTTGGTCCACCGCCCCAGCGTCAACCAGGAGCCGGAGCGAGGCATGCACCGACTCAAGTACGACGAGGCCTTCGTCCTGCAGACGATCCTGGCTCAGCGTCGCAAGGCCGCCGAAGCCGACACGACGACGCCACGGTTGCCGCGCCCGGGAGGGTTGCTGGCTGCCTTCGACGCCCGCTTGCCGTTCGAGCTCACTCTGGGGCAGCGGCAGATCGGGGAGGTCCTCACCCGGGAGTTGGCCAGTGAGCGCCCGATGAACCGTCTCCTGCAGGGCGAGGTCGGCTCCGGCAAGACCGTGGTCGCACTGCGAGCCATGCTCGCGGCGATCGACGCCGGTGGCCAGGCGGCGCTCCTCGCGCCCACGGAGGTGCTGGCGTCCCAGCACCATCGCTCCATCACGGCCCTGCTCGGAGACCTCGCGATGGGCGGCATGCTCGGGGGCAGTGACTTCGGCACCACCGTGGCCCTGCTCACCGGGAGCCAGAACGCCTCCACGCGCAAGGCAGCCTTGCTCGATGCGGCGAGCGGGAGGGCCGGCATCGTGGTGGGCACTCATGCGCTCATCCAGAAGCACGTGCAGTTCGCGGACCTGGCGCTGGTCGTCGTCGACGAGCAGCACCGGTTCGGTGTCGAGCAGCGGGATGCCCTGCGTGAGAAGGGACTGCGACCCCCACACGTGCTCGTCATGACGGCCACCCCGATCCCGCGGACGGTCGCGATGACCGTCTTCGGCGACATGGAGACCTCGACGCTGCGCGAACTGCCGGCCGGGCGCTCGCCGATCACGACCCATGTCGTCGACGCGCGCAAGCCGAGCTGGGTGGAGCGGACGTGGGAGCGCATTGCCGAAGAGGTGTCCAAGGGACAGCAGGCCTACGTCGTCTGCCCCCGGATCGGCGATCTGGACCCGGGATCAGCGGACTCGGGTCCGGCATCCCCTGACTCCTCCCGCTCCTCCCGCTCGTCCGACTCCTCTGATGAGGAGGGCGATGAGTGGGACGTGCCGCCCGAGGAGGACGGCGAAGAGCGGGAGTTGACCGGCGTCTACACGATGTTGCACCAACTGCGGGCCACCGCGTCGCTGGAGGGTGTCCGGATCGGGGTGTTGCATGGCCGACTCGACTCCGAGACCAAGGACGAGACGATGCAGGCCTTCGGTGCGGGTGAGATCGACGTCCTGGTCGCTACGACCGTGATCGAAGTGGGTGTCGATGTCCCCAACGCCTCCGTCATGGTGGTCGTCGACGCCGACCGCTTCGGCATCTCACAACTGCACCAGTTGCGTGGCCGGATCGGGCGCGGGACGGTGCCCGGCCTGTGCCTGCTGATGACGCAGGGTGCCTCCGAGACATCCGCCGAGCGGCTGGCGCAGGTGGCGGCGACGACGGACGGCTTCGAGCTGGCCCGCGTCGACCTGATGTTCCGGCGCGAGGGTGATGTGCTCGGCGCCCGGCAGAGCGGTCGCGGCAACTCGGTGCGCCACCTCCGGCTGGGCCGCCGCGAGGACGAGCAGATCATCGCCGACGCCCGAGACGACGCCTTCGGGCTGGTCGCATCGGACCCGGAACTGCTGGGTCACCCCGATCTGGCGGCAGCAGTCGCAGCGCGCCTCGACGAGGAGCAGGCCGCCTACCTGGAGCGAGGCTGAGATGACCCGCATCATCGGCGGCACCGCCGGGGGCCGACGTCTGGAGACCCCCCGCGGCTCGTCGACCCGGCCCACGTCGGATCGGGTGCGCGAGGCACTCTTCAGCCGGCTCGATCACCACGACCTCATCAGCGGCGCCAACGTGCTCGACCTCTATGCCGGCTCCGGCGCCCTCGGCCTCGAGGCAGCAAGCCGCGGCGCTGCCAGCGTGCTGCTCATCGAGGCGCACGCTGGGGCGGCGAAGGCGATTGCGGCCAACATCACGGCGATCGGATTGCCGGGCGTCCGGGTCGCGCGGGACACGGTCGAGCGAGCGCTGCGCGCCGACCCACCCAGCGGCTCGCAGATGGGCCTGGTGCTCGTCGATCCCCCCTATGACGTCACGGAGGCGGACCTCTCCGCGGTGCTGGCGCAACTCGTGGAGCACGCGTGGCTCACGCCGGATGCCGTCGTCGTCGTCGAGCGTTCCACCCGATCGCCGCAACCGACGTGGCCCGAGGGCCTCGAGCTCTCCGGTGAGAAGCGCTACGGCGAGACGACGATCTGGTTCGCCGAGCCACCTCTCGACGCCGACGTGGCCCAGCCGGATAGGTTGGGGACGTGATCTCGAGCGACCCCCGCCGGTGTGTGTGTCCCGGCTCGTACGACCCCGTGACCAACGGCCACGTCGATGTGATCGAGCGTGCCGCGAGCCTGTTCGACGAGGTGGTCGTGGCCATCCTGCACAACCCGGCCAAGCAGGGCGCCTTCTCCATCGCCGAACGGACCGAGATGCTGGAGGAGTCGCTGGCGCACGTGCCCAACATCCGGGTCGATGCCTGGGCCAGGACCCTCGTTGTCGACGTGTGTCGCGAGGTGGGGGCCGCCTCCATGGTGAAGGGATTGCGCGGTGGTACCGACTTCGCCTACGAGTTGCCGATGGCGCACATGAACCGGCACCTCACCGGAGTCGAGACCCTCTTCCTCGCCTCGGACCCCTCCCTGCAGCACGTTTCGAGCTCGCTCATCAAGGAGGTCGTCACCTACGGGGGCGACGTGACGGGGCTCGTACCCGATCCCGTCCTGCGTGCCCTGCGCGCGCGCCTCGCCTGATTTGGGTGCTGGGGACGTGCTCCGGTAACCTAGGTCGTCGGTCCATGTCCGTCATGACGCGGACCGAGCCCTCAACCATGTGTGGAGTCATGAACAGTCCCGATCCCCGTTCGCCTCTGGTGCTCGACACCAGGACGCTGAACAGGCGACCCGGAACGATGCAGGAACTCTCGCGCACGGTCGAGTTGCCCGAAGACATCGGCACCGAGGTCATCGCGATCAAGGCCGGTCAACCGGTCGAGATCGAAGTCCGTCTCGAGTCCGTTGTCGAAGGGGTGCTCGTCACGGGCTCGGTCAACGGCAGGGCGAACGGTGCCTGCGTGCGGTGCTTGGACCCGGTCGACCTCGCGGTCGAGGGGGCCTTCCAGGAACTGTTCGTCTACACCGATCGTGCGGCGCACCACCATGAGGTGGGTGCTCCGACGGACGAGGAAGACGTGTACGAGCTCGTGGGCGACCTGATCGACCTCGAGCCCGTGCTGCGGGACGCCATCGTCCCGACACTGCCGTTCCAACCGGTGTGTCGGGAGGACTGCCCCGGGTTGTGTTCCGAGTGCGGAATTCACCTCGCGGATGACCCGGAACACCATCATGAAGTACTAGACCCACGGTGGTCGGCCCTCAGCGGCGTGCTGAGCGACGACCCGCTAGAGAAGAGGAACTGACGTGGCTGTCCCGAAGCGGAAGACGTCGCGCTCCAACACCCGTTCGCGTCGCGCGAACTGGAAGGCAACGCCAACCACCCTGACCACCTGCCCCCAGTGCTCATCGCCGACGCAGCCGCACCTGGCCTGCCCGACGTGTGGCACCTACAAGGGTCGTCACTACGCGGCGGCTGAGCGCGCCGAGCACCAGGCCTGATCGCACTCCCGTGAGTGGGCCAGAGCGTTCGGTCCCAGCGGTGGTGGCGGTGCCGCAGCGGCCCGTCGATGCCCTGATCGCCCACCTCGTCGAGGTGGTCGGGCAGGAGATCGACGAGCCGCTGCTGCTGCGTGCCCTGACCCACCGGTCGTTTGCCTATGAGCACGGTGGGCTGCCCAACAACGAGCGACTCGAGTTCCTCGGCGACTCGGTATTGGGACTGGTCGTCACCGAGACGCTCTTTCGCACCTACCCAGTCCTGGCGGAGGGAACCCTCGCCAAGCTGCGGGCGGCGGTGGTCAACATGCGCGCTCTAGCAGGGGTCGCGCGGACCATCGACCTCGGCGAGTTCGTCATGCTCGGAAAGGGCGAGGAGGCGACCGGCGGGCGCGACAAGGACTCGATCCTGGCCGACACGATGGAGGCCGTCATCGGGACCGTCTTCCTCTGCGCCGGGGTCGAGCGAGCCACGACGTTCGTGCTGCACCACTTCTATCCGCTCATCCAGGAGGCGGCCACCCTCGGCGCCGGACTCGACTGGAAGACGAGCGTGCAGGAGGCGGCGGCGAATGCCGGTCTGGGCTCGCCCGAGTACCGCATCGAGGAGCATGGACCGGACCACGAGAAGGAGTTCCACGCGCGTCTGTTCATTGACGGCGTCGTCCTGGGCGAGGGTGACGGGCGCAACAAGAAGGAAGCGGAGCAGAAGGCGGCCAAACAGGCCTGGCACGCTCTGGACGAGCCGCACGGCAACGGCTGACCCGACGTGCCTGAACTCCCTGAGGTCGAGGTGGTCCGGCGCGGCCTCGCCGACCACGTCATCGGTCGCGAGATCGCTCGCGTGCACCTGGCCGGTGTCCGGGTCGCACGCAGACACGTCGCCGGGTCGCAGGACCTCGCCGATCGGCTCGCCGGTCTCACCATCACGGCTGCCTCCCGCCGGGGCAAGTACCTCTGGCTGGCACTGGACGGTGAGGAGGCCCTCATCATCCACCTGGGGATGAGCGGCCAGATGCTGGTGGAGCCGGAGCAGGCCCCCGTCGAGAAGCACTGTCATGCCAGGTTCGACTTCACCGACGGCGACCCGCAGTTGCGGTTCATCGACCAACGCACCTTCGGTGGGTTGGCGCTCTCACCGCTGGGCACAGACGGGATCCCGGAGGCGGTGGCGCACATCGCCCCCGACCCGTTCGAGCCCGCCTATGACCAGGCCGCGGTCGTGCGGCGGATGAAGCAGCGAGAGAGCGCGGTCAAGCGAGCCCTGCTCGATCAGTCACTCGTCTCGGGGATCGGCAACATCTACGCGGACGAGGCCCTGTGGCGCGCCCGCGTGCACGGCGAGCGACTCTGCTCCGGACTCAGCAAACCAGTCCTGCACCGGGTCCTCGACCACGCGCGAGAGGTGATGGCCGAGGCCTTGAGCCAAGGCGGGACCAGCTTCGACGCTCTCTATGTCAACGTCAACGGTGCCAGCGGCTACTTCGAGCGGTCCCTGCACGCCTACGGCCGAGCGGGCACCCCGTGTGACCGCTGCGGTGCGCCGATCCGCCGCGAACACTTCATGAACCGCTCCTCCTTCTCCTGTCCCGTCTGCCAACCGCGACCCCGGCAGCGCAGCACCACGTGACTGCTGGGACTCACCTCGGTTCCGGGGAGGCAGGGTCGTCCGGGTCGCCCGGGTCGTCAAGTGGCTTCGCGACGTGGGTTGGGACGATGACCGGTCGCACCTTGGCCCAGGTCATGAAGCCGACGCCCACGACGAGCAGGACGATCCCGGCATACAGGTTGGCGTTGATGCCCTTCGTCTTGTCGAGCTCCGGGTCAGCGAAGATGCCCATGAGCGTGAGGATCACGCCATAGATGCCCAGCAGCGCGCCGATGAAGTTGCGGATGTCGAAGGCCCCGGCCGTCTTGCGGCCCTGGGTTGGCGTGGTCGAGTTGGACATGCCGCTCCTATCAGAACAGGAAGTTGAGAATGATGACGAAGACCAGGGCGATCCCGGCGAGCGGCATGGTCCGCTGGAACCAGGGCTGGGTGGCCTCTTCCGGATCGATGAGGTCCTCCTTCGGGGTCTCGGAGTAGACCAGACCGCGTAGTTCTGCCGCGGGTTTCGGCTCCGTGACCAGTGACACGATGACGCTGAGGACGATGTCCACGACGAAGGCGGTCGCGGCCGCGAGGAACGCGGCGCCCTGGCCTGGCAGGTTGAGCGGCCCCCACTCGTTGGTCGCCCAGACCGCCATGGCGGACAAGGTGCCGAAGACGAGGCCGACCCATCCTGCCGTCGGGGTCATCCGTTTCCAGAACATGCCGAGGATGAAGGTTGCGAACAGCGGTGCGTTGAAGAAGCCGAACAGCGTCTGGAGGTAGTCCATGATGTTCGAGAAGCCGCTGGCGATGATCGCCGTGAAGATGGCGATGACGGTCGCGGCCACGGTGGCCAGGCGCCCGATCCGCAGGTAGTAGTGGTCCTCGCGGTCCTTGCGGATGTAGCGCTGCCACAGGTCGTAGCTGAAGACGGTGTTGAACGCCGAGATGTTCGCGGCCATGCCGGCCATGAACGCCGCGAGCAGGCCGGCGATCGCCAGACCGAGCAGGCCGTTGGGCAACAGGTCGCGCATGAGCAGCAGGAGCGAGTCGTTGTACTGGACTCCCTTGCCCGAGGCCCCTCCCGGCGGTGATCCGCCGGCCTTGAGCTGACCGATCTCGCTGACGAGGACCGCAGCGATCATGCCGGGGAAGATGACGATGAACGGGACGAACATCTTGGGGAAGGCGCCGATGATGGGCGTCTTGCGAGCGGCGGAGATCGACTTGGAGGCCATCGCCCGCTGGACTTCGACGAAGTTCGTGGTCCAGTAGCCGAAGGAGAGCACGAAGCCGAGGCCGAAGACGATGCCGATGACCGACAGCACGGGGGAGTCGAAGCCGGACAGGGCCTGCCCCGGCCAGGAGTGCAGTTGTTCCTCGGCGGACGGCACCCCGGCGGAGGCCGGCGCCGTCGCAGCGAACTCGGTGATCTTGTCCTTGAGCCCGGAGTAGCCGCCGACCTTGTGCAGGCCGATCAGGGTCAGCGGCAGCAGGGCCGCGACGATGACGAAGAACTGCAGGACCTCGTTGTAGATCGCGGCCGAGAGCCCGCCGAGAGTGATGTAGGACAGCACGATCGCGGCGGCGAGCAGCAGGGCCACCCAGAGTGGCCAGCCGAGCAGGGCGTGGACGATCGCGCCGAGCAGGTAGAGGTTGACGCCGGCGATGAGCAGCTGGGCGACGGCGAAGCTCAAGGCGTTGACGAGGTGGGCGCCGGTGCCGAACCGACGGAACATGAACTCCGGGACGGAACGGACCTTGGACCCGTAGTAGAAGGGCATCATCACGACGCCGAGGAAGAGCATCGCCGGGATGGCGCCGATCCAGAAGTAGTGGACGGTGGAGATGCCGAACTGGGCGCCGTTGGCTGACATTCCCATGATCTCGACCGCGCCGAGGTTGGCCGAGATGAAGGCCAGGCCCGTGACCCAGGCGGGCAGGGATCGCCCGGAGAGGAAGAAGTCGAGTGAGTCGGAGACCGCGCGTTTGGCCAGGATGCCGATGCCGAGGACGAAACCGAAATACAACGCGATGATCAGGTAATCAACGGCTTGAGCGCTGATGAGGGTATCCGCAGTCGGCAGACTCGCCATTGAGTGCATGTGACTTCCCTTCGCCGGGGTGTGCCCACACGCTAGCCCAGTGGGTCACCGTTCACCCGGTGGAAATTGATGATCTTTCCGGCGGGGCGGGCTTCAGGAGTCGCTTGAGCGGAATCGTTGGGTCCGCGGCTGCGTCCGGATCGATCGTCAGCCCCTTCTCCAGGCCGCGTTTGACTGCGATGTGGTCCTGGCGGGTGCCGACGCACTCGGCAGCGACGAGCAGACCCGCGCGATAGTGCAGCAGGGTGAAGCTCTCGGTCTCCGGGTCGCCCCGCACGACCGTGCGGTCCACCTCGGAGTAGAGCCCGCTGATCTGGAGGCGCAGGTCCCCCTGGTCCGACCAGAACCACGGCACGTCGCTGTAGGCCGCTGGGTGACCGACCAGGGTCGCGGCTGCGGTGCGCGCGTGGTCGGACGCGTGCTGGGCACTCTCCAGGCGCAGTCGCCCGGGCGTGCCCCGCGTGTAGGGGTTCGGCAGGCTGGTGCAGTCCCCGACGGCCACGGTGACCCCGTCCGAGGCGTGGGCGTGCTCGTCGACGACGATGCCGCCGTCGACCTCGAGGCCGAGTTGCTCCGCGAGCTCGGTCCGGGCGGTCGCGCCGACCGCGACGAGGACGATGTCTGCGTCGATGACCTGACCGTCAACGAGTTCGATGCCGGTCACGTGACCCTCCACCCCGATGAGTCGGCGGGCGGTGGCGCCGAGCAGCACGTCGGTGCCCCGCCGTCGGTGCGCCGCCAGGTAGAAGTCCGACAGGGCCGGCGAGACGACCCGGCCGAGCAGCCGCCCCGTCGTCTCGATCACCGTCACAGCCAGGCCGCGGGCCCGGGCCGCGGCCGCGACCTCCAGGCCGATGAAGCCGCCACCGATGACGGCGAGCCGGCCGCCCACCGCTGCTGCGTGGGTCAGGGCCGCTGCCAACCGATCGGCATCGGCGAGGGAGCGCAGGTCGAGGATGCCGTGGAGGTCGCTGCCCGGCAGATCGAGATGCCGGTTCACCGAACCCGTTGCGAGGGCGAGGCGCCCGAACCGGATCTTTCGTCCGGTCCGGGTCGTCGCGGTGCCACCGTCCGAATCCCGCTCGATGGCCACGACCCGGTCATCGACGATGAGGTCGATGTCGTGCAGGGCGAACCAGTTCTCCGGTCGGAAGATGAGGTGGTCAGCAGGCACGGTCCCCGCGAGATAGCCCTTCGACAACGGTGGCCGGTCATAGGGCGGCACGCCTTCGTCTCCGACCAGCGTGATCGGGTCGGTGTCATCCAGAGCTCGGAGCGCGGTGGCCAGCTCCAGCCCGGCCTGGCCGGCTCCGACGATGAGGGTCGTGCTCGCGGAGGACATGCCCAGATCGTATGCCGTGCTCCTTCCCTCCCGAGGATGGGAACCGCGCCCCACGGGCCCGGCCCAGCGGCATACAGTGCCGTGGTGACGACTTCACTGATCCCTCTGGACCTGCCCGCCGACGACTGGCTCGGCTGGGTCGGCGCCCGCGGCGATGAGCAGTTGGCCGCCGCCCGCGCCCGCGTGGAGGCGCTCAAGGCGGCCCCACCAGCGGAGGCCGTCGGGGTGCTGCAGCTGTGGAATGACGCACACATCGGGATGGCCAACGCAGCCGCGGTCGGGTCGCTGCTGGCTGAGGTGCACCCCGATCCAGCCGTGCGGGAGCGGGCCGAGGAGATCGTCCAGGCGGTGCAGAAGCTCGACACCGACCTGGGTCTCGACCCGGACCTGTTCGCCATCTTCGAGCGACTCGACGGCAGCGACCTCGACGGTGACGCCGCCCGGGTCCTCGAGCGGACCCTGCGCGACTTCCGCCGCGCTGGCGTCGACCGGGATGAGCCGACGCGGGCCCGGCTGCGCGAGCTCAGTGAGCAATCGGTGCTGCTGAGTCAGGACTTCTCCAAGAACATCCGCGAGGACGTGCGCAGCATCTCGATCCGGCTCGAGCAGGTGGCCGGGCTGCCGGAGGACTGGCTGGCCGAGCACCCGGCTGGCGAGGACGGACTCGTGACGGTCACGTCGGACTACCCGGACGCCATCCCCTTCCGGACGTTCGCGCAGGATGCGGAGGCCCGGCGGGACCTCGTGACTGCCTGCCTCAACGTCGGATGGCCCGCGAATGACGCTGTGCTCCAAGGGATCCTGGCGGCCAGACGGGAGACGGCAACCCTGCTCGGCTACGAGACGTGGGCCGACTACGACGCTGAGGTCAAGATGATCGGGTCCGGCGACGCCATCACGGCGTTCATCGAGCAGATCACCGAGCTGTCCGCCGACAGCGCGGCCCGGGACAAGCAGGTCCTGCTGGACCGGCTCCGTCAGGATCGCCCGGACGCCGACGACATCGACAGTGCGGACACGTTGTACTACGCCGAGTTGGTGCGCAAGGAGCAACTCGAGGTCGACGCCCAGTCCGTCCGTCAGTACTTCCCGTTCGAGAAGGTGCGCCAGGGACTGCTCGACGTGACCGGCCGGCTCTTCGGACTGACGTGGACCCCGGTGAGCGACGCCGCCACCTGGCACGAGGACGTCGCCACCTACGACGTCGCCTTCGAGGGCGAACGAGTCGGTCGGATCCACCTCGACCTGCACCCACGGGAAGGCAAGTACAAACATGCCGCGCAGTTCGACCTCGTGCGAGGCGTCGCTGAGACCCAACTGGCCCAAGGGGTGCTCGTCTGCAACTTCGCTCGGGGGTTGATGGAGCATGACGAGGTGGTGACCCTCTTCCACGAGTTCGGCCATCTCATCCACCACGTGCTGGCGGGTCGTCAGCGGTGGGTGCGCTTCTCCGGTGTCGCAACCGAGTGGGACTTCGTCGAGGCGCCGAGCCAGCTGCTGGAGGAATGGGCCTGGGACCCCGCCGTGCTCGCGACCTTCGCCGAGAACGAGGCGGGGGAGCCGATCCCGGCCGACCTCGTCGACCGGATGCGAGCCGCCGACGACTTCGGCAAGGGCTACCAGGCCCGGACCCAGATGTTCTACGCAGCGCTGTCCTACGACCTCCACGTCCACGAGACCGCGGACCTCACCGGGCGACTGCGCGAGTTGATGGATCGCTACTCGGTCTTCCCCTACCTTGACGGGACGCACATGCAGTGCGCCTTCGCGCACCTGGACGGCTACAGCTCCGGCTACTACACCTACATGTGGTCCATGGTCATCGCCAAGGACCTGTTCTCCGCGTTCGATCGCGCCGATCTCTTCGACGCCGAAGTCGCGGGCGCCTATCGCGACAAGGTGCTGATGCCCGGCGGCCGCCACGACGCCGCTGACCTCGTCGCGGACTTCCTCGGGCGTCCGTACACCTTCGACGCCTACGCAACCTGGTTGGCCACGTGACGATGCTGACCGTCATGTCGCTGACGGTGTATCCCGTCAAATCGCTGGGTGGCGTTGGCTTTCCGGCATCGCCGGTCGCCCCGCGCGGGCTCGCCGGTGATCGACGGTGGGGCCTTGTGGAGCCGGACGGGACCAAGGTGACCGCCCGCGAGGTGCCCGGACTGCTCGGCTTGACCGCCCTGCCGTCGGCGGGGGCGGCGATCGTCATCTCGGACCGGGACGGGGGCCGGATCGTCGTCGCACCACCCCGTGACGCCGAGCCGATCGCGGTCACCCACTCCAATCAGGGCATGGCGAGGCCGTGCGGCCCGGAGGTCACGCAGTGGCTGTCCGCTCGGGCCGGCCGGGAGTTGCGACTCGTGTGGCAAGGCGACGACGACCACCGGCCCATCCGGACCGACCTCGGTGGCCAGGCCGGCGATCACAACTCGCTCGCTGACGCCGCCCCCATCCTGTTGACCACGAACTCGTCGTTGGCAAAGCTCAACTCGTGGCTGGCCGAGTCCGGTGAACCACCGATCGGACAGGACCGCTTCCGACCCAACATCGTCCTTGACGGAGGCGAGCCCTTTGCCGAGGACGACTGGCGGATGGTCACGATCGGATCGGTCGCCTTCCGCACCACGATGATCTGCGATCGCTGCGTCATGACGACGATCGATCGGGATTCTCTGACGACGTCCAAGGAGCCGATCCGGACCCTGGCGCGGTATCGCCGGTGGGACGGCTCCACGTGGTTCGGCATTCGGCTCACGCCGCTGCTGCCGGTGCCGGTGGGCGCAGCGATCCGGGTCGGTGACCCGGTCAGCGTCATTTCCTCCTCATAGAGCGAGTGCTGAGCCTCGCGGAGCCGGGTGCCGAGCAACTGCGGTGAGTCGGGCGGGTCGAGCAACTGCGGTGAGTCGGGCGGGTCGAGTGACTGTGGCGAGTCGGGCGACTCACGGCATGGGCAGGTCCTTGAGGACCACGCGTGTGCCCGTGTGCTCCTCGGAGAGGGTGGCCAGCGCCGCACGGACCGTCTTGGCGAACAGGTGGGATCCCTTGAGGCTCGGGTGGATCCGGTCCGACTGCAACTGCTCCGGATGGTCGCGCACCGCAGCGGCCCAGTCCGCGATGATGACGTTGGGTCGCGTCTTCGCCACCTCCGCGAGCTTGGTGTTGTCATCCTGGATCCGGGAGAACGGCCCCATGAGGTTGACGAGCACGACCATGCGCTGGGGGCCGAGGAAGTCGAGGACGGCCTCGAGGTCCGGGACGTCAGTACCGGCGTTGGTGCCGAAGGCCAGCACCACCGCCCTCCGGTTGGTGTCGCCCTTCGCCGTGATCGCGGCGAGACCGTCGGACCAGCGACGGTTGGACGTGGCATCCATGCGGATGCCCGGGAAGTAGTAGTCGAGGGCGTGCACGCTGCCCACCATCATCGAGTCGCCGTAGCCGTCGATCTCCGGTCCGCTCGGCATGGTGAAGGAGGCCTCGGCCTCGCCCTTCGGGACCGGCACGACCGGGGCTGCTGGGGCTGCCGTCGCGGTCCCGTCCGTGACACCGGTTGCGGCACCGGTCGTGGGGGAGGTGGGAGTGGTGGCTGAGGCAGTCGGGCCCGTAGTGGTCCCCGCTGCTGGACCGCTCTGCGATCGGTCGTCAGCCTTCGCGCCCGGCGGGAGCGCCGACCCGGACGCGGCGAGGGCGGCATTGGCCTCGAGCATGGTCGCGGTCTCGGACTGGGCCGGGGCGGTCCAGACGATGACGGTGAGCACCAGGGCGAGGGTGGCGACACTCGCGGAGGTCACCTGCCGGGTCCGTCGGGTGGAGTGAAGCAGGAAGGCGAGCACGGCTCGTCCGACGCCGCGGAAACCGTGCACGCGAAACGGTGTCTCGACGAAGCGAAAGGTCAGGTCGGCAAGGGCAACCGTGACCAGGACGCACCAGGCCCGGGTCAGCAGGTGCGAGATCGTGCCGGGAGCCGAGGGGTTGTCGTGGGCGACGATGAGGATGACCGGCCAGTGCCAGAGGTAGAGCGAGTAGGACCGCACCCCGATCCAGGTCGCGACCGGATGGTCGGTGAGCCGCTGCAGCGCCGAAGTGCGACCCGGGACCCGGTCGAGGAGGCTGATGAGCAGGACCGTCGTCGCCGCGGAGGCGAGGAAGAAGCCGCCGCGGAAGGTGGCGTCGTGCGACTCATCGAGGAACAGGAACATGACGCCGAGTACGATGGCCGCCCCGGGCGCCACCAGTCGGCCCCAGGGCCCCCACCCGGAAGGGCGCAGCCGGTCGGCGATCTCGGGCATCGCCCACGCGAAGGCGAGTCCGGCGCCGAGCATCAGCCCCATCAGGTGCGTGTCAGTGCCGTAGTAGACCCGAGTGGCGTCGGCGCCGGGCGTGTACAGGGCAGCCATGAGCACCGTCGAGCCGGCCGCGATCGCCAGGGGCACCGCCATCCGCGCGCGCGGCCGGGCAAAGCGGATCAGCAGCAGGGTCGCGAGCGGCCACAGGAGGTAGAACTGCTCCTCCACGGCGAGCGACCAGAAGTTCATGAACAGCTGGGGAGCGGTCTGGTCGAAGTAGCTCGAGCCAGCAGTGATTTCGACCCAGTTGGTCGAGAAGGTCAATGCCCCGAGGACCTGTCGTCCGACGTGAACGAGCAGATCGCCGGTGACGACTCGGGCGATGAGGACGCTGACGGTGACGCAGACCGCGAGAGCGGGCAGCAGGCGGCGGGCTCGACGCACCCAGAAGTTCTTGAAGGCGATCCGGCCTGCGGACCGGTGCTCACGGACCAACAACGTGGTGATGAGGAAGCCGGACACCACGAAGAAGACGTCCACGCCGAGGAAGCCGCCGGGCAGCCACGACGCGTTGAGGTGGAAGATGAGCACCGCCACGATGGCGATCGCCCGCAGGCCGTCGAGGCCCTCGATCCTGCCGGACTGACGGGAGGCCCCAGACTCGGGCGGGACGGGCCCGTCACGGCGTGCGGCGCCGTGCGGGCTGCTCGCCTGCACCCCGGTCGAGGTCGTCACGTCACTCCCTTCCGTGTCCGGCCGCGCGTCGACGTGCGGCCGTCCTTGGCCCCTGAGCATAAGGACGGGCACCGACAACATGGTGGAGGCACGCGGCGAAGACCTCGAGGCTTCACAATCTTTTGTCAGGCTGAGGGTTCGTCCTGCCGTGGCCCACCCCCGTGCGCGCCGCCATCGCAGGGCAGATCGCTCGGGGGCTGAGCCCTCCCGATCTGGAGGGGAGCGCGTGACGGCATACCCTCACGGTGTGCAGCGAGCCACGATTTTTGTCCGCGGGTCCGTTCAGGGAGTCGGTTTTCGTTGGTGGACGCGGGCCCGGGCGCTCGAGCTCGGCCTCGCGGGACATGCCCGCAACATGGGTGACGGCCGCGTCGAGATCGTGGCCCAGGGCGAGCCCACGGCGATCGCAGCCCTGGAGGCGCTGCTGCGCGAGCATCCGACGACGACACGCCGGCCCGGGCACGTGATGGGCGTCGTCGTCCAGCACGGCGGTCCGAAGGGCGGGATCTCCGGGTTCGTCGAGCGGTGAGCGACCTAGGCTGGCCCCGTGACTGACGACGGCGACGCCACCGCGCCACCAGCCGAGCTCCTGCGGCTGCGAAGCAGCATCGACAACATCGATGCTGCGCTCATCCACCTGCTCGCCGAGCGCTTCAAGGCGACGCAGCAGGTCGGGATCCTCAAGGCGCGCGAGCACCTCCCTCCCGCGGATCCGGCCCGGGAGGAGCGACAGATCGGTCGGCTCCGGGCGCTCGCTGATGAGGCGGGTCTCGATCCCGTGTTTGCAGAGAAGTTCCTCGGCTTCGTCATCGCCGAAGTGATCCACCACCACGAGCAGATCGCCTCGGGCAGCGAACCGAGTCATTGACGACTGGCCGGTGGTCCACGCCGTGTGGGTCCGCTCGTGGCTCGGTCCCCGTGCACGGTATGCCGCTCAGCTCACTCCGGTGCGAGGGTGACCCGTCCGCGGGGCGTGTGCAGCGTCGCCAGCAGGGTGTCGTCGCCCGTTTCGACCCGCACCGAGGGATCGGTCTCCGTATCAGCAGCGCCATCAGCGGTCGTGTCTGCAGTGGCAGCGGCAGTGGCAGTGGCAGTGGCAGCCAGGATGGCGGCTCGGACCGCGTCGGGGTCGGTGGACCGCAGGACCAGCCGCTCGAGGCGGATCCCGCGATCGGGGAGCGTGGTCGGGGGAGGGGGTGTGTGCCAGTGGATCCTTGACGGCGCCAGCCCGCCCAGCGGGATACGGCCATCTGCCGCGACCGTGAGCGCCCAACGGTTGCTTCCCCGGGTCAGTTCCAGGGCGTCCGGCTCGTCGTCGAGAGGAGGGACCGCGATGACCCAGTGGAGCAGCGCCGGACCGCGCGCCAATCGCTCACGCACCTCGCTGGTGTCGAGTCCGAACCAGCGGGGCCTGGTCGGGGCCGGCGCACTGGGATCAAGGGCGATGACCTCGAGGTAGGAGCGGGGCCCGAGGGACAACAGCGCATTGTGGGTGCCGAACGTCTCGTGTCGCCCGCCCGGCTCCATCGGCGCGCCGACCCGATCCTCGACCCAGGCGCGACCGGTGGCAAGGTCATTGGCGGCAACAACGAGGTGGTCGAGATGGTCGATGGTGGGCACGGAAACCACCCTAGGCGCGATCCGGGGCACACCCTACGCGTGCCTGCTTCCACGGCTGGGACCGCTCGGCCTAGTACGCTGACCGGGATCTGCGCCGGGCACAGCCGCAGGTCGACGTCGGATGAAGGAAAGAATCGGGTCGTGTACGTCAAGAGCCTCACCCTGAAGGGCTTCAAGTCCTTCGCTTCCGCGACCCATCTGCGCCTCGAGCCAGGGATCACCTGCATCGTCGGGCCGAATGGGTCAGGCAAGTCCAACGTCGTCGACGCCCTCGCCTGGGTGATGGGCGAGCAAGGTGCCAAGTCACTGCGCGGCGGAAAGATGGAGGACGTCATCTTTGCCGGCACCGCCGGTCGGGCGCCGCTCGGTCGGGCCGAGGTGGCCTTGACCATCGACAACACTGACGGCGCTCTGCCGATCGACTACGCCGAGGTCACGATCGCGCGGACGATGTTCCGCAACGGTGGGTCCGAGTACTCCATCAACGGCACCGCCTGCCGTCTGCTCGACGTCCAGGAACTCCTGTCAGACAGCGGCATCGGCCGTGAGATGCACGTCATCGTCGGCCAGGGCCAGCTCGATGCCGTCCTGCGGGCGACACCGGAGGAACGGCGCGGCTTCATCGAGGAGGCCGCCGGTGTCCTGAAGCACCGCAAGCGCAAGGAGCGGGCGCTGCGCAAGCTCGAGACGATGGAGGGCAACCTCACCCGGGTGCAGGACCTCACGGGGGAGATCCGCCGTCAGCTCGGTCCACTGGGCCGTCAGGCTGAGACCGCCCGCAAGGCTGCCGTCATCCAGGCCGATGCCCGTGATGCGCGCTTGCGACTGCTCGCCGATGACCTCGTGCAACTCACCTCGACGCTCGAGCAGGAGGTGGCCGACGAGTCCGCCCTCATCGCGCGCCGGACCGAGGTCGAGGAGTCGCTCACCGAGCTCGGTGACCGCCTGCACCGGCTCGAGACCACCGCCGAGGAGGCGCGGCCCGCACTGGCCGCAGCGCAGGACGAGTGGGTCCGGCTGGGCCGACTGGTCGAGCGGATGGCGGCCACCCTCTCGCTGTCGACGGAGCGGGTCCGGTTGCTGGCCGAGGACGACGGCGAAGCCGAGGTGTCCGGCGGATCGCGTGACCCACAGCAATTGCGAGCTCAAGCGGCCGAGTTGCGCGACCAGCAGGAGCTGCTGCTCGCGGAGGTCGACGAGGTGCGGGCCACCCTCGAGGAGACCATCGGGGCCCGCACCGACGCCGAACGCAGCCATGCGGACGAGACCGCACGACTGGTGCGCGCGACCCGCGCCGCCGCGGACCGCCGTGAGGGACTGGCCAAGCTGGCCGGGCAGGTCGCCGCCCGGGCCTCCCGGATCGAGGCTCGCGAGGCGGAGATCGGGCGTCTCCGGGCCACGGCGGCACAGGGCCTGGCCCGTGCGGCCCAGGCTGAGCAGAACTTCGCCCGGCTCGAGGCCGGGGTCGCTGACGACGAAGAGGGCGAGCACGGCCTGGATGACGCGTACGAGCAGGCTGCCGCCAAGCTCGAGGCGGCCGAGGCCGAGCTGGCTCGTTGGCGGGAGGCCGAAACGGCCGCCGACCGGGCCCGCACGACCGCCGCGGCGCGAGTCGAGGCCCTAGAGCTGAGCCTGAGCCGCAAGGACGGTGCTGCAGCCCTCCTCGCTGCGGCCGATGCCGGACACGGGATCCTCGGGTCCGTTGCCTCCCTCGTCACCGTGGAGGCCGGTCTGGAGAATGCGGTCGCGGCCGCCCTGGGCTTCGCCGCCGAGGCGCTCGCCGTCGACTCCCTCGCTGCCGCTGCCGCCGCGCTGGATTCACTCCGCGCCGACGACGCGGGGAGGGCGAGCCTGCTCGTCTCCGAATCGGCCGGAGAGGTGGACCGCTCCGGATGGCCGTCGCTCGGGCCAGGCGCTCGCTGGGCGCAGGACGTCGTCACCTGCCCCGACTCGGTGCGGCCCGCCGTGTGCCGGGTGCTGGACCGGGTGGCCGTCGTGGCCCACGGGGCGGCTGCGACCGCCCTCGTTCGATCACACCCGGGGATCACCGCCGTGACGCACGAGGGCGATGTCTTCGGCCCGGGTTGGGCTCGCGGCGGGAGCACCTCGGCCCCGAGCCTGCTCGAGTTGCAGGCGGCCTATGACGAAGCTCGGGCCCAGGTGGCTGCGGCGACCCAGACGGGGGAGCAGGCCCGCTTCCAGGCCGCTGCCGCCGAAGGAGTTCGAGCCTCCGCCCATGAAGAGGTCGAGACCCTGCTCGACCGGTTGCACGAAAGCGATGCCCGGATGTCGGCCATCGCCGAGCAACTCGGGTCGCTGGGGCAGGCGCTGCGGACGGCTCGGGCTGAGGTCGAGCGCACCGAACGAGCGATCGTCGACGCCGAGGAGGCCATCGAGGCCGACCGCCGTGAGCACGCCGATCTGAGTGAGCGGCTCGAGGCTGCGGGGGTCGAGGGCGAGATCGAGGACGAGCCGTCGACCGACGAGCGGGACCGCCTCGATGAGCTGGCCCGAGAGGCGCGCGCCGCCGAGACCGAGCTGCGGCTGGGCCTGCGCACCCGCGAGGAGCGGGCCCGGGCGATCACCGAGCGCGTCGAAGCCCTTGAGCGCGGCGCCCGGCAGGAGGAGGAGGCTCGGGAGCGGGTCGCCGCCAAGCGCGCCCGACGTCAGCAGGAGGCGGTCGTGGCCGAAGCGGTGCGAGTCGCCGCGGGATACGCCCATGACGTGCTCGCCGGATCCGCTGAGGCAGCCGACCGGGCTCGGACCCTGGGCGAGCAGGAGCGCAGCGAGCGCGACGCCGAGCTGGCCGTGGTCCGCCGAGACGTGACGACCTTGCAGAACGAGCTGCGGGACCTGACCGACACCGTGCACCGCGACGAGGTGGCCCGCACCCAACAGCGGTTGCGCATCGAGGCACTGCAGACCAAGGCCGTCGAGGAGCTCGGTGTCTCTCCGGATGACCTGGTCGAGGAGTTCGGCCCGCACCAGCTCATCCCCGTGGTCCCGGACCCGGATGCCGACCCGGAGGCAGAGCGTCCAGACCCGGTCCCCTTCATGCGTGAGGTCCAGGAGAAGCGACTGCGTCAGGCCGACCGCAAGTTGAATGCCCTGGGCCGCATCAATCCACTGGCCCTGGAGGAGTTCGCGGCTCTTGAGGAGCGCCACCAGTTCCTGACAGAGCAACTCGAGGACCTCAAGAGCTCCAAGCGGGACCTGCTCGACATCGTCAAGGAGGTCGACCAGCGGGTCGAGAAGGTGTTTGCCGAAGCCTTCGAGGACACCGCGGTGCAGTTCGAGCGGGTGTTCCAGCGACTCTTCCCCGGGGGAGAGGGGCGCCTGGTGCTGACCGACCCGTCCAACATGCTGACGACGGGGCTCGAGGTCGAGGCCCGCCCGCCCGGCAAGAAGATCAAGCGGCTGTCGCTCCTGTCCGGTGGGGAGCGCTCGTTGGTGGCCGTGGCGCTGCTCGTGGCGATCTTCAAGGCCCGGCCCTCGCCGTTCTACATCATGGACGAGGTCGAGGCGGCGCTCGACGATGCCAACCTCGGGCGCCTGATCACCCTGTTCGAGGAGCTGCGGGACAGCTCGCAACTCATCGTCATCACCCACCAGAAGAAGACGATGGAGATCGCCGACGCCCTCTACGGCGTCACGATGCGCGGCGACGGCGTGACCACCGTGGTGAGCCAACGGCTGCGTGACGTCGCCGACCAGCCGGCCTAGACCAGTGGGCCCCGAAGCCCACGGAAGAAGGTAACGGGGGCTCAGCGGCATACGGCATGGTCTGAGGCACGGAGTCTTGATCGGTTGATGGTGGCTCGGTGACGTTTTCGCTACGTTCACTCACGTCCGTTTGCTATATGGACGTCACATGAGTCACTCTGGCCACATGGTCATTCTCGTTCTCGCGATGCTCCTCGTTGTTGGTTTTGCGGTTGCGGTCGTCGGTCTCGTCGCGGTGCCTGCGCACCGGGACGGACGTGAGTTGCTCACCGCCAAGGGGGAAGGGGTGCTGGACGCTGCGCGCGATCGCGTCACCACCCTCGGTCGTCACACCGCAGACACGCACTGACCGGATGCCGGTCGGCGGCCCCGCCCTGCTGATCACCCGTCGCGCCCACGACTGAGCTTCCTGCCTGTCCGGGACGCTCGCGGGCGCGTGGTTGGATGGGTCAGTGGACAATCTCTGGCTCTATCTCGTCATCGGACTCGTCGTCCTCATCCTCGTCGCGGGCTTCGCTTTCAGCCTGATCAGGGGCCGCGGCACCGACGTCCTGGAGCTGTCGAGGAGCTTGAGAAGGTCCCGACCGTCGAGCGGCCGGATTCGGCCCGTGGTCGCCTGCAGCGCCTGCGCGCCAGGCTGTCCCGCTCCAACACGGCCCTCGGCAAGGGCCTGCTGGCCCTCCTGTCCCGGGGCCGGCTCGATGAGGAGGCCTGGGAAGAGGTCGAGGACACGCTGATCGCGTCCGACCTCGGGGTCGAGGCCACCAACGAGCTGGTCGAGTCGTTGCGGGCCAGGGTCAAGATCGACGGCACCACCGATGAGGCGGTCGTGCGCGGGTGGCTGCGCGACGACCTGCTCGCCCTGGTCCAGCCCGACATGGACCGCCGGATCGCCTCGGCCCGAGTCGGCGACCGGCCTTCGGTCATCCTCGTCGTCGGGGTCAACGGCACCGGCAAGACGACCACGGTGGGCAAACTCGCCCGCGTCCTGGTCGCCGAGGACCGTGAGGTGCTCCTCGGAGCCGCCGACACCTTCCGGGCCGCGGCTGCTGACCAGCTCGAGACCTGGGGAGCCCGGGTCGGTGTGGCGACGATCCGCTCCGAGAAGGACGGCGCCGACCCCGCGGCGGTGGCCTTCGACGCGGTGAAGGCCGGCATCGAGGGCGAGGTCGACGTGGTCATCATCGACACGGCCGGGCGGCTGCACAACAAGGTCGGCCTCATGGACGAGCTCGGCAAGGTCAAGCGCGTCATCGAGAAGCAGAGCCAGATCGACGAGGTGCTCCTCGTGCTCGACGCGACGACCGGTCAGAACGGGCTGCAGCAGGCCAAGGTCTTCTCCGAGGCGGTCAACGTCACGGGCATCGTGCTGACCAAGCTCGACGGCACCGCCAAGGGCGGCATCGTCGTGGCGGTCCAACGACAGCTGGGGGTCCCGGTCAAGCTCGTCGGCCTCGG
>CAJDTW010000118.1_pt1 | contig 35458 bp, 29 predicted proteins | sample 7389911 | NCBI WGS metagenome assembly CAJDTW01 (sample SAMEA7055652, study PRJEB34461) | soil metagenome | biome: terrestrial ecosystem; feature: Peninsula; material: soil | place: Antarctica | collected 2016 | reverse complement strand
TCCGTCGGGATGACCATGCCGAGCCATCCACGACGGCCCAGCTCGCGGGTGAAGTCTCGATCCCACCGCGTCAGCCACGTGTCGACGTGGGGCACGAACGTCCCCGAGTCGATCTCGTCCTTGAGGAACGCGCGCACGGTCAGGCGCAACTCGGTCAGGGCCGGGCCCTCGGTGACGACCGGGGGGATGAGAGTGCGCGCCATGCCGTGACCTTCCTGGGTGGGGAGCGGGGTGGGGAGTGTGCCGCCGACCCCACGATCCCACGAGATCCACGATGGCGTGACAGTCCTCACTCCCCCACCAGCCGTAGGCCGCCGTCCCGCCCCGCGCGAGGCCACCGACCGAGCGGCGCGACGGACCGACAAACCCCGAGCAGAGCGCCCGCCGTCGGCCGCCCTCCCGCCACCGCCTGCCGGGGGTCGGTCAGCGGGCCGAGCCGAAGCCGAGCAGGGCCGCGAGCCCGAGGGCGCTTCGCGGGTCATAGGCGGCGGTCCACAACCCGCCGTGCGCGGCGCCGTAGGCCTCGTCCTGCCACGGGTGCGGTTGCGCCGGAGAACCGGTGCGCAGGTCGTGCACGAGCAGCGCGGCCATCAGCGTGTTGGCGGTGCCCGGGTCGAAGACCTCGACCCCGAAGCGGTGCGCGCCGGCGTAGGCCGCGGCGAGGGCACGGTTCTTCAGGACGGAGCGGGTCCGGGTCGGCGGTGCGACCTTGAACGAGACCACCCCGCCATCAGCCCGGTGCGTCGTCGCCCGCCACCGCTGGAGCCGCTTCGCCAACAGGTAGTTGGGCCCCTGCTGCAGCACCACGCTGTCGTTGATCCCCGGGTCCTGGCCCGGCAGGTAGTTGCGGCGCAGCAACCGGCCGCCGCTCAAAGTGCGCAGCGGCGCGCGGAGCACCTTGCTCGTCCGCCGGTCCGCGTAGCTCCTGACCGAGTCCGCGACGGCTCGCCCCGGGACGGCGAAGACGTCGGTCGGGGTGGCCAGGAAGGCCAACGCGACCCGATCGATCCCGCGGTCGGCAATCACCTTCTGGGACAAGGCATCAACGGCCATCGACACCCGCACGTTGGTCGCGCCGTCCGCGTAGACATAGTTGCCGAGCACGAGCGGTCCCTCGAGCGACCCGACCCACTGGGTGACCGCCCCGAGGTCCTGGATCAGGTCGCCCCCGGCCCGCGACGCGAGGTCCCCTTCGCCGTCGACGACCGGGACGGTGATCGATCCAGCTAGTCCCCTGGTGTCGGCGATCACCCTGTCCCACAGGTCCTTCCGCGGCAGGTCGACCGCCGCCACGTCGGCGCCCCACCGAAGCAGGGACCGCAGCGGGCCCATCTCAGCGGCCGCTCCGAGCACGACCACGGTCTGGTCGGACAGGTCCAACCAGTCCGGATTGGCCATGACCAACTCGACGGCCTCAGCACAGGACGGCTCGATCCGGCCGGCCTCGACCCACCCGGCCAGGCGACGATGCAAGGAGTCCCCGGAAAGGCGCTCGGCGGCATACGGAATGGTCAGGGTGCGATCAGGCGTGCCCTCGCCGCGGATCGTCTCCGAGCGCAGCGGTGCCGCCTCGGCCCCGAAGGCCCTCTCCAACGGGCGGTCCCCGTCCTCCCCGCCCCAGCGCATCCGCGCGTGGAGGGAGGCCAGCCCGTCTCGGGCGATCGTCTGCGCCGCCTCGGCCGAGGGCAGCCCGGCCTCGACGAGCCGACGAAAGTGGGGGAGGTAGCCCTGTCGCCAGTTCGCCTCGCGCTCGGCTGAAGCCGACCCGACCGGATCCGCACTGCGAAGGGCATCGGCCACGGCCGCCCGGCCCGTGGCGGTCGTGCTGCGATGGCCCTGCACGATGGGGAACACGACTCCGGTGGGATCAGTCATACGCCCATCCTGCCGCTTCGGCACCGATCGCGGACCGGGCCGTCAGCGCAAGCCGGCAGCCAGGAGGTCGAAGGCGCGCTCGATCGTCGTCTCGAGACGTCCCGTGCCGCCGTGCTGGTGGTGCTCCATGCAGGCTCGGGTGGCGGCGAGCGCGGTGGCGGCCAGGACCCGGGGACGCAGGTCGGCACCCGGCTTCAACCCGAGGCGGCGCTCGAGGGCGGCCGTGATGGCGTCCTCGATCCGGACGTTCCGGCCGAGGAGGGCCGGCGCGAGGGACGGCTCACTGAGCAGGACGCGGCGTCGCAGCCCGGGCGAGCCGCGATGAGCTGCGACACACGATCGAGGTCATCGGGATGGGACCCGAGCACCGCGGCATCCTTCGACTCGAAGTAGTTGAAGAAGGTGCGAGCGCTGACGTCCGCGCGCGCCGCGATCTCGTCAATCGTCACGGCGACCAGACCGCGATCCTCGACGAGCTCGAGGGCCGCTCGGTGCAGAGCCAGTCGCGTTTCGCGCTTCTTGCGCTCTCGCAGACCCTCGACCGGCGGCTTCGCAGCCGACGTTTCCCTGCGTTCATTGATGACCGTTGCCATGTCCTGAGCATAAGCGCATCAGTGCAGACGGTGCAAACTTGCAGTGACTGCAACTTTGTCCTATTCTGGAGGACATGTCACAAACCGCACCAGCCGCCACGATCGAGTCGGCGGCACCTGAGGCCAGCACGAGCCTCAGCCCCCAGTCGAAGCAGATCTTCATCGCCCTCATGCTGGGCATGCTCGTCGCCTCGATCAGCCAGACCATCGTCGGCCCCGCCCTGCCGCGCATCGTGGCCGAGCTCGGTGGGATGGAGCACTACTCCTGGCTGGCCACGGCGGCCATGCTGGTCAGCGCCATCAGTGTCCCGATCGTCGGCAAGCTGTCCGACCTCTACGGGCGCCGCCCCTTCTACCTCGGCGGCCTGATCATCTTCATGATCGGCAGCGTGCTGTCCGGCCTGGCCCCGAACTTCTGGTTCCTCATCGGCGCCCGTGCCATCCAGGGCATCGGGATGGGCACGCTGATGCCGCTGTCGCAGACGATCATCGGTGACATCATCCCGCCTCGTCAGCGCGGCAAGTATCAGGGCCTCATGGGCGGGGTTTTCGGCCTGTCCTCGATCCTCGGCCCGCTCGTCGGTGGCTTCGTCACCGACAACTGGGGCTGGCGGTGGCTCTTCTTCATCAACCTGCCGATCGGGATCGCGGCGTACTTCAGCATCAGCAAGAACCTCCACCTCCCGCACCAGTCCCGCGACGCCAAGATCGACTGGGCCGGTATCTCCCTGCTGACCGCCACCCTCCTCCTGGTGCTCGTGCCCACGTCGTTGGGCGGCACCACGTGGGCCTGGTCCTCACCTCAGGTCCTCGGGACCTACGGCCTCGGCCTCCTCACCCTCGTCGGCTTCATCTTCGTGGAGCGGCGCGCTGAGGAGCCGGTCCTGCCGCTCCGCCTCTTCCGCAGTGGCATCTTCACCCTGTCCAACATCGCGAGCTTCATGGTCGCCGTGATGATGTTCGGCGCGATGATCTACCTTCCGGTCTACGCCCAGGGTGTCCTCGGCGTCTCGGCCACCAACTCCGGCCTCATCCTGATGCCGATGTCCGTGGCGATGATCGGTCTGTCGATCATCGGTGGCCTCATCATCACGAAGATCGGCCGCTACAAGCTGCAGACCGTCCTCGGCATCCTCATCATGGGCCTCGGCATCTGGCTGCTCATCCGGCTCGACTACGGCACCACGCAACTGCAGCTCACGCTGGCGATGGTCGTCTTCGGGCTCGGCCTCGGTCTCGCCCTGCAGGTCTACACGCTCATCGTGCAGAATGCCGCCCAGCAGCGGGACCTCGGGGTCGCCACGGCCTCCACCCAGTTCTTCCGCAACGTCGGGTCCACCGTTGGCATCGCCGTCTTCGGCACGATCATGACGACCGGCCTCGCCCCCAACATCGCGAGCCACCTCCCCCCCGGGGTGGCCGGGCAGATGGCCGCCTCCGGGCAGGAGATCAGCGCCGGTTCCGTCCTGGACCCCTCGGCCCTGGCCGGCCTGCCGCCGGAGATCGTCACGGCGATCCAGCAGGGACTCGCCGACTCGCTGCACTCGGTCTTCGTCTGGGCCCTGGTGCCGTTCGCCCTCGCGCTGCTCGTCACCCTCTTCATCAAGGAGGTGCCGCTGCGCAACACGATCCACAACGCCCCGGAGGCTGGCCGCGAGTTGCTCGACACGCTGTCGCAGGCCTCGCCCGACGAGCTCGTCGTGCCGCTGGGCCGCGAGACCGGCAACTCCCGGACCCGGGAGCGCATCCTCGGGCTTCGCCTCGGGTTGCTCGCCGACACCGCCCTGCGCCAAGACCGTCCACTGCTGACCCAGGCCGTGACCGACCTCGGAGGCGGCGACCTCGATCGGGGCGCTGCCCTCCTGCAGCGCACCTCACGGATGCTGACGACCGAGGACAACGACGTGGCTGCGGAGACTGAGATCTTCGCGGTCGAGGTCGCCGCGCTGGCCAAGCAGTCCGGCGGCGTGCTCACCCAGTCGCTCAAGCGCGAACTCGCCACGGCGGTCGCCGAGCGCGACGAGCAGACCGTGATGAGCACGATCGAGCCCACCGTGGCCGACCGGCACGAGGCGATCAACATCGCGCTGCTCGAGCAGGTCGGCGACGACCTGACCTCGGTGTACCTCGTCGACCGGGCCCGGGTCCGCGAAGGAGCCCTGACTCCCTGAGCCCCCGAGTCACTGCGTCACTGCGTCACTGAGCCCTTGAGGCGCTGAGGCACTGAGTGACTGAGTGACTGATCCACCGGCCCGCTGATGGGCCCTCCACGCCAGAAGGCGCCAGATCACGGGGGGATCTGGCGCCTTCTTCGGGCAACTTCTTTGTGCAACGGCGGCTCGTGCCGTCAGCTGGGTCAGCCCCAGACCAAGCCTCGGCTCGGGTCCCCGAGCAGCGCCGCGAGGTCAGCGAGGAAGCGACTTCCGAGCTCACCGTCGATGAGCCGGTGGTCGAAGCTGATCGCCAACTGGGTGACGTGACGGACGGCGATCTCGTCACTGCCATCAGCCCCCGTGACCACCCAAGGCTGCTTGCGGATGGCGCCGAAGGCGACGATCGCCGACTCCCCCGGGTTGATGATCGGGGTGCCGCTGTCAACGCCGAAGACACCGACGTTGGTGATCGTGATCGTGCCGCCGGACATCTGCGCCGGCTGGGTGCGCCCCTCGCGGGCCGTGGCCGTCAGCGCGCCGATCGCTTCGGCGAGCTGCAGCATCGTCAGAGCGTGAGCGTCCTTGATGTTCGGGACGATCAGCCCACGCGGCGTGGCGGCGGCGATGCCGAGGTTGACGTAGTTCTTCTGGACGACTTCCTGAGCGGCCTCGTCCCACGTCGCATTCATGCCCGGGTTGCGCCGGATGGCCACGATGAGCGCCTTGGCGAGGACGAGCAAAGGGGTGACCTTGACGTCCTTGAACTCGCGGTCCCGTTTGAGCCGGTCGACCAACTCCATCGTGGCGCTCACGTCGAAGGTGATCCACTCGGTCACGTGCGGCGCGGTGAACGCGGAGCCCACCATGGCTGCCGCCGTCATCTTGCGGACGCCCTTGATCGGGGTGCGCACCTCGCGCTCCCCCGAACCGAACGGCAGTCCGTATGCCGCTGGGCCAGCTCCCCCAGCAACGCTCGAGCCCACTTCTGCCGCAACAGAACCCGCCCCGCCACCCTGAGCATGGGCTGTGACGTCGTCCCGGGTGATGATGCCGCCCTCCCCGGACCCGGTCACCGACCAGAGGTCGACCCCGAGGTCCTTGGCGAGCTTGCGCACCGGAGGCTTGGCCTTCGGTCGCCCACCTGAGCGTGCGCCGGAATCGACTGCAGGGGCGGGCGATTCGGTGCGTGGCGCTGGGGACGTCGGCTCGGGCACCGCAGGGGTCGCGGTCACGACCTCGGCAGGAGGCGGAGCCACCGCGACAGCCGGCGGCGCGGGTGCAGCCTGGCTCGGCGGCATACGGCCTGCTGGTGCAGCCTGTTTGCGTGCCCGGCGAGCGGAGGCGCCCGCCTTGGCTCCGTAGCCGACGAGGTTCGCTTCCTGCTGGTCACCCGGATCGGCCAGCCCGGGGACCGAGTCGGCGTCCTGCGCATGCGCAGGCAGGTCGCCGCCCAACCCGTCGTCGATGGTGATGATCGGCGTCCCGACCTCGATGGTCTGACCGACCTCGCCGAAGATCTCCTTGACGGTGCCCGCCCAGGGGATCGGCAGCTCGACCAGCGACTTGGCGGTCTCGACCTCGAGGACCATGTCGTTGACCTTCACGGTGTCGCCGACGGCGACCTTCCACTCGACGATCTCGGCCTCGACGAGGCCCTCGCCGGGGTCTGGCAGCTTGAAGATCTTGATGGCCATGGTGATTCGCGCCTTTCGGGGTCAGTACGCCAGGGCGCGGTCAACGCCGTCGAGGATGCGATCGAGGTCAGGGAGGAACTCGTCCTCCATGCGGCTCGGCGGATAGGGGATGTTGGCGCCGGCCACGCGGATCACGGGCGCCTCGAGCTCATAGAAGCACTGCTCGGTGACCTGCGCCGAGATCTCGGACGCCATCCCGAGGAAGCTGCTCGCCTCCTGCACGCACACCAGCCGCCCGGTCTTGCGGACCGACTCGATCACGGTGTGGATCGGCAGCGGACGAGCGTCACGTCGGTGCCCTCGCGCACGACGTGCGCCTCGTGCAGGCCACGCGGCGCGGTCGTCGCGCCGGTGTCGTACTCGGCGCGGTCGTGGTAGCGACGCTTCGGCTCGAGGAAGATGACCGGGTCATCGCTCTCGATGGCCTGCTGGATCATCCAGTGCGCGTCCTCCGGGTTGGAGCAGGCGACGACCCGCAGGCCGGCGGTGTGGGCGAAGTAGGCCTCCGGGCTCTCCGAGTGGTGCTCGGGGCTGCCGATGCCGCCGCCGAACGGGATCCGGATGACGATGGGCAGCGCGAGATGGCCGAGCGAACGGGCCGGCATCTTGGCGACCTGGGAGACGATCTGGTCGAAGGCCGGGTAGACGAAGCCGTCGAACTGGATCTCGCAGACCGGGCGATAGCCGCGCAGCGCCATGCCGATCGCGGTGCCGACGATGCCGGACTCGGCGAGCGGGCTGTCGATGACCCGGGCCTCGCCGAAGTCCTTCTGCAGGCCCTCGGTGATGCGGAAGACGCCGCCGAGCTTGCCGATGTCCTCACCGATCAGCACGACCTTGGGGTCGCGCTCCATCACCTTGCGCATGCCGCTGGTGAGGCTCTTGCCGAGGGTGACCCTTTCGATGGCCATCAGTTCGCCTCCTCGAAGCTCGCCTTGTAGGCAAGGTAGGCCGCGCGTTCGGCCTCCATCACCGGGTGGTCCTCGCGGTAGACGTGGTCCCACATCGTCTCGCCGGGCATCGTCTCCATCGTGACGCAGCCCTCGCGCAGGTCGGCGGCGAACACGTCGGCCTCCTCGTCGATCTGCGTGAAGTAGGCCTGGTCGGCCATCCCCTCGTGCGCGAGGTAGGTCTTGAGGCGCAGGATCGGATCGCGGAACTTCCACTGCTCGACCTCGGCGGAGACGCGGTACTTGGTGGGGTCGTCCGCGGTCGTGTGCGCCCCCATCCGGTAGGTGTAGGCCTCGATGAGCAGTGGTCCCTGGCCGTTGCGGGCCTCGTCGAGGGCGTACTGGGTGACCGCGTAGGTCGCGAGGATGTCGTTGCCGTCCACCCGCATGCCGGGGAAGCCGAAGCCGCGGGCTCGCTGGAAGAGCGGGATCCGGCTCTGCTTGGTGACCGGCTCGGAGATGGCCCACTGGTTGTTCTGGCAGAAGAAGACGACCGGCGCGTCGAAGCTCGCCGCGTAGACGAAGGCCTCGTTCACGTCTCCCTGCGAGGAGGCACCGTCCCCGAAGTAGCAGATGACCGCGGTGTCACGCTCGGGGTCACCGGTGCCGACGTTGCCGTCCATCTTGACGCCCATCGCGTAGCCGGTGGCGTGCAGCGCCTGGGCCCCGATGACGATCGTGTAGAGATGGAAGTTGTTGATCTTGGGGTCCCACCCGCCCTGGCTGACGCCGCGGAAGAGTTGGAGCGAGCTCTGCGGGTCCATGCCGCGCACGAAGCCGACCCCGTGCTCGCGATACGTAGGGAAGCAGAAGTCGTGCGGTTTCAGGGCCCGGCCCGAGCCGACCTGGGCGGCTTCCTGGCCGAGCAGGCTGGGCCACAGCCCGAGCTCACCCTGCCGCTGCAGCGCGTAGCCCTCGGCGTCGAGGCGCCGGATCAGGACGAGGTCGCGATAGAAGCTGCGAAGGTCATCGGCCGTGAGGTCCGCGACGTACTTGTCATAGTCGGGATGGGACACGCGCTGCCCCTCCGGGGTCAGCAGCTGGATCATGTCCGGGCCACCATCGCCGACCGCGGGGGTCGGCTGGTGCAGCTCGGCGACACCTTTGTCGCTCACTGGGGCTCCTTCACCGGTGTGGGACCGGGTTTCGGTCGGGGCCGGGACGGGGATCGGCCCGCTCGGCTGTGTGGGTGCGCGCGACTTCCGAGGGTGACGGCGGTCACGTGCTGGTCCTCAATTCGTAACGTACCGGAGCATCCGGGGAATCTCACAATGCGGGACAAACCTACTAGCCGGTATGCCGCTGTGCTGGCTCCTCCGGGCCACCCCCCTGCGCGCCGGACTCCCACAGGAGCTGCAATGACGCAGAAGATCCACCATGATCGGGCTCGCTCACGGGCCCCACCGACCGCCCGTCGGCCACGCCGTTCCCCATCGGCAAGCATGCTCCGATCGCGATCGGGGACGAGTAACGCAAAGACCGACCGGCCCGACCGGACGAGCGCACCCACCGTTCCTCTGATCGGGCCGTTTCGCTGCCCCAAGGAGACCCGGACCCGTGGCAGGCCTCCAACACACGTGGGTCAACGGCGGCTGCCCCAGGACCACGCCGGGGTGGTCAGCATCCCCTGACCCTGCACGAAGGTCTCGCCCAGGTCCTTGGCCAGCGTCACCCGCCGGGCCGGCGACCCCAGGCCGACCGGGCCCGGTTCGTCGTCCTGGGACCCGTCCACCGGCGCGCCGAGCTCCCGGATCAGGTGCTCGGAGTGCGACACGACCATGACCTGGGTGCGTTCCGCGACCAAGCGGATCAGGCGAGCGAGCGGGCCGAGCAGGTCCGGGTGCAGGGACGTCTCCGGCTCGTTGAGGACCAGCAGCGGCGGCGGGTCGACCGTGAGCAGCGCCGCCACGAGCAAGAGGTAGCGCAAGGTCCCGTCGGACAGTTCAGCGCCGGACAGTGGCCGAAGCATCCCCGGCTGGTGCAGGTGCACGTCGAAGCGTCCGTCCACGACCGGCACCTCGAGGATCGCGCCGTCGAAGGCGTCGGCGATGGCCGCGTCCAGGCCGGACTGGCCGTTCTCCCGGATCGTCTGCAGCGCCGCCGCGAGGTCCCGCCCGTCATCGGCCAGCACCGGCGTGCGGGTCCCGATCTGCGGCAGCCGGGCCGGCGCCGCCGCGTCAGCGCGGAAACCGTCGTAGAAGCGCCCCACCGTCTCCGCCACGACTCTGTGGCACCGGGTCGGACTCCCATTCGTCGGTCCCACTCCCCCAGTCGTCGCCCCACGGTTCGTCCCCCACCACCGCGGCTCTGGTCTGAACGATGGACCAACGTCGCCGGACGAGCACGGTCGCGGGTCGCATCACCGGCCCGGCCCAGACGATCTCCCGCTTGATCTCGGGGTCGCGCAGGAACGCTGAACTTCCCTCTGCATCGGCTCCCTGCTGGGGCAGGCCGAGGTCGACGAGGTAGCCGAAGTCGTCGGACGCGAACCCGAGTCGGAGGCTGATCGGGCCCTTGCGGACGGTGCCTTGAGCGGCATACCCCTGCTTGCGGGCTCCCCCCAGCGTCGCGGGCCCAGCCCACAAGGCCGACTGGAGGCCACCCTCGTGCGCGAGCGTGCCGATCACGTCGCCGCGCCCGCAACCGGCGAGCAGTCGCAACGCGCGATAGAGCGAGGACTTGCCGCTGCCGTTGGCGCCGGTCACGACGTCGAGCCCGTGCAACGGCACGACGACATCGCGCAGCGAGCGGTAGCCCGACACCGCGACACACGTCAACATGCCCCAGACCGTATGCCGCTGGGCTGACACCGCCCCCCTCCCCAGTCGAGTGGCCCCGCCGTCCACACACCCCCCGAGTCGAGTGGCCCCGCCGTCCACAGCCACCACAATCGGACCAGGGTCCCCGAATCACACGACCCCACCTCCCCCGGCCACCACAATCGGACCACGGCCCCCGAATCACACGACCCCACCTCCCTGTGGACGGCGGGGCCACTCGACTCAAGGGTCGGGGCCACTCGACTCAAGGGTCGGGGCCACTCGACTCAAGGGTCGGGGCCACTCGACTCAAGGGTCGGGGCCACTCGACTCAGCGGGCGCCGAACGCCTCGGCGACCTCGAGGAGCCGGCTGTTGGCCTCGGGCTCCCCGATCGTGACGCGCACGCCGTCATCGCCGTACTGACGGACCATGAGGCCGGCTTCCTCGCACGCCTGAGCAAACGCGCTCGACTCGGTGCCGAGCCCGAACCAGACGAAGTTGGCATCGCTGTGGGACAGCTTCCAACCCTGGTCGGTGAGCCCTTCAACCACCCGGACCCGCTCCGCCACAATGGAATCCACTCGTTCGGACAACTCGTCGAAGGCATCGAGGGAGGCGATGGCAGCAACCTGCGCGAGCGAGTTGACGCCAAAGGGGGTCGCCGTCTTGCGGATCGCGGCTGCCACGGACGGGTGCGCGACGGCGTACCCGATGCGCAGGCCAGCCAGGCCGTACGCCTTGGAGAAGGTGCGCAGGACGACGACATTGGGTCGCTCGCGCCAGACCTCGAGCCCGCGGACCGCTTCGGGATCGCGGACGAATTCCACATAGGCCTCGTCGATGACGACGATGACGTCGCTCGGCACCTTGTTGAGGAAGGCCTCGAGCTCGCCGCGATGGACGCACGTCCCGGTCGGGTTGTTGGGGGTGCACACGAGGATCACCCGGGTGCGCTGCGTGATGGCGGAGAACATCGCGTCGAGCCGGTGTCGATCGTCGGCGTCGAGGCCGACCTTCACCGGCTTGGCCCCAGCCAGTTGAGTCACGATCGGATAGGCCTCGAAGGACCGCCACGCAAAGATGACCTCGTCGCCAGCGTCACACGCAGCCTGCACGATCTGGGCGAGGACGGCCACCGAGCCGGTGCCGGTCGCGATGCAGTCGACCGGCACGCCCAGGGCCTCGGAGAGCCGCTCGCGCAGGGCCACCACGGCCATGTCGGGGTAGCGGTTCATCGTCTGCGCGCCCTCAGCGACGGCCGCGAGGACCGATGGCAGCGGGCCATACGGGTTCTCGTTGGACGACACCTTGTAGGCCGTGACCCCGGGCGACGCCGCGGCAGGCTTGCCAGGCTTGTAGTCCGGCATCGCCGAGAGCACTGCGCGCAGGCGGACCGGGCTCGAGGTTTCAGGATCGCTGCACATACTTGCCACTCTAGACAGCGGGTAGGTCAGAGCGGGTCAGAGCGGGTCAGGGCGAGCACCTGGCGCACGAGCACCGGGTCGGTGGCCTCTCGCCCGTCCCGCATGACCGGAGCCCGCAGGTGCACCGCCCCGGGCTGGACGGCAGCGAGGACCTCGCGCACGTTGTGCGCCCGGATGCCGCCGGCCACCGTGATCTCGAGGCGACCGGCCGCGCGCTCGTGCAGGGCCTCCAGCCGCGCTGCCCCTTCGAGCGCCGTGGGCGCGCCACCGGAGGTGAGCAGCGAGGCAACCCCGGCGTCGATGAGGACCTCGAGGGACCGCAGTGGATCCGGCACCTCGTCAAACGCCTTGTGGAACGTCACCGGCAGCGGGTCCGCGGCCTCGACGAGCCGAGTCAGCAATACCCGGTCGACCTCACCTGATGCGTCGAGGGGACCGACCACCACGCCAAGTTGGAGCCCGTGCGGATTCGGGACCGCCTTGATGGCGTGAATATCCGCCAGCATGACCGCAGCCTCAGCTTCCGATATGACGAAGTCGCCTCCGCGCGGACGCACCATGACCCGAACGGCCAGGCGCTGCAGTCGCTCGAGCGCGACGGTGATGGTGCCCAGGCTGGGGGTGGTGCCGCCCTCCCCCAGATCGGCACACAACTCGATCCGGTCCGCTCCGGCGGCCTCCGCGGCCAGCGCCCCGTCGATGTCGCCGACGCAGATCTCGACGAGCGGGGCCCGCTTCATCACTTTCGGACCTCCACCGGTGTATCCCTCAGCCGCAGCCACGGCAGCGAGCCGATGAACAACGAGATCAGGCAGCCGATCAAGGTGTCCACCAGGCGCTCGGTGAGCAATCCGGTCGTGGTGGTGCCGATGGTCTTGGTGAGCACGATGATCAGCGGTGTCATGACGACCGCGTAGCTCGTGTAGTTCGCGCTCTTGAGGTACAGCCGGCTGGCCCCGATCAGCGCGACCAGGACCACCAGCAGCGCCGGGGGCATCGGGCCGAGCATCCACCACCCCACGAGCACGCCGAGGGAGGTGCCCACGGCGCGTTCGGTGGTGCGCAACAGCGCCGCGGAGTGGTCCCGCTGCACCACCAGGGCCACGGTGAGCAGGATCCAGTACGAATGCCGGCCGGAGACCAGGTGTGCGAAGAGCTCAGCGACCGCCATGCACGAGGCCAACCTCACGGTGTAGTGCCAGCCATCCGACCGGGACATGCGTTCAGCCCACGCCTCGAGGTCCGGGCGCCACGGCTGCGGCGGGGACGGCAGGCCGGGCCCGCGCCCCAAGAGGCTCACTTCGATGCCATAGGTCAGCAGCCCCAGGAGCGCGCCCAGCAGCACGCCGGAGGCAAAGATCGCCAGCAAGCCCTGCGTCGAGGCCCCGCCGACGGAGAGCGAGGCGCCGATGATCAGGAAGATCGTGGCCTGGCTGCCCGCCTTGGCCACCCGCGGGCGGATGGTGCCGGTGGCGGAGACCAACACGGCGAGGGCCAGGATCGCGATGTCGCCCGCGACCCGTCCACCCGACAGCAGCATCCCGGCGCCGATGGCCGTGGTGCCGAGCAGCCCCGTGGCAACCAGGTCCACGGCTCTGTCCCTCAGGTTGCCCTCGTGCCCGGCGCCGGCGACCAGCAGAGCCCCCAGAGCGGACAGCACCCCGGCGGTCGGCTCACCTAGCAACTGGAAGATGACCACGGGCAGCGCCATCGACAGGCCCGCGGCCGCCATCTCCAGGGGGTTGGCCACCGTCCGGTTCCAACTCAGCGCGCCGGAGACGACCTCGCGTCCCGCCGCGGACGCACGGGCCACGTGGGGCGAATGCCGACCCCTGATCTTGGGATGGTGGGCCACCGTCCCGATTATCACACCGGACTCGTTGCGGGTCAGCCACGACGCTCGCCCATTCGGTGGCCCCACCCCGACGTGAATTCGCCCGACAGACGGACGGGAGTGAGCGGCATACGGCCATTGGTGGCTAGGCTCACACCGTCGAGCCAGTGCAGCCACGACCCCACAGCCCGCCCACTGACCGAAAGATTGTGCCCACATGCGCATCGGGATTCTCACCGGAGGCGGAGACTGCCCCGGCCTCAACGCCGTCATCCGCGCTGCCGTCCGCGCCTGCGAGGTCACCTACGACAGCACCGTCATCGGCTTCCGCAACGCCTGGCGTGGCGTCATGGACAACGACTACGAAGTGCTCGACGTCGACCGGTGCCGCGGCATCCTCCCCCTCGGCGGCACCATCCTCGGCACCAGCCGCGACCAGCCGTTCGCCCACGAGGACGGCCTCAAGAAGGTCCGCAAGGCCTACGACCGGCACGGCCTCGACGCGATCCTGGCAGTCGGCGGCGACGGGTCGATGGCCGTAGTCAACGAGTTGTACCGCAACGGGTTCCCGGTGATCGGGGTCCCCAAGACCATCGACAACGACATCTCGCTGACGGAGATGACGTTCGGCTTCCAGACGGCAGTGCAGATCTGCACGGACGCGATCGACCGGCTGCACACGACCGCCGAATCACACCACCGCGTCCTGGTCGTGGAGGTGATGGGCCGCCACGTCGGGCACATCGCCATCTGGTCCGGGATCGCGGGCGGGGCTGCCATCACGATCGTCCCGGAGGAGCCCTTCGACATCGAGGAGGTCTGCGAGCGGATCGTGCACCGACACCGCAAGGGACGCTTCGCGACCATCATCGTCGTCGCTGAAGGCGCTCTGCCCAAGGCGGGCACCTTCACGATGCCCGAGCCCGAGATCGACCGCTACGGGCACCAGGTCCTCGGCGGGATCGGCTCGATCCTGGCCCGCGAGATCCAGGGTCGCACGGGCATCGAGACGCGGATGACCGCGCTCGGACACATCCAGCGCGGCGGTTCGCCGGTCGCGTTCGACCGCGTCCTCGGCACCCGGTTCGGGGTGGCTGCCGTCGAGGCGGCGCTCGAGAGCGAATGGGGCCAGATGGTCGCCCTGCAGCAGGGCAAGATCGTCCGGGTGCCGGTCGCGGAGGCCATCGGTCAGCTCAAGACCGTGGACGACGAGTTGCTGAGGATCAACAGGATGTTTCAGCCGCGGATCCCCGGCGACGAGCACCCGGGGCTGCCGTCTGTTGACGTGAAAGACTGACCCGATGGTGATGGACTTCGCGATCAAGACCGCTATCAACGGCGCCGCCCTGTGGATCGCGGCGTGGCTCGTGCCGGGGATCACCTTCGGCGCGCACCCCGACAACTGGGCCGTGGTGCGGACCGTCGTCATCGTGGCGCTGATCTTCGGGATCATCAACGCCTTCGTGCGGCCCCTGGCAAAGTTGCTGTCGCTGCCCTTCATCATCCTGACGCTGGGCCTGTTCGTCTTCATCGTCAACGCGCTGATGCTGCAACTGACCTCCTGGGTGGCCGACAAGCTCAGCCTGGCCTTCCACGTCGACGCGTTCTTCTGGGATGCCGTGATCGGGTCGCTGGTCATCACCTTCGTCTCGATGATCCTCGGCTTCTTCAACCCCCAGGACTGAACTGCCCCGTCAGTGGGGGGACCTACGGTCGGGGTATGCGATTGCTGCACACCTCCGACTGGCACCTCGGGCGCACGCTCCACGGCGTGAACCTCCACGAGGCGCAGTCCGTCGTGCTCGAACGCATCTGCGAGCTCGTCGAGAGCCCACCCGACGGGGTGCCGATCGACGCGGTCCTGCTCGCCGGCGACGTCTATGACCGTGGGGTGCCGCCCGTCGAGTCCGTGCGGCTCTTCGAGCGGACGCTGAGCCGACTCGCCGAGTCGACCACCGTCGTCGTCACCTCAGGCAACCACGACTCGGCGATCCGGCTCGGCTACGGCGCCGGGCTCTTCCGCGACAGCATCCGGATGATCACCGACCCGACGCGGCTTGCGGTGCCAGTGCTGCTCGAGGGCAGCGACGGTGTGCATGCGGCCATCTACGGCATCCCCTATCTCGACCCCGACCACGCGCGAGTTGTGCTGGCCGGGGGCGGGGAGGTGCTGCCGCGCTCACACCAGGCCGTCATCGGGGCGGCGTGTGACCGGATCCGTGACGACCTGGCCACACGATCCGGGGTGCGCAGCGTCGTGCTCGCCCATGCCTTCGTGGCCGGAGCCGAGGCGAGCGACTCAGAGCGCTCCATCGCGGTCGGCGGGGTCGACCGGGTGGCCGGGACCGTGTTCCATGGCGTCGACTACGTCGCGCTCGGGCACCTGCACGGACCCCAAGCACCCGAGGCTGCGGCGGACTCGCTCGTGCGCTACTGCGGCTCACCGCTGCGCTACTCCTTCTCGGAGCAGGACCACACCAAGGTCGTCCTGCTGGTCGACGTGCCCGATTCGGGTCCGGTCACGGCAACGCCCGTCGAGATCGTCCAGCCACGGCCGATGGCGACGCTCCGCGGGACCGTCGATGAGCTCATGGATGACCCGGTCCTGGCCGCGCACGAGGACAGCTGGGTCCGGATCACGGTGACCGACCGGGTCCGACCGGACTCGCTGATGGACCGGCTCAAGACGCGGTTCCCTCAGGTGCTGCAGGTCTTCCACGAGCCGGCCGGAGCCATCGACCGGGGCCGGGGCGGCACCACCGTCATCAGCGAGCGCGATCCCCGCGAGCTCGGGACCGACTTCATCGCCTACGTCACCAAGACCGAGCCAAGCAGGGGCGAGATCGAGGTCTTCGCGGCAGGCTATGAGGCAGCCCGGCTCGTCGAGCACCGCGACGAGTCCGAGGGGGTGGCCTGACATGCAGTTGCACCGCTTGGAGATGACCGCCATCGGCCCCTTCGCCGGGACCGAGGTGATCGACTTCGCGACGATCGGCCGGGGCGGGCTGTTCCTGCTCGAGGGTCCGACCGGCTCCGGCAAGTCGACGATCATCGACGCCATCACCTTCGCCCTCTACGGCAAGGTCGCCCAGGCCTCGGCCGACGCTGAGCGGATCCACTCACACCACGCCGACCCCCGGACCGTGCCGGTCGTGACGCTCCTCTTCGAGACCCAGTCCGGGATCTACCGCGTGCAGCGCACGCCCCGCTTCGAGCGGCCCAAGTCGCGCGGCACCGGCACCACCGTGGCCCAACCCAGCGTCAAGCTGTGGCGGATCAGCACCCCCGACGACCTCGTCGGCGGGGAGTTGCTCTCGACCAACATCGGCGACTGCGACGACGAGATCACCCGGGCGATCGGTCTGACCCGGGACCAGTTCGTCCAGACGGTCATCCTGCCGCAGGGTGAGTTCGCGACGTTCCTGCGGGCCAAGTCCGAGGACAAGGGCAAACTGCTCGAGAAGGTCTTCGGCACCGCCTTCTTCCGTCAGGTCCAGGACCAGATCGTCGAGATGGGACGGGCTGCCGCCACGCGACGGGCCAGCGCCATCGATGAGGTGCGGATCGCGGTCCGCGCGTTCGGCGTTGCGGCCAGCATCGACTCGGACGAGACCAACGTGTTGGTGGCCCTCGGTGAGACCGACCCGCCGGTCCTCGAGGCCGAGTTGGCGCAGATCGTCGACGAGCTGTCGACCCGTGAGAAGCACTCCCTCAAGGCGAGCCGCGAGGCCATCGAGTGGCACAAGCAGATGGCCGACAACGTCGGGGCGGCCGTGCTGCGGATGCAACGCCGGCAGCGCCTCCTCGACCTGCAGCAGCGCGACGAAGACCTCGGCAAGCGGGCGGTCGAGTTCACCGCGCTGCGGGAGTCCATCACGCGAGCCCGTCAGGCCGGCCCCGTCGTCGGCGCGATGCGCAACCTGGCCAAGTCCGAGGCGGGGCTCAAGCGGGCGGAGGCCGCGCTGGCTGCTGCCCGGGCACGGGTCGAGCCGGCACTGCAGGACGTGGAGATCGCCGCCTTGCGTGAGGCTGCGACCACGATGCGCGAGGCCATCGGGAGCCTGGCCGGGCCGCTGGCCATCGAGTCCGGGCTCGGGGCCCAAGCGGCCGAGCGGGTGCGGCTGGCGGCTGAGACCGACACCAGCCGCACGAAGCAGGCGGCAACCACCGCCGAGCTGGCGACCCTTCCGCCGATGATCGAGGCCCAGGAGGCTGCGCTCACCGAAGCACGTCGGCTGCACGCCCTCCTCGAGAGCCGCACCGCCGAGGCGGAGCGGGCGGGGGCACGACTGACGGCGGCCACCGCGCATGCCGCTGCGCAGCGCCGGGTCGCTGGCACCACGTCGGCCGCTGCGGCCGCCCTCGAGGCGCTCCGGGCCGGGGAGCAGACCCTGGCCCGACTGCGGCAGGCTCGCATCGAGGACATCGCGGGCGAGCTCGGGCTCGCGCTCACCGACCATGAGCCGTGCCCCGTCTGCGGCTCGCTCGAGCACCCCTCGCCGGCGCGGCCAACGACCGACGCGGTCACGGCCGGCCAGGTCACCGACGACGAGACGAGGGTCGAGGGCCTGCGAGCCGTCGCCCACGACCGAGCCGAGGCACTGACCGCTCTGCAGGCAGAGCTGCGCGAGCTGGCCACGGCCGCTGGAGGCCTCACCCCCGATGCCGCCCAGGCCGCTGCCCAGGCCGCTCTGTCCGAGATGACGGCGTCGGTCACCGCTGCGGGGGACGTGCAGGCAGGTGGGGTCCGGCTGGCCGAGCTGCGCCGCCGCGAGGACGCCGTGGCCGCAGCGATCGCCGACGCCGGCGCTCGGCTCGCGCGGTTGGAGCAGGCCCTGAGCGATCTTGACTCCCGGATTGCCCAGGACACCGCCACCATCGAGGAGGCCCGGGCCGGCCATGAGTCGGTCGCAGCCCGAAAGGCGAGCCTGACCCGGGCGGTCGGCACCATCGACGAGCTCGTCATCGCCCGCGAGGCGCACCGCGTGGCCGCGGCCGCGGTCGCCGACGACACTGCGACCCGCGACGCGGACCTGGAGTTGGCGGGTTTCCGCACCGCGTCGGAGTGGCTGGCGGCCACCCAGACCCAGGAGTGGATCAACGACCGTGAGCGAGAGATCGCCAACTTCGAAAAGGCCTGCACCGAAGTCAAGGCCGGACTGTCCGGGCCTGAACTCGCGGATGTGCAACTCGATGCGCTCTTCGACGACATCGACGAGATGAAAGCACTCGAGAAGGCCACCAAGGCCAAACTCGTGCGAGCCACCAACGAGCACGGCAGCCTTCAGGAGCAGGTCAAGCAAGCCAAGGAACGGGTCCGCGGCATCACGGAGGCCCTCCAGCGCAACTCAGGAATCATCGAGGAGACGGCCGACGCGGTGCGAGTCGGGCAGCTCGTGGCGGGCGGCGGTGACAACCAGCTCAACCTCGACCTGGCCAAGTACGTCCTCATCCGTCGGTTCGCCGAGGTGCTGACCGCTGCCAACACGGAGCTCGCCCGCTTCTCCGGCGGTCGCTACACCCTCGGTCACACCGATGCCAAGAAGGGCAACGCCAAGTCCGGCCTCGGGGTCCGGGTGCACGACATCCACACCAATCAGGTCCGTGAAGTCGGCACGTTGTCCGGCGGCGAGACCTTCTATGTCTCCCTCGCCCTCGCCCTCGCTCTGGCCGAGGTCGTCCGGGCCGAGTCCGGCGGTGTCGATCTCGGGACGCTGTTCGTCGACGAGGGCTTCGGCACCCTGGACCCCGAGGTCCTCGACGACGTCATGCTCGCGCTCGAGGGCCTACGGGCCACCGGGCGCACGGTCGGCATCGTCAGCCACGTCTCGGAGTTGAAGTCCCGCGTCGCGGACCGGATCGAGATCATCGTGAAGCCCGACCGGACCTCGACGCTTCGGGTCACGGCCTGAGCCACGACGCAACAGCCGCTGCCGACCGTGCGCAGGATGATCGCAGTCTCGAGCATCCCGCCAACCTTTGAGTCGAGTGGCCCCGCCAACCCCTGAGTCGAGTGGCCCCACCAACCCCTGAGTCGAGTGGCCCCACCAACCCCTGAGTCGAGTGGCCCCACCAACCCCTGAGTCGAGTGGCCCCGCCAACCTCTCGAAACCAGGGGTGCACCCCGGTGCGAGGAGCGGGCGCGCTGCTGTTTGGCGCAGAGGTTGCGGTTCGGGGCATCGGACGAGGTGCCCCACGCAGTTCCTGCGCCGAAACACAGCCTGTCTCCCAAAGCCCAGTCTGTCGGCGGCTCGGGGCCACTCGACTCGGGCACGCTCGGGGCCACTCGACTCAGGGGTTGGCGGGGCCACTCGACTCGGGCACGCGCGGGGCCACTCGACTCAGGGGCGGGCGCGACCCATGACCGCAGTCAGCGCGATGACCGCCACCCCGACGAACGCGGCCCCCGTCGCGAGGGTGCCGTAGCCGAGCCGGTCAACGACCACACCGGCCCGTGCTTCATGTGGATCGGGGTCATCACCATGACGCCGACCATGACGACGTGCCCGAGCGCCATCGTCAGCATGCCGAGCCGCGCATCAGCCTTCGCCCGCAGCACCTGCAGGCCGCGCGTCAGTGACCCATCGTGGTCGACCAGGACCTCGGCATCGACGCTGCCCGCGCCGACCGTGTCCGTCGGCTCGAGTTCGGAGGCGACCTCATCGGCGCGGGCCGGCACCGCCGCTTCCGTACGCCGCTGGGCTGAGGACGCGGCGGCCCCTCTCTCGAGGGCGCGCGAGGTCAACAGCGGGTCCGGGCGCAGCAACCGGTTGATCACGAGGAAGGCCAGGACGAAGCCGGCCAGAGAGAAGATGAACGAGCCGGCCAGGTCCGGGATGCCGATGATCCGGGCGAGGTCCTTGCCGGGACCGACGAGGTTGGGCCCGAGGACGGAGCCGATCGTCGTCGCCCAGACCACGATCGACAGGTCCCGGCCTCGACGATGCTCCTCCGCCAGGTCCGCTGCGGCGTAACGGGCCTGACCGTTGCCGGCGGTGCCCCCACCGAACAGGAGCATGCCGACGAGCATGAGAGGGAAGCTGCCGGCAACCGCTGCGGTCACGACGAGCGCCGCCCCGACCATGGCCAACGCGTAGCCGAACTGCAGGCCCGGGCGCCGGCCGCGGGCGGCCATGATCCTGGCCGTCGGGATGGCGATGAGGGCCCCACCGAGGACCTGAGCGGTCGTGCCCAGACCCGCCAGCGCCTCCGACCCGGACAGGTCCTCGGCAAGCAGCGCACCGACGGCGATGCCACTGGCCATGCCGACCCCACTGAGGACCTGCGAGAGGACCAGCGTGCGGATCGTCGTGCGCTGCAGGCTCGCCCGGTCAATCAGTGGTGCTGAGGCGTCGACCGGTGGTGGTGAAGCGTCGATCCTCGTCCGGACCCGGCGCACAGACACCATCAGACGTGACGTCTTGAGGTGATCACCCGGAAGCGGTTCGCGACATAGGCCGCGTCGGTGTAGGCGCTGTTGGCAGCCGGGTTGGCGCCGGTGCCGTGGAAGTCGGAGAACGCAGCCGTCTGGTTGACGAAGATCTGGCCGGTGAGGTTCTCCGACAGCGCGACCCCCGCGTCGACAGCGGCCTGGCGAGCCCGATCCAACACTGCCTCGCTCGTCGAGTAGACCGCCGCCGTCATCCCCCCGTGCTCGTGGACGGTGTCCGCCAACTGGGCCAGGGACTGGTCCGTGGACGCCGTCTCGATGAGGAAACCGACGGGCCCGAAGCACTCTTGGGTGTAGATGTCCTCGCGGGACACATCGAGGGCCACGAGCCCCGGGGCCCGGACGACCGCCTCGGCATAGCTGGGGTGCACGATCCGTCGCGAGTCGAGCACGACCCGGCCATCGGCCTCGGCCGCGAGCGACTCCAGCGAGTCGGCGTTGGAGCGGACCTGGTCGTTGACCGTGGCGCCGAGCAACTCCACGGCCTTGGCGTCGTCACCCGTGAGCCGCTGCACCGCGCCGGAGAGCTTGTCGCCGAACTCGTCGAAGCTGAGGTGGCCCTCGTCCGTGTCGATCCCGTCCGCCGGGACATAGAGGTTCTGCGGAGCCGTGCACATCTGCCCGGAGTAGAGGGTCAGCGAGAAGGCGAGGTTGCCGAGCATCCCGCGCAGGTTGTCGGTCGAGTCGACGACGATCGAGTTGAGCCCGGCCTTCTCGGTGTAGACGAGCTTGCCGTTGGCCGCCGCGGACTGCTCGAGCCAGGCCCCGAACGTCGGGCCGCCCGTGTAGTCGATGAGCGCGATCTCGGGCCGCTCGGCCAGGGTCTTGGCCAGCCCCTCCCCGTCGGACTCAGCCGCCAACTGCACCAGGGCGGGGTCGAAGCCGGCATCCGTCAGCACGGTCCGGGCGATCTCGACCGTGATGGCGAGCGGGAGCACGGCCCGCGGGTGCGGCTTGATGACGACCGGGTTCCCCGTGACCAGGGACGCGAAGATCCCCGGGTAGGCGTTCCAGGTCGGGAAGGTGTTGCAGCCGATGACGAGGGAGACCCCACGGGGCACGATCCGGTAGTCCTTCTGCATCCTGGTCGGCGCCGGCTTGCCGTCCCGGTCCTTGCCCGGCTTCTCCCAGATGACCGAGGCCGGGACGCGTTCCTGCTCGATGAGTCCCGCCGCCACTGCCTCGAGCGCCCGCTCCTGGGCGTGCGGCCCGCCTGCCTGGAACGACATGACGAACGGCTGGCCCGAGGTGTGCATGACGGCGTTGGCCATCTCGAAACTGCGCTTGTTGATCTGGTCGACGATCTCGACGCAGACGGCAGCACGCACCTGCGCACCGGCGTCACGCCAGCCCGGGATCGCCGCCTTGGCCGCCGCGAGGCCGGCCTCCACCGCAAACCGGGGATACGTCACACCGAGCGTCGGACCGTAGGGCGAGACCTCGCTGCCGACCACGGGGCCGTCGGTCGCCGAAGCCAGCTCACCGGCATACGGCACGTTGAGGTGCGCCTCATGGGCAGCAAGCCCCTCCGCCGCGGCCGACTCGCCATAGACCCGCGGGCTCGGCGACTCCGGATACCGCGAGTACCAGGAGCGCGCCGTGAGGGCGGCCCGGATCTCGTCGAGGACCTGGGCGTGCGTCTCGAGCAGGGGGTGGGTTCCGGAGTGGGTCGTCGTCTCAGCAGCAGTCACATCTTCGATGCTAGCCGCGAAGCCGACCGGGCGGGACCCGCGGGCGAGCGGCGCGGAAGGGGCAGGATGGGGACATGGACCTTGACGAGCAGCGCGCCCGCGCCCACGTGGCCGTCATCGGCGCCGGCGCGATGGGGACCGGCATCGCCCAGGTGGCCGCGGCCGCCGGGCACCCTGTCAGCCTCGTCGACGCGGGTCCGGGCGCCGCCGCGGCAGCGATCGCCCGCCTCGCTGCGACTCTCGAGCGGCTGGTGGGCAAGGGTCGGCTCGCTCCCGAGGAGGCCCCGGCGATCCTCTCCCGGCTGCAGACCGTCTCCTCGATCACCGACCTGCCGGAGTGCGGCCTCGTCATCGAAGCCGTCCCTGAGGTCCTCGACCTCAAACAGCGCATCTTCACCGAGGTGGCGCGGCACCAGCCTTCGACGACCCTGCTCGCGACCAACACGTCCAGCCTCGACATCGGGGCCATCGCCGAGCCGGTGCCCGACCCGGAGCGGGTCCTCGGGCTGCACTTCTTCAACCCCCCACCGGTGATGCGTCTCGTCGAGGTGATCCATGCCGCGACCACCTCCGAGGCCTACCTGCGCCACGCGACCCTGATGATGACCCACTGGGGCAAGACGCCGGTGCAGTGCGCCTCGACCCCGGGCTTCATCGTCAACCGGGTCGCCCGACCGTTCTACGGCGAGGCCCAGCGGATCGTCGAGAGCGGCGTGGCCGACGCCGCCACGGTCGACTGGATCCTGCGCGAGCGTGGCGGCTTCCCGATGGGGCCGCTCGAGCTGACCGACTTCATCGGGCAGGACGTCAACCTTGCCGTCGGCACCTCAGTCTGGGAGCAGACGGGGCGCGACGAGCGTTATGCCCCAACGGGTTTGCAGCAGTCCCTCGTTGCCGCCGGCACGTTGGGGCGCAAGTCGGGCGCGGGCATCTATCGGTATGCCGCTGACGGGGCTCGCATCGTCCCCGATCCTGATCTCGGGCTGGCCGAGCGGCTCGTCGGTGGGCCCATCGCGACGGATCCGCTGGCTCGGACGATCGCCATGCTCGTCAACGAGGCGGTGGACCTGGTCCACCGCGGAGAGGCCAGCGCCGAGGACGTCGACACCGCGATGCGGTTGGGCGTCCGCTACCCCCAGGGGCCGATCGCGTGGGGGCGCGCCATCGGCTTCGACGTCGTCGCCGCGCAGATCGCTGCGCTGGACGAGGCCTACCCCGGTGGTCGCTACCGGCCGAGCCCGGGTCTGACCGATGGGAGCCTGACGTGAGCGAGAACGGCGATCCGGAGCCCGGGGTGGCCTTCGCCCGACAGATGTGGGCCGACGATGCCGCGTCACGGAGTCTCGGCATGGAGGCCGTCGTCGTGGAGCTGGACCACGCCGTCGTGCAGATGCCGATCCGGTCCGACATGGTCAACGGTCACGACCTGTGCCACGGAGGCTTCATTTTCATGCTCGCCGACTCGTGCTTCGCGCTGGCCTGCAATTCGCGGGGCCAGACGACCGTCGCGGCGGGGGCCGACATCGCCTTCACCGCCCCCGGCCGGCTCGGAGACACGCTCGTTGCAGACGGGCAGGTGCGCGCCGCCTATGGACGCAGCGGGATCACGGACGTCACCGTCACACGGGAGTCGGACGGGCAGATCATCGCCGAGTTCCGGGGCCGGTCACGCAGCCTGCGCCGCACGACCTGACCCCGTCCTCCTCGAAGAAGTCCACCTCGAAGCAGTCCAACCCGGAGAAGTCAGCGGGAGGTGCGCCGACCGCTGGCGCGGGTCCCGGCCGAAAAGGCCGCCTGACGGCCACGGCCACCACGGCCCGAACCAGCGGCGGCGCCACCGTCGCCGTCACCGCGGCGCGGCCCGGATCCCCGTCGGGTCGAGGTGCGACCGCCCTGGGAGGCACCGCTCTCGCCCCGACCGGCGGGACGGGGACGACGAGTCGATGACCCGCCGGCGCTGCGCCCGTGGCCTGCGCCACTCCCGGAGCCGTTCTGCTTCGGCTCCTCGCGGACGAGGCCTCCGGCGTAGGATCGGTCACCCGGAGCGAGCTCGGCAAGCAGCGGGTGCCCCACCTGGACGCGTGTGGTCGTGGGCTTGATGCCGGCCTTGCGGGTCAGGTCACGCACGTCGCGCACCTGGTCATCGAGCATCATCGTGATGACGGTGCCCTCGTGGCCAGCGCGAGCCGTGCGACCCGAGCGGTGCAAGTAGGCCTTGTGCTCGACCGGCGGGTCGGCGTGGATGACGAGCGCCACGTCATCGACGTGGATGCCACGGGCCGCGATGTCCGTCGCGACGAGGGTCTGGGCTCGACCGCTGTGGAAGTCCTCCATGTTGCGGGTCCGGGCGCCCTGGCTGAGGTTGCCGTGCAACTCCACCGCTGGGATTCCGGCCGCGTTGAGCTGGCGGGCCAGCTTCTTGGCGCGGTGCTTGGTCCGGGTGAAGACCACCTTGCGACCCGGGGCCGCGGTGAGGTCCTCGATGACGGGCAGGTGCGACTCAGCGCTCACGTGCAGGACGTGATGGTGCATCGTCGAGATCGGCGACTGGGCCGAATCCGCTTCGTGCTTCTTGGGATCGGTGAGGAAGCGCTTGACGATGACGTTGATGGCACCGTCGAGGGTGGCCGAGAAGAGCATCCGCTGACCATTGCTCGGCGTCTTGTCCATGATCCGACGCACGGCCGGCAGGAAGCCGAGGTCGGCCATGTGGTCAGCCTCGTCCAGGACCGTGACCTCGATCGCGTCGAGGAAGAGGTGCCCCTGACCCATCAGGTCCTCGAGGCGCCCCGGGCAGGCGACGACGACGTCGACGCCCTGGCGCAGGCCCTGGACCTGCGGGTTCTGGCCCACGCCGCCGAAGATGGTCAGCGACGTGAGGCCGAGTGCCTTGGCGAGGGGTGCCAGCGCGGCGTCGAGCTGGGCGACGAGCTCCCGCGTCGGGGCCAGGATCAGGGCCCGCGGTCGGCGGGGCGCCCGCTTGGTCGGTGCCTGCGACAGTCGAGTGACGAGCGGCAGGAGGAAGGCGTAGGACTTGCCGGAGCCGGTGCGGCCCCGGCCGAGGACATCGCGCCCGGCCAAGGAGTCCGGCAGCGTCGCTGCCTGGATCGGGGTCGGCGTGGTGATGCCGAAGTCGGCGAGGATCGACGTGAGGGTCGCGGGCACGCCGAGGCTGGCAAAGGTCGTGTCAGTGGACACAGGTGGGTACTCCAAAAGTTGATGAGGTCGTTCTGCCCGGCGCGAGCCAACACTGGATCACGGCGCAAGAGCGAATCGACGAGACGAAGGCAGCCTGTGCAGGCCGTCACTTCACCGAGAAGACATTGGCCCGAGGCAGAACTGGGCGGGCCACTGCGGCGATGTTACCGGACCGACGAGGTTTCCCTTGCATCGGGCCGATCGCCGAGCCTGGATCAGCAGCTCGGGAACATATCGGGACATGTCCGGGCACAGCACCCCTCGTGGCTTGATCTCGGGGCGTCGTGTTTGGCGAAAGTCGGGACGCGTCGGGTTGCGGACCGTACCGTTTTTGTCACCGATATCAACTCCGACGTCGGGAGACGGGTCGCAGCAGCGACCACACGCCTCTGGTACATCAAGCAGAAGGCAGTTCCGTCATGATCAAGCGACACAAGTTCAGAACTACGGGTCTCGCCGCCATCGCCGCGCTCGCGACAGCGTCTCTCGGCCTCCTCACGGCCCCGGCGGCCTCGGCCCACAGCCATTCGCCAGGCGACCACGGCGAGCCCAGCAGCCACAGCCAGCACGGCGCCAAGATTCTCTCGAGCGAGGTGCTCGCCCCATTCCAGTTGGCCCTCAACCACGACAACGTCTACGTGGCCGATGGCTTCACCGGCCAGATCTCCCGGGTCGACAAGAAGGGGCTCATGCCCATCGCCACCGACATACCCGGGCTCGCCGGGCTCGACTACACGGCCGACGGCAGGACCTACGCCTATACGTGGTCCAACGACGAGCACACCGCGGCCGGCCTGACGATCCGCACCCGGGGCAAGGCGGACGTCGTCGCCGACATCGCCTCGTACGAGGCAGCCCACAACCCTGACGGTGATGTCACCTACGGCATCGTCGACGGCGGCAGCGAGTGCGCGGCCGCCATCCTCGAGCAGGCGACTGGCGGACCTGCTACCTACAGCGGGATCGTCGACACGCACCCCTACTCGGTGGTCCGGGCAGGCAACCGGTGGGTCGTCGCCGATGCCGGCTCCAACGTCCTCTACTCCGTGAGTGACCGCGGCCGGGTCTCGACCTTGAGCGTCCTGCCACCGCAGCGCGTCACCTTCACGTCGGCGATGGTGGCTGCGCTGGCCGAATCGCAGGGCGCGCCTGCAGACGCCTTGGGGTGCCTCGTCGGCGTCACCTACGCCTTCGAACCAGTCCCGACCGACGTCGAGGTCGATCCCCGCGGCAACCTGTGGGTCTCCCTGCTGCCCGGCGGTCCCGAGGACGCCAGCCTTGGCGCTCGGGGCGCTGTCTACCGGGTCAACGCGTGGACCGGCAAGGCGTCCAAAGTGGCCGGCGGCTTCCTCGGCGCGACCAACTTGGCGGTCGCGCCCAACGGCACCGTCTATGTCGCGGAACTCTTCGGGGGCAAGATCTCGCAGATCAGGCACGGCCACGTGAGCACGTTCCGCACCATCGCCTCCCCGCTGGCTCTCGAGGTGCACGGCGCGTACCTCTATGTCGGTACGTTCGCCGACATGACGTTCCCGGAAGATGGCCCGCCAGTGGTGAACGGCCCCGGCACCGTCCAGCGCTTCCGGCGCTAGACACGCACAGCGGCCTACGGCATCGGCAGCGGTTGGGCAGCGCTGTCCACCCTTCTTCGCACGCCGCAGGTTTCGGTTGCGGCACGTTCTGCGCCATCCGCATGTCGCAGGGAACGAGAAGTGGCAGGATCGGGACACTCGACTGCAGCGGACCATCGTCCGGCTGTCACTGAACCGGAAGGACCCGATCCATGCGTCGTCTCCCCCTGATCGCCATGACTGGCGTCGTCGCAGTTGGCCTCAGCCTGTCTGCCTGCGGCTCCAGTTCAACGCCCGCTGAATCGCCAGGAGCGGCGACCCCCGCCGGCGGAGGCGCCGACCCAGCCTTGGTGGCGAAGCTTCCGGCCAAGATCAAGGCAGCGGGGAAGATCATCGTCGGAATCGACCCGACCTACGCCCCCAACGAAATCCTCGCCGCCGACGGCAAGACGGTCGAAGGCTTCGACATCGACATCTTCAACGCGGTCGCCGCGAAGTTCGGCGTCACCGCCGAGTACCAGCCCTCGAAGTTCGACGCGATCATCCTGGGTGTCACCGGCGGCAAGTACGACGTCGGCGTCTCGAGTTTCTCGATCAACGACGAACGCAAGAAGGTCGTCAACATGGTCAGCTACTACAAGGCCGGCACCCAGTGGGTCGTGGCCAAGGGCAATCCCAAGGGTGTCAGCATCGACGACGCCTGCGGCAAGAACATCGGGGTGCAGGTCGGCACGACGCAACTCGAAGACCTGACCGCCCGCGACAAGACCTGCAAGGCCGCCGGCAAGCCGGGCATCAACATGCTCGTCCAGGACGGCCAGGACCAGGTCACCGCCGACGTCATCAGCGGCAAGGCCGACGCCATGCTCGCCGACTCTCCCGTCGGGCTCTACGCGATCAAGCAGACCGGCGACAAGCTCGAGGCCCTGGGTGACCTCTACGACTCCGCTCCCTACGGCTACGTGATCCCCAAGGACGAGACCGACTTCGCCAACGCCATCGTTGAGGCCCTCAAGGCAGCCAAGGCCGACGGCAGCTATGAGGCGGCCCTGAAGAAGTACTCGGTCGAGGCAGGTGCCATCTCCGACTTCGCGCTGAACCCGTGAGTCCTGCCCCCGACGAGGAGCGGCCGGGCGCGATCAGCGCCCGGCCGGTCCCGCACCCCGGTCGCTGGGTCGCGATCGCTCTCATCGTCCTCCTGATCCTGATGATGATCAGTTCGTTCCTGACGAACGAGCGCTGGGGCTTCGCCACGGCTCTCGAGATCATGTTCGAGTCACCTGTCCTCGAGGGACTGGTCAAGGGGACCATCGTCGGAACCGGTGGCGCCATGGTGATCGGTGTCATCGGCGGGATCGGCATCGCGGTGATGCGCCTGTCCCAGAACCCGGTGTTGCGCGGTGTCTCGTTCGTCTACACGTGGTTCTTCCGTGGCATCCCCCGGCTGGTCCTGCTGGCGATGATCGGCACCGGCATCGGCTTCCTCTACAGCGAGCTCGACTTCGGCCTCCCGTTCGGGCAGCAGTTCGGGGCCTGGCTGGGCCTCTCGAGCGACTTCACGTTCCTGACCCTCGACGTCAACGCCTTCTCCAGCACACTCCTGGCGGGGATCATCGGCCTCGGGCTCTCCGAGGCCGCCTACATGGCCGAGATCGCGCGCGCCGGCATCCTGTCCGTGGACACGGGGCAGGAGGAGGCGGCTCAGGCCCTCGGCATGAGCCGCGGCAAGACCATGCTGCGCATCGTGCTCCCCCAGGCCATGCGGGTCATCGTGCCGCCGACCGGCAACGAGACGATCGCCATGGTCAAGGACACCTCGCTGTTGTCCGCCATCCCGATCATCACCGAGCTCTTCTACCAGACCCGGGCCATCGGCACCCGCACGCTGCAGATCATGCCTTCCTTCGTCGCGGCGACAGCCTGGTACCTCCTCGTCGGCTCCGTGCTCATGGTCGGGCAGTACTACCTCGAGCAGCACTTCGGTCGCGGCTTCGGCCAGACGAAGGGCAAGGAAGTCAAGACCAGACGCTTTGCCCGTCCCGCTGGAATGGGAGGAGCCTGATGACCGAAGCGACCCGCTCTCGCACCGGTGAGGACCAGCCCCTGGTCCGGGCTCTCAACGTCACCAAGGCCTTCCACGGCGTCGAGGTGCTCAAGGGCATCGACCTCGACGTGCACCGCGGCGAGGTGGTCTGCCTGCTCGGACCCAGTGGGTCCGGCAAGACGACCTTCCTCCGCTGCATCAACCAGCTCGAGTCCATCGACGGCGGGCGGATCTGGGTGGACGGCGACCTCGTCGGCTACCGCGAGGAGGCGGGCGGTCAGTTGCACCACCTGACCGACAAGCAGGTCTCCGCCCAACGCCGCGAGATCGGCATGGTCTTCCAGCGGTTCAACCTCTTCCCGCACAAGACCGCGCTGCAGAACATCGTCGAGGCCCCCACCCAGGTCAAGGGGGTCAAGAAGGCGCAGGCGAGGGCCCGGGCCCACCAGTTGCTCGAGCAGGTCGGTCTCAGTGACAAGCCAACGGCCTATCCCGGCGCCCTCTCGGGAGGGCAGCAGCAACGCGTGGCCATCGCCCGCGCCCTCGCGATGGACCCGAAGTTGATGCTCTTCGATGAGCCGACGTCGGCGCTCGATCCTGAGCTCGTCGGCGAGGTCCTCAAGGTCATGCGGGACCTCGCTGACGCGGGTATGACGATGATCGTCGTGACCCACGAGATGGACTTCGCCCGCGAGGTCGCCGACCACGTCGTCTTCATGGACGCCGGGGTCGTCGTCGAGGAGGGCAATCCACGCGAGGTCATCGACAACCCGCAACAGGAACGCACCCGGGCGTTCCTGAGCCGGATGCACTCCAACAACAAGGCCGAGACCCCGGCGACCGAGGGACCAGCCCAGCCGGTGACCGAGTAGCCGGTCCGGCTCGCCGGATCCGCAGTCGAGGAGCGGAGGGTGTTGCTGACGTCAGGTGACGTCGGCAACGCCCTCGGCGCCCACCTCGTCCGCCTCGATGACCATCGGGTTGAGCACGCGGTGCAGGAACGACTTGGTCCTGCGGTGCTGGGGATCACCGATGACGTCAACCGGCTTGCCCTGCTCGACGACGTAGCCCCCGTCCATGAAGACCACGCGGTCAGCGACCTCGCGGGCAAACGCCATCTCGTGGGTGACGATCATCATCGTCATCCCTTCAGCAGCCAGCGACTTCATCACCGCGAGCACTTCGCCGACGAGCTCGGGGTCGAGCGCCGACGTCGGCTCGTCGAAGAGCATCAGGTCCGGGTCCATCGACAGGGAGCGCGCGATGGCCACCCGCTGTTGCTGGCCACCCGAGAGTTGCGACGGGAAGGCCGAGACCTTGTCGATCATGCCGACCCGGATCAGGTTGCGGCGGGCGACCTCCTGCGCCTCCGCCTTGCCGCGCTTCAAGACCTTGGTCTGCGCGACGGTCAGGTTCTGAAGGACGGTCAGGTGGGGGAAGAGGTTGAAGGACTGGAAGACCATCCCGATCCGACGGCGAACCTTGTCGATGTCGACGTCCGGGTCGGTCATTTCATCGGCGCCGACGAAGACCCGCCCCGAGGTCGGCTCCTCGAGAAGGTTGACGCAGCGCAGCAGCGTCGACTTGCCGGACCCGGAGGGTCCAATGACGCACACCACCTCGCCGGGATCCACGTCGAGGCTGATGTCCTTGAGGACCTCGTTGGACCCGAACGACTTCTTGAGGTTGCGGATCGAGATCGCGTGGGTACCGGAATCGTCGTTGGTCGTCATCGTCATCGGGCCTTCGCATAGCGACGCTCGAGCCGACGCACGAGCAGGGACAGGGGCAAGGTGATCGCGAGGTAACAGATGGCGCCGACCACCAACGGCGTCGGGTTGACCGCCCGGTTGAGGAAGTCCTGCGCGAACTTGGTCAACTCGTACTGGGACGAGGTGACGCCGACGACGTAGACGAGCGACGAGTCCTTGACGAGCAGGATCAACTCGTTGGTCAACGGGGGGATGACGATGCGGAAGGCCTGCGGGATGACGATGGTGGCCATCGTCCGGCCGTAGCTCATGCCGAGAGTGCGGGCCGCCTCGATCTGGCCCTTCGGCACCGCCTGGATGCCGGCCCGGAACGTCTCCGCGACATAGGCGGCCGCGGTGACACCGAGCCCCACCATGACCATGCCGAACTGGCCACCCGGGAAGGAGAAGCCCGGGAACGCGTTCGGGATGCCATACGCCACCATGAACAGGACGACGAGGGCGGGCACCCCCCGGAAGAACTCGATGTAGGCCGTCGCGATCCACCGATAGACCCGGATCGAGCTGAGCCGCATCATCGCGAGCAGCAGACCGACGACGAACGCGAAGACGAAGGCGAGCGCCGTGTAGATGACGGTGTGCAGCAGCCCGACCGTGATGACCCTCGGCAGCATCCGCTGGGCGATGTCGACCCGTAGGAACGCGTCGCTGAACTGGGCCCAGTCCATCTTCACCGCGAGGATCGCCACGAGGATGAGGCCGACCGCGTACTGCGATAGCCGTCCGGCCCGGGCGCGCTGGCGTCTCGAAAGGCCGCGCCGCGGCGCTACCTCCACCGTCTGGGTCGTCATCGCTCCTCGATCCGTGGCAGGTCTGTGCGGGAAACGGTCGTGCGGCTGGTCCGGCCGCTGGGGCCTGGACCAGCCGCGCTACTGACCGATCAGCTCTTGGGGACGTCCCCGATCCACTTCTTGTAGATCGCGTCGTAGGCTCCGTCGCTCTTGGCCGTGGCCAGGGTCTCGTCGACGACCTTCTTCAGCGCGTTGTTGCCGAGCTTCATGCCCATGCCGTACTGCTCGTTGGTGTCGAACTGGGCAGCGATCGCCGCCTTGTCCGCGTTCTCCTTGACGACCAGGCTCCAGACCGGCAGGTCGTTGATCGCGCCGTCGACCTGGCCGGTGAGCAGGGCCTGAATCTCGGAGGCGCTGTCCTGGAACTCGACGACCTCGTAGCCGTTGGCGGCCTTGTTCTCGTTCGCGTAGTTCAGGCCAGTCGTCGAGGACTGGGCGCCGAGCTTCTTGCCCTTGAGGTCCGCCAGGCCCTTGACACTCGAGCTGGACTGCACGAGCAGAGCCTGGGTCGCATCGAAGTACGGGTCGGAGAAGAGGATGACCTTCTTGCGATCGTCGGTGATCGACATCCCGGCGGCAGCGATGTCGCACTTGCCCGTCGACATGTCCTGACCGGACTTGATCCCCTCGAACGGCGTGTCGATGATCGTCTGCTCCACCCCGAGCTTCTTGGCCACGAGGTCGATGATGTCGACGTCGAAGCCGACCGTCTTGCCCGAGTCGTCGTTGGACTGGAACGGCGCGTAGGGCAGGTGCGTGCAGACGGTGAGCTTGCCGGGCGTGATCAAGGTGACCCCCGACGCGTTCGTCGCTGGGGCACTGGGGGTGTCCGACGATCCGCAGCCGGCCAGCGCCAGACTGCTCAGGGCGGCCACGGCCACGACTGCACGGAACGAACGATGAGACTTCACGGTGACTCCTCAATCCGGGGCCAACTCCGAACTGGTGGCCCTACCGGGCCCGATCCTTGCATCCGCGGCCCCTCAAAACGTTCCTGCTGTCAGCCAATGGACACTTCATGCGCAAATCGAGACCTTGCACAGACACGGGGCGCACCCTGAGAGGACAATGAGGACATGACGACGACGTCCGCCTCCCCCCGAGCCGCTTCCGAGAACGAGATCCCGACCTTCTCGGCCGACGAACTGCACCACGTGCAGACCGGACGGCTGCGCGCGACGGTGAGAGCGGCATACGACCACGTCCCGCACTATCGGCACGCCTTCGATGAACGCGGGATGACCCCGGAGGACATCCAGGGTCCCGAGGACCTGGCCAAGCTGCCCTTCACCTCCAAGGCGGACCTGCGCGAGAACTACCCCTTCGGGATGTTCGCCGTGCCACGCACCGACGTCGTCCGGCTGCACGCCAGCTCGGGGACCACCGGCCGGCCCACCGTCGTGGGCTACACCCAACACGACATCGACACGTGGGCCGACCTGATGGCCCGCTCGATCCGTCTGGCCGGGGGAGCGCCGGGGGACGTCATCCACGTCGCCTACGGTTACGGCCTGTTCACCGGCGGGCTCGGGGCACACTACGGCGCTGAGCGGCTCGGCGCCACCGTCGTGCCGGTCAGTGGCGGGATGACCGAGCGGCAGGTCCAGCTGATCCAGGACTTCGGCGCGACCGTGATCATGGTGACGCCGAGCTACTTCCTCAGCGTGCTCGATGAGATGGAACGCGAGGGCATCGACCCCCGGGACACCACGCTACGAGTCGGGATCTTCGGCGCCGAACCCTGGACCGAGGCGATGCGGAACGAGATCGAGGGGCGCACCCGGATGACCGCCGTGGACATCTACGGACTGTCCGAGGTAATGGGCCCTGGCGTCGCACAGGAGTCCGGCACGACGAAGGACGGACTGCACATCTGGGAGGACCACTTCTATCCCGAGATCATCGACCCGATCACCGAAGAGGTGCTGCCCGACGGTGAGATCGGTGAGCTGGTCTTCACCTCCCTGACCAAGCAATCCGCGGCGTCAACGTCTTCCCGACCCAGATCGAGGAGTTCGTCCTCGCCGACGGCCGGCTCTCCCCCTACTTCCAGTGCATCCTGACCCAGCCCGGGCGGCTGGTGGAGCTCACCGTCCAGGTGGAGCCACACTCACGGCTGTCCGAGCAGGACGCCGAGGAGATCGCCCGGGGCCTCGAACGCACCATCAAGCGGCGCGTCGGCACGACCTGCCGGGTCGAGGTGCGCCGGCCCGGCTCGATCGAGCGGTCCATGGGCAAGGCGCGCCGGATCGTCGACCGTCGACCGAAGGAGTAGCCGGCGCCGCTGCCCTCTGGACGGCTCGACTACTGGCCGTGCCGGCGCCGGATCCCTCGGTTGATGGTGCGCACCAGGGGCGGCCCGCCGTAGATGAATCCCGTGTAGAGCTGGAGCAGTGACGCACCGGCATCGAGCATCCGCAGCGCGTCATCGACAGAGCCGAGACCGCCCACGCCGATGATCGGCAGGTCCGGTGACTGCCGGTGAACGAAGCCGACCACGCCGCGGGCCCGCTCGGTCAGCGGTCGGCCGCTCAAGCCACCCGTCTCGTCGGCAACGGCGCGATCGGTGGGCGCCACCCCGTCACGGGTGATCGTCGTGTTCGTCGCGATGAGTCCATCGACCCGATGGTCGGCACAGACCTGGAGCACCTCGCCGATCGCATGGTCGGTCAGGTCGGGCGCGATCTTGACGAGGAGCGGGGTCCCATCCGCCTCGGCGCGCAGCGCGCTGACCAGCTCGTCGAGCGCTGCCCGGTCCTGCAGGCCGCGCAGACCCGGCGTGTTGGGGGAGCTGACGTTGATCGCGACGTAGTCGGCGTGGTGACGCAACGCCCGCATGGAATGGACGTAGTCACCCACGGCGTCCTCGACGGGTGTCACCTTCGACTTGCCGATGCTGATCCCGAGCGGCACCCCGATCGGGCCCAGTGCGCGCAACCGGGCTGCGAGAGCGTCGGCGCCGGCATTGTTGAAGCCCATCCGGTTGATGATCGCCTCGCTCGCGGTGAGTCGGAAGAGTCGAGGCCTCGGGTTGCCCGGCTGCGCATGCCGCGTCACGGTGCCCACCTCGACGAAGCCGAAGCCGAGACCAGCCCACCCCTTGAGCGCCACTCCGTCCTTGTCCACACCAGCCGCCAACCCGACAGCGCTCGGGAAGTCCACGCCGAACACGGTCCGCGGATCATCCACTCCGTGCCACCTGTGCAGTGCTGAAACCACCGGGGCGATGCGCGCGAGCCTGGTCAGCCCGGCCAGCGTCGCGTGGTGGGCTTCCTCCGCATCGCCGCCACCGAGTCGGAACAGGGCCGGACGCACCACGCGCTCATAGATCACGGCGTCAATGGTCCCATCCGCGGCCGCACCACCAGCACGGTCCTCACCGACAGCATCCGTCCCGCCCTGCGACCTCCCGGCCGATCCCGAGTCGGGGTCCGCACTGCCGAGCGAGGAAGCCCGGGCAGCGGATCCGTATCACCGGTCCAGCGGATACCTCTGATGAAGGTGGTGTCAGGGGCCACCCTTCTCAGGAGTTTCATCATGGGCTTCATCCCGCCGCATGGGGCACGTCTTCTCGGCACCTGGCCTAACTCCCCCGACCCCAGACGAGGCAGACGACACCAGGCCGTCATCAGTGACGCGCCTCACCCGGGGCGGCCT
>CAJDTW010000015.1_pt1 | contig 35793 bp, 28 predicted proteins | sample 7389911 | NCBI WGS metagenome assembly CAJDTW01 (sample SAMEA7055652, study PRJEB34461) | soil metagenome | biome: terrestrial ecosystem; feature: Peninsula; material: soil | place: Antarctica | collected 2016 | reverse complement strand
GAACGACTTGCGCAGCGGCGTCCCCTCGAAGCCGTCGGGGAGCAGCAGCGGTCGCATCCCGAGGCCGCTGCCGTCCTCGAAGCCGTCGAAGTCGATGCCAAACATCTCGTGGGTCTCACGCTCGTGCCAGGCGGCGCCCCGGTAGAGCGGGGTGAGGGAGGGCGCGGCGGCGCCGTCCGGGACGCGGGTCCGGACTAGGATCGAACGCAACCCCTCGGCCCGGTCCACGTCGATCAGGTGACACACCAAGTCGAAGCCGGGGGCCTCTTCCGCATCCGTCTGGTCCGAGCGCCACGTCGGTGATGTCGGTGACCTTCACGTGTCGTCACCAGCGGGAGGGTCTGGTCGCGAGGTGGTGCTCTGCCGGGAGGAGGCTGGCTTCGCCAGCAGGGGTCGGCGCACCTCGCCGGCCGTCGCCGTCCGCGACCCGGCGTAGCGGCCGCGGAGCCGCTCGGTCGTCAGCCGCTCACCGGCGATCTGCTCCTGCAGGCGGATGATCCCGTGCAGGAGCGCTTCCGGTCGCGGCGGGCAGCCGGGCACGTAGACATCGACCGGGATGATCTGGTCGACGCCCTTGGTCACCGAGTAGGAGTCCCAGTAGGGCCCACCCGAGTTGGAGCAGGCCCCGAAGGAGATGACGTACTTCGGCTCCGGCATCTGGTCGTAGAGGCGGCGGATCGCCGGGGCCATCTTGTCGGTGACCGTCCCGGAGACGACCATGAGGTCGGCCTGGCGCGGGCCGGGCGCGAAGGGGATGACGCCGAGCCGGATGAAGTCGTGCCGACCCATCGATGTCGCGATGAACTCGATGGCACAGCAGGCGAGCCCGAAGTTGAAGACCCAGAGTGAGTAGCGACGGCCCCAGTTGAGCACGATCTTGATCGGTTTGGGGGCGTACTCGCTGATCGGGCCGACCCCGATCGGGCGGGTCCGGGGCATGGGCAGGTCGACTGCCATCAGACCCACCGCAGCAGGCCGCGCCGGGCCGCGTGCCCGAGGCCGAGGACGATGACCGCGATGAAGATGCCCATCTCGACCAGGCTCGCAGTCCCGAGATCGGCCTCCCGCAGCACGGTCGCCCAGGGGAACAGGTAGATCGCGTCGACGGCGAAGATGACGTAGAGGAAGGCATAGACGAAGTAGCGCACCTTCGTCTGGGCCCAGCCCTCGCCCACGGGGTCGACACCGGACTCGTAGGTCGTCACCTTCTCCGGCACCGGGGCATAGGGCGCCACGAGTCGCCGCAGGCCCATGGCCACGGTGACGAGCAGTACTCCTGCTCCCATGACGGCCGCGACTACGATGTACCCGGACATGGCGGCCAGCCTAGTCTCGACTTCCTCGGTGCGGCGGAGTCTGCGCCAGTGGGTCTGGGGGCGGATCATGTCCAGAGGGCGATGGCCTCCATGCGTGCGCCCCGAGCCGGATCTACCATGGAGGAAGTCCGCCGCCCGAGGCACCGGACCAACAACTCACACGGAAGCTTGAGGACGTCGTCCCGCATGAGCAGCAAATCGGTTCAGAAGCTCGATCGCGTCGTCATCCGATTCGCCGGTGACTCCGGCGACGGGATGCAACTCACGGGCAGCCGATTCACCTCCGAGACGGCCCTGCTCGGCAACGACCTGTCGACCCTGCCCAACTTCCCCGCGGAGATCCGGGCGCCGCAGGGCACCCTGCCCGGCGTCTCGAGTTTCCAGTTGCACTTCGCCGACCACGCCGTGTTGACGCCCGGCGACTCCCCCGACGTCCTCGTGGCGATGAACCCGGCCGCGCTCAAGGCCAACCTGCGCGACCTGAGGCGCGGCGCGACGATCATCATCAACACCGATGAGTTCACCAAGCGCAACCTGTCCAAGGTCGGCTGGACCGAGAGCCCGGTCGGGGACGGCAGCCTCGACTCCTACCACGTGCACCCGGTCGCCCTCACGTCGATCACGGTCGAGGCGCTAGCCGCCTTCACCGACCTGACCCGCAAGGAGAAGGAGCGGGCCAAGAACATGTTCGCGCTCGGCCTCCTCGGCTGGCTCTACACGCGGCCGATGGACGGCACGGAGGCCTTCCTCAAGAGCAAGTTCGCCGGCCAACCCGACATCCTCGAAGCCAACCTCACCGCGCTGCGCACGGGCTACCACTACGGCGAGACGACCGAGGACTTCGCGGTCAGCTACGAGATCGCTCCCGCACCGATGCGCGAAGGCAGCTATCGCAACGTCACCGGCAACGTCGCCCTCTCGCTGGGCCTCGTTGCTGCCGCCCACCGCGCCGGTCTGCCGCTGTTCCTCGGGTCCTACCCGATCACGCCGGCCTCCGACATCCTGCACACGCTGGCTGGCCTCAAGCGCTACGGCGTGGCGACGATGCAGGCCGAGGACGAGATCGCGGGCGTCGGTGCCGCCCTCGGGGCGAGCTTCGGCGGCGCTCTCGGCGTGACGACCACCTCGGGTCCGGGGCTGGCCCTCAAGGCCGAGACGATCGGCCTCGCCGTCTCGCTCGAGTTGCCGCTCATCGTCTGTGACATCCAGCGGGGCGGCCCGTCGACCGGGCTCCCGACCAAGACCGAGCAGGCTGACTTGCTGCAGGCCCTCTTCGGCCGCAACGGAGAGTCTCCGGTGGCGGTCCTCGCGCCCTCAACCCCCGCTGACTGCTTCGACATCGCCTTCGACGCGGTCCGGATCGCGACGGCCTACCGCACCCCGGTCATCATCCTGTCCGACGGCTATCTCGCCAACGGTTCGGAGCCCTGGCGTCTGCCGGTGACCGCTGAGCTCCCCGACATCGAGGTCACCTTCGCCTCGGAGCCGAATGCGGTGGATGCCAAGGGCGAGCCCGTCTTCCATCCCTACCTGCGTGACCCCGAGACCCTCGCTCGGCCGTGGGCGATCCCCGGCACGGCCGGCCTCGAGCACCGGGTCGGCGGGATCGAGAAGGCGGACGTCACCGGCAACATCTCCTACGACCCCGACAACCACGACCTCATGGTCCGCCTGCGCCAGGCGAAGATCGACGGGATCGCCTCGACCATCGCCCCCCTGGAGGTCACCGACCCGATCGGGGACGCCGACGTGCTCGTTCTCGGGTGGGGCTCCTCCTACGGCCCGATCGCAGCGGCGGTGCAGTTGGCGCGCGAGGCCGGCGCCCACGTGGCACAGGCCCACCTGCGCCACCTCAACCCCTTCCCCACCAACACCGGCGAGGTGCTCCGGGCCTACAAGAAGGTCGTCCTCCCGGAGATGAATCTCGGGCAGCTCGCCTTGCTGCTCCGCGCCAAGTACTTGGTGGACATCCAGTCACACACCGCTGTCCGCGGATTGCCCTTCCCGGCAGCCGAACTCGCGGACGTCATCGTCCAAGCCGTCAAGGAGGCCGCCACGTGAGCGCCATCGAACTAGGTCAACCGGCGTCCGGCGATACCGCCACCGAGGACTCGCTCCGCGCAGCGCCCAAGGGCCCTCGCACGGGCACCGCAGCCGTCCCCACCCTGCCAGCGGGCACCACGTTGACCAAGAAGGACTTCAGCTCCGACCAGGAGGTCCGCTGGTGCCCCGGGTGCGGCGACTACGCGATCCTCGCAGCGATCCAGGGATTCCTGCCCGAGCTCGGTCTGAAGCGCGAGAACATCGTCTTCGTCTCCGGCATCGGCTGCTCCTCACGTTTTCCCTACTACCTCGACACCTATGGCATGCACTCGATCCACGGACGGGCCCCGGCGATCGCAACCGGTCTCGCAGCGACGCGGGAGGACCTGTCGGTCTGGGTCGTCACGGGTGATGGAGATGCTCTCTCGATCGGGGGCAACCACCTGATCCACGCCCTGCGCCGCAACGTCAACCTCAAGATCCTGCTGTTCAACAACGAGATCTACGGCCTGACCAAGGGGCAGTACTCGCCGACCTCCCGGGTCGGCCAGGTGACCAAGTCCTCACCACTCGGCTCGCTGGACAAGCCGTTCAACCCCGTCTCGCTGGCGCTCGGTGCCGAAGCGAGTTTCGTCGCACGGACCATGGATTCGGATCGTGCCCACCTCACCGCGGTGCTCCGTGCCGCGGCGCAGCACCGCGGCTCTGCGCTCGTCGAGATCTACCAGAACTGCCCGATCTTCAACGACGGGGTGTTCGACGTGCTCAAGGACCGCACCCAGGCGGAGGCCCGGATCCTCCAGCTCACCGATGGGGAGCAGGTGGCCGCCGGTGAGCAGGTGGTCGTCCGGGATGACCAGGGCGTCATGACGGTCGTGCCCCGCAGCGAGGCCGACCCGGGACGGATCGTCGTCCACGACGTCTCCGCCGAGGACCCGTCAGCGGCGTTCGCCCTGTCCCGGCTGGACAGCCCCGACCTCGCACACGTGCCGATGGGCATCTTCCGCAACGTCAGCCGGACCACCTATGACGACGCCCTTCGCGAGCAGATCGCCTCGGCGCGGACGGGTGAGATCACCGACGCCGACATCGACGCGCTCCTCGCTGGACGGGACACCTGGCAGGTCAGCGAAGCGACTCGTGCGTGACCACTGGCCAGCCCCGCCCTCCGTCGGATGCGTCCTCGGCTGATCCCCCAGTCGGCGGCGGGGCGGTGACGACCGCGCAGGCCCCCACCAGGCGATGGGGTCGAAGCCACCGCGCTGAGCCGCGGTCAGAATCGACCCGCGGCACCATCCTCGCCTTCGCTGCGTACGGCATCTGGGGTCTGTTCCCCCTCTACTTCGACGCGCTGAAGCCGGCTGGAGCGTGGGAGATCCTCGCCCACCGGATCCTGTGGACCCTGCTCTTCTGCGCGGTGCTCCTGGTCATAGGCCGTGACTTCGGGTGGATCCGACCGCTCCTGCGACGCCCCAGGATGATCGGCGGGATCGCCATCGCCGCCGTCCTCATCGCGGTCAACTGGGTCGTCTACGTCGCGGCGGTCACGGCCGGCCACACCAGTGACGCGGCGCTCGGCTACTTCCTCAACCCCCTCGTCACCGTCGCACTGGGCGTCATCGTCCTCAGCGAGCGACTTCGTGGCCTGCAGTGGATCGCGGTCGCAGTCGGCGCGACGGCGGGTATCTACCTCGGCATCCAGGGGGGACGGATGCCGTGGATCTCCCTGACCCTCGCCTTCTCCTATCGAAACGGCCGTGCTGGCGCCCGTCGCCGTGGTGATCCTGTTCGTCGTCTCGGCCAACGGCGGTCTGGCCTTCGGCCGCTACGGCGGTCTGCACACGGGGATGCTCGCCTTCTCCGGCATCGCCACCGCCATCCCGCTGCTCTTCTTTGCGGCGGCGGCCCGGCGCATCCCCTTGGTCTCCATCGGCCTGATCCAGTTCGTCACCCCGATGCTGCAACTACTGTGCGCGGTGCTCCTGCTGGGAGAGCACATGCCGCCAGAGCGGTGGGTCGGCTTCGGGATCGTGTGGGTGGCGCTGATCATCCTCAGCGTCGACTCACTGGTGAGCCTGCGCCGCACCCGGCGTGCGGTGATCCCCGTCGCCAGTTGCCCCAGCTGACGGGTCCGCGGGGGCACGTCGCTCCCGCAGTGGCCACGCGACTGGCTCCGCCCATCGTGGTCAACCGGGGATATCCCGAGGCGCCACGCCTCGGACCGGCTGAACCTCGCCCCACCAAGCCGGTAGCCTCCCTGCTGTGGTCACCAGCGTCTATCTCGCCTCATCCGAGGGCCTGTCAGGCAAGTCTGCCGTCGCCCTGGGCATCCTCGAACAACTGAGCCGACGCGTCGGGCGGGTCGGCGTCTTCCGGCCCATCGTCCGCGAGCGGGACGCCTCGCGAGACCACGTCCTGGACCTGCTCCTGTCCCGGATCGACACCGACCTGACGCCGGAGAGCGCCTCGGGTGTGGGCTACGACGACGTGCACGCCGACCCGGAACAGGCCCTGTCGACCATCGTGGATCGCTTCCACGCGGTGGCCGACGACTTCGAGGCGATGCTCATCATCGGCTCCGACTACACCGACGTCACCTCCCCGACGGAGCTCTCCTACAACGCGAGGATCGCAGCCAACCTCGGTGCCCCCATGGTCTTGGTCGTCACGGGCACCGACCGCTCCGCTGCTCAGATCAGGACCGCGGCCGACATCACCGCCGACGAGGCGCGAGCCCAGCACGCGCGGGTGCTGGCGGTCGTGGCCAACCGGGTCGCCCCGAGCGAATTCCAGGCCACTCAGGCGCTCCTCATCGGCGTCGCCGGGGACGCCCCCACCTACGCCATCCCCGGCGACAGCATGCTCAACGCGCCGACCGTCCGGGACCTCATGGGCGCTGTCGGCGGGACCCACGTCGCGGGCGATGACGCCCTCCTCGATCGCGAATCCCTCGGGCTGGTCGTTGCGGCGATGACGCTGCCCAATGTCCTGGACCGGCTCTTCGAAGGCGCTGTCGTCATCACCCCGTCCGACCGAGGCGACGTGCTGCTCGGGCTCCTGCTGGCCCACCGGTCCAAGACCTTGCCCAGCCCGTCCGGGATCGTCCTCAACGGCGGCTTCGCCCTGCCGGGGCCCATCGCGACGCTGGTCGAGGGCCTGGACGTCCACGTCCCGATCATCACCTGCCCGACGGGAACCATGGCCACCACTTCGGCACTGCACGCCGTGGCGCCCCGGCTGACCCGGAGCTCGACCCGCAAGATCGAGACCGCCCTGCGGCTCTTCGACGAGCACATCGATGGCGCCGACCTGCTCGACCGACTCGACGTGTCGCCGAGCTCGGTGGTCACGCCGCTGATGTTCGAGCACCTCCTGCTCGACCGGGCCCGGCACGCCGACAAGCACATCGTCCTGCCGGAGGGAACCGAGGACCGGATCCTCACCGCAGCCGACCAACTCCTGCGCCGACGCGTCGTGCGGCTCACCCTGCTCGGCGACCCGGACGACATCCGCCGACGGGCCGGGCAGTTGGGCCTCGACATCTCTGGGGCGACCCTGCTGGATCCTCGCGACGAGCCGTTGCGGGGACGCTTCGCGCAGGAGTATGCGCAGCTGCGGGCTCACAAGGGCGTCACCCTCGAGCAGGCCCGCGACGTGGTCATCGACGTGAGCTACTTCGGGACCATGATGGTCCGGGACGGACTCGCCGACGGGATGGTGTCCGGCGCCGCCCACACCACCGCGCACACGATCCGGCCGGCACTCGAGGTCGTGCGCACCGCTCCCGGTGTCGGTGTCGTGTCGTCGGTCTTCCTCATGTGCCTCGCCGATCGCGTCCTCGTGTACGGGGACTGTGCGGTCAACCCCGATCCCACCGCCACGCAACTGGCCGACATCGCCATCTCCTCGGCCGCCACGGCCCAGCAGTTCGGCATCGAGCCTCGGGTGGCGATGCTCTCCTACTCGACTGGCGTCTCCGGGACGGGGGTTGACGTCGACAAGGTCCGGACCGCCACGGAGATGGTCCGTGAACGCGCTCCTGAGCTGTCCGTCGAGGGCCCGATCCAATACGACGCCGCGGTCGACATGGCGGTGGCGGCGACCAAGCTCAAGGACAGTCTGGTCGCCGGACGCGCCACGGTCCTGATCTTCCCGGACCTCAACACGGGCAACAACACCTACAAGGCGGTCCAGCGCAGTGCCGGGGCCGTCGCGGTGGGCCCGGTCATGCAGGGCCTCAACAAGCCGGTCAACGACCTCTCCCGCGGCGCCCTCGTCCGGGACATCGTCAACACCGTGGCCATCACAGCGATCCAGGCGGAGGCCGGAGCATGAACACCCCAGTCCTGGTCATCAACGCCGGCTCGTCCTCGCTCAAGTACCAACTCCTCGATGCCGACAGCGGCGAGACCCAGGCCAGCGGCATCATCGAGCGGATCGGCGAATCCGACTCGTACGCAGCGCATTCCGGGCCCAACGGCAAGCATCGCCGCGATGTCGACTGCCCCAACCACCACGCGGCGTTCCTCCTGCTCTCGGGCTCCTTCGAGGAGTTCGGCCCCTCGCTGGACGAGATCGACCTCGTCGCCGTCGGGCACCGAGTCGTCCACGGGGGTGACCGCTTCAGCGCGCCCGTCCTCATCGACGACGAGGTGGAGTCGACCATCGAGTCACTGATCCCGCTCGCGCCGCTGCACAACCCCGGCAACCTCGAAGGCATCCGCAGGGCCCGGGAGCGCTTCCCCGACGTGCCCCAGGTCGCCGTCTTCGACACCGCCTTCCACCAGACGCTGCCGCCGCACGCCTACACCTACGCCGTGCCCTCCACCTGGCGGACCGACTACGGCGTCCGTCGCTACGGCTTCCACGGCACGTCGCACGCCTACGTCTCGCGGCGGGCGGCCGAGCTGATCCACCACCCGATCGACGACGCCAATGTCATCGTCCTGCACCTCGGCAACGGGGCCAGCGCCACCGCGGTCCAGGGCGGGCGCAGCATCGACACGTCCATGGGGCTCTCCCCGCTCGAGGGACTCGTCATGGGCACCCGGGCCGGCGACCTGGACCCGTCCCTGCCCGGCCACCTCGGCCGGATGGGCATCTCGGTCGAGGACTATGACCGGGCTCTCAACAAGGAGAGCGGCCTCAAGGGCCTCACCGGCAGCAATGACTTCCGCGAGCTGGAAGAACGCATGGAGGCCGGTGACTCGGACGCGCAGCTGGCCTTCGATGTCGTCGTCCACCGGCTGCGCAAGTACATCGGAGCGTATGCCGCTGTGCTGGGTCGCCTTGACGCCGTGGCCTTCACCGCGGGGGTCGGTGAGCACAGCCCGATCCTGCGGGCCGCCACGCTCGAGGGCCTTGGCCTGCTGGGCATCGAGCTCGACGCAGCGGCCAATGCCGCGGCAGGGTCCGGGGAGCACGTCATCTCGACGCCCGATAGCCCGGTGACGGTGCTCGTCATCCCCACGGCCGAGGAGCTCGAGATCGCTCAGCAGGCCGCCGCCCTCGTCCACCGCTGACCGCCGCCCCCGAGCTGCACCCCAACTCGAGTGGCCTCACTATCCACAGCACCCCAACTCGAGTGGCCTCACTATCCACAGCCCGGGGCCACTCGACTGTCCCTGAGTCGAGTGGCCTCACTATCCACAGAACCCCGCAACGCGGACACGGCCACGTCCGGCGTTGCATGATGGGTGCATGAGCGACGAAACCGGAGAGACCGAGCAGACCAGGACCGAACACGACTCAATGGGCGAGGTGCAGGTGCCCGCCAAGGCCCTGTGGGGAGCCCAGACGGCTCGCGCCGTGGCCAATTTCCCGATCAGCGGTCAACCGGTGCCGCCCGGGGTCATCCACGCCCTGGCCCTGCTCAAGGCAGCCGCCGCCGAGGTCAATGCCGAGCTCGGGGTCCTTGACCAGGACAGCGCTCAGGCCATCGCGAAGGCCGCCCGATCGGTCGCCGCCGGGGAACATGACGACCACTTCCCCATCGATGTCTTCCAGACCGGCTCGGGCACGTCGACGAACATGAACGCCAACGAGGTGATCGCCCGCCTCGCGAACCTCGCCGGAGGGGTCAACATCCACCCCAACGACCACGTCAACGCCGGGCAGTCGAGCAACGACACCTTCCCCAGCGCCCTGCGCATCGCGGCCACCCGCACCGCACTCCAAGATCTGGTCCCGAGCCTGCGCCACCTCGCGGAGTCGTTGGGCCGCAAGGAAATCGAATTCAAGGACGTCGTGAAGTCAGGTCGAACGCACCTCATGGACGCGGTGCCGGTCACCCTCGGGCAGGAGTTCGGCGGCTACCGAAGGCAGATCGAGCTCGGAATCGAGCGGGTATCACAGGCCTCCGAGTCGACCTCAGAGCTGCCCCTGGGTGGCACCGCGGCCGGGACGGGCCTCAACGCGGCCCCGGGATTCGCAGCCAAGGTCATCGCGAAGGTCGCGCAGGACAGCGGCATCCGCTTCCGCGAGGCCGAGAACCACTTCGAGGCCCAGTCCGCCCAGGACGCCGTGGTCGAACTGTCCGGTGCCCTCAAGGTCGTCGCAGTGAGCCTGACGAAGATCTGCAACGACCTGCGCTGGATGTCCTCCGGTCCGCGGACCGGGCTCGGCGAGATCCACCTGCCCGATCTCCAGCCGGGCTCGAGCATCATGCCCGGCAAGGTCAACCCGGTGATCGCCGAGGCAACGGTGATGGCGTGCGTCCAGGTCTTCGGGAACGACGTGGCGATCACGGCCGCTGGCGCTGCCGGCAACTTCGAGCTCAATGTGATGCTGCCCGTCCTGGCCAAGAACATCCTCGAGTCGATTCACCTGCTGGCGACCACCTCACGGCTGTTGGCCGACCGCTGCGTCGATGGGGTCGTGGCCAACGTCGAGCATGCGCGGGAGCTCGCCGAGAGCTCACCGTCGATCGTGACCCCGCTCAACCGCTACATCGGCTACGAGGCGGCAGCGTCCGTGGTCAAGCGAGCCATCAAGGAACGCAAGACGATCCGGGAGGTCGTGGTCGAGGACGGACACGTCTCGGCCGGGCGTCTCACCGAAGCACAACTCGACGAAGCCCTGGACGTGCTGGCGATGACCCGACCGCCTCAGGCCGAGTGATCCACCCCGACTCGATGTATCTGCGCGTCGCATCTGACGCGCAGATACATCGAATCGCGTGGTGGGGGAGGGCGGGAGTAGGCGGGTGGTTGCACCGGATCGGTCAGGGGCCGAGGACGCGGTCGAGGTAGGGGTTGGCGAAGCGGCGGTCCGGGTCCACCGCTTCTCGCACAGCCAGGAAGTCGTCGAAGCGCGGGTAGACCGAGCGGAAGTAGTCGGCATCGCAGTCGTGCAGCTTGCCCCAGTGAGGGCGTCCCCCGTGCGCTCTGGCAAGGGATTCGAATGCCTCGAAGTAGCGGCCGCCATTCTGCCGGTGGAAGCGGTGGATCGCGATGTAGCAGCTCTCGCGCTCGTAGGCGGTGGACAGCCACACGTCATCAGCGGCGGCGACCCGGCACTCGACCGGGAAGGAGATCTGCTCGTCGTGGGCGTCGATCCAGGCGCGTAGCTCAAGGAGCACCTCGGTGAGGGCGTGGCGCGGGAAGGCCCACTCCGCCTCGGCGAAACGCACGCGGCGGTCGGTCACGAAGACTCGGTGCGAGGAGTCGACGTACTCGCGCTCGGTGAGCGCCCGGGCCGCGACCTCGTTGATCGGGCCGGTCAGCCGCGGGACCCGGGTCGACACGCGGTTGGTCACTTCGAAGAGGCCGTTGCTCAGCAGGTCGTCGTCGAGCCGCCGGCGCCACCCGGGCAACGGCGCGGCCTCGGTCCCGGTCGGCACCCGGTTGTTGCGCTTGGTTTGCGTCCGGTCGGTGTGCGGGAACCAGTAGAACTCGAAGTGGTCATGGCCATCGATCTGCTCGTCGAGGCCCTCCAGCAATCCCAGCAACGGCTCTGGACGCTCGTGCGCCCGCAACAGGAACGCGGGGACGACCTCAACGGTGAGCTCTGTGATGATCCCCAGGGCGCCGAGGCCGAGCCGGGCCGCCGCGAACAGGTCCGGCTCCACGGTCGGTGAACACACCCGGACCGAGCCGTCGGCGAGCACGATGCGCAACGCGCGGACTCCTGCCGAGAGCCCGCGCAACGCCAACCCGGTCCCGTGGGTCCCCGTCGCGAGCGCGCCAGCCAGCGATTGACGGTCGATGTCGCCGAGGTTGGGCAAGGCGAGCCCGTGCGCCGCCAACGCGGTGTTGAGCCTGCGCAGGGTGGTCCCGGCCGGGACCGTCGCCACTCCCTGAGTCGCGTCGACGCGGATCACACCCTGGAGGCGGTCGAGCCGCACCTGGACGCCGTCGGTGGCCGCCACCCCCGTGAAGGAGTGACTGGCCCCGAGTGGCTTGACCCGGTGGCCATCGGAGGCGGCTCGGCGCAGCTCGGTGACCAGCTCCTCCTCTGAGGCAGGGACCGCGACGCGACACACCCGCGACTGCGCGGTGCCTCCCCAGTTGCTCCAGTCGAGCCCGTCTCGAGTGCTCATCCGCCTAGCCAAAACACTGCCCCTCTCCTCGATAGGTGGGCGCTCGCCCGGTCACGACGGACCCGCTCACGAGCACGAACTCGGCGAAGCGCTCGGCCAACTCACCGGCTTTGGCGTGCCTGAACCACACCTTGTCCCCCAGCCCGAGCCGGTCGGCGCCCGGCCCCTTGAGCGGCGTCTGCACCTCACCCGCCCCCTCGGAACGGGTCAAACCGAGATCAAGCTCTGGGAGCGGGGTCGGCACCCGCGACCATCCCGGCGGCCCCGACGCGATGTAGCCACCGCCGTAGGCCGTGACGAAGCCCTCCGCCGGGCGGCGCACCACCGCACCCGCAAAGTAGGCGGCCGGCTGGAGCCGAAGGTCGTCATAGCCATCGAAGAGCGTCGGCGCGTAGAGCCCGGAACCGGCCGCGAGCTCAGTGAGCGAGGGATCCTGCCCGGTGACCTGCAGGCTGCCGGTACCACCGCCATTGACGAACTCGAGGTCCGTGAGCGTCCTTGCCGCAGTGACGATCTCGCCCCGGCGCTGCAGCAGGTCCTGGTGTGAGCGCCGCTTGACGACGCGAACGGCCGGCGAGGAGTCAGGCAGCCCGGCGATCTGCGCGTCATAGAACATCAGACCGGTGACGAGCAGGCCCCGCTCCTGCGCGCGGCGAATCACCGCTTCGACATCGGACCGGGTCCGGGTCGGTGACCGGCGCACCCCCAGGTGCACGGAGCCGAGGCGCAGTGACGCGTCGATGTCGATGGCGACCCGCAGCCCGGCGTGGCCAGGCACGCTCCTGGACAGGAAGTCGACCTGCTCGACGCTGTCGATCATGACCGTGACGGCACCGATCAGGGCCGGGTCTCCCGCGAGCTCCGTGAGGGCTGGCACGTCGACGCTGGGGTAGGCGACCATGACGTTCACGTGCCCCGCCCGAGCCCACCAGACCCCCTCGCGCACCGAGAAGCACATCAGTCCCGCGAAGCCGTCCCGCTCCAGCGCGCGCTCGATGAGGGGGCGACAGCGCAGCGACTTCGTCGCGATCCGGATCGGCTTGCCCCGGGCGGCCGCCACCAGCGCGGCGGCGTTGGCGTCGAAGGCATCCAGGTCGACCACCGCCAGGGGCGCCGGCAGGTCCGCCGTGGCCGCACTCAGCCGTGCGGCGACGGATCCGGCCTGGCTGCGACGTGGCATGCCCGAACCCTACCGACCACCTACCGGCCACCGGCGATTCGATGTATCTGGGCGTCGCATTCGACGCGGAGATACATCGAATCGCAGGGGGGGTGGGGTGGCTGGTCTGTCAGCCGACGCGGGTGACGGCGGAGATGGCGAGCGCTTGCAGGGCCGTCTTGGCCGGGGTGTCCGGCAACGGCGCCAGGAGGTCCTGCGCGGCCCGCGCCACGTCAAAGGCCTCCTCCTGCGCCTGCCGCAGCGCCGGATGGGCTCGCAACAGGTCGAGCGCCTCCGCCACTCCCGCGTCGTCGGTCGACAGGTCGCGAGAGAGCAGCTCCTGCAGTCGCGCGTCCGCGGGGTCGGTCGACTCCTTGGCGTGCAGGACGGCCAGGGTGTCGACGCCTTCACGCAGGTCGGTCCCGGGCGTCTTGCCGGTGTCATCGGCCGCAGAGGCAATGTCGATGAGGTCGTCGGCGCCGCTGAACATCACGCCGTAGCGCCCCGCCGTCGCGATCAGCACGCCGGTCTTGTCAGCCAGCACCCGCAGGTAGTAATCCACCGGGTCCGTGTCGGGGGGACAGGGCCGGTCATCGCGGATCTGTCCGGTACACAACCGGACGAAGGCCTTCGCCTGGATCTTGACTGCCTCCGCGCCGAGGTCGGCGATGAGCTCGGAGGCCTTCCCGAAGAGCAGGTCCCCCACGAGGATCGCGGTCGAGTTGTCATAGGCGGCATTGACCGAGGACACCCCACGCCGCACGTCGGCCTCGTCCATGACGTCGTCGTGGTAGAGCGACGCGAGGTGGGTCAACTCCACCCCGGCTGCGGCCCGGATGACGTCGTCACTGATCCCGTCGCTGAGCTCGGCCGCCAGGAGGGTGAGCAGCGGCCGGAAACGCTTCCCTCCGGCTGCCAGCAGGTGCCCCGAGGCGTTCACGATGAACGCGTCGTCGTGGTCGATCACCTCGTGCAGCAGCGCGTCGACGCGGGCCAGACCGTCCCGCAGCCGTGCATTGAGCTCAGGCGTCGCTCCCGGGACGGTCAGGATCGGAGGGGTTGCGAAGGTCGTCATCAGGTGCCTGTCAGGGAAGTCGTCCAGTGCGGAGGCCGGGTCATCGTCCACCCGCGTCAGCGGATGAAGACCGACGCCCGGTCAGCCAGATCGAGCAGGGCCGACGGCAGGACCCCGAGCGCGAGGGTGATCATCGTGCCGGTCGCGATCGCGAACGTCGTGACCGCGGAGGGCGTGACCACGATGACCGAGTCATCCGGAGCATCGCTGAAGTAGATCAACACGATGATCCGCAGGTAGACGAAAACCGTGATGGCACTGCAGAGGACACCGATGACCACCAGGACGCTGCCGGTGGCCCCACCCGTGCCGATGGCTGCGGAGAAGACCGCGAACTTCGCGACGAAGCCCGAGGTCAGCGGGACCCCCGCGAAGGCGAGCATCAGGAAGGCGAACGCGCCGGCCACCAGCGGATGGCTACGGCCCAGACCTGCCCACTGCGACAGATGCGTGGCCTCGCCGCCGTTCTGACGCACCAGACCGACGATGGCGAAGGCCGCGATCACCGAGAAGCCGTAGGCGACGGTGTAGAAGAGCACCGAGCTGACCCCCTTCTGGTCGAAGGACAGCACGCCCACGATGATGAAGCCCGCGTGTGCGACCGAGGAGTAGGCGAGCAGCCGCTTCATGTCGGTCTGGGTAACGGACAGGACCGAGCCCACCACCATCGTCAGGATGGCGATCACGACGAGCGCGTTGGTCCACTCCCACCGCGCCGTGTCCAGCCCGGTGTACGCCAGTCGCAGGATGGCTCCGAAGGCAGCCGCCTTGGTGCAGGCCGCCATGAACCCGGTGACCGGGGTCGGCGCTCCTTGGTAGGCATCGGGGGTCCACGCGTGGAAGGGCACCGCACCGACCTTGAAGAGCAGGCCGACGAAGACGAGGAACGCACCGGGGACCAGGAGCCCGTTGAGCTCGAACGGGGCCGTCGACACCGCCTTGCTGAGGTCGCGGAAGTAGACCGAACCGGCGTAACCGTAGAGCAGTGCCGTCCCGAAGAGGAAGAAGGCCGAGCTGAAGGCGCCGAGGAGGAAGTACTTCAGGGACGCTTCCTGGGACAGCAACCGCCGCCGCCGGGCCAGCCCGGTCAGCACGTAGAGCGGCAGGGAGAGGATCTCGAGCGCGACGAACATCCCGATCAGGTCGTTCACGGTCGGGAAGAGCAGCATGCCGCCGACCGCGAACATCGTCAGCGGGAAGACCTCGGAGGTGATCAGGCCGGCCCGGGCGGAGACCGCCTCGATCTGCGAGCCCGGTGTCGAGGCACCGCTCGGGGTGAACGTGTCAGAGCCGGTGCCGCCGAGCCGCTCAGCCATGGTCAGCACCGCGAGGATGCTCATCAGCAGCAGCGCGCCCTGCATGAACAGGGCCGGGCCGTCGATCGACAGTGCGAACAGGCGTCGGTCGGTGGCCCCGTCGACGTGTCCCAGCGTCAGGCCCATGTGGCCGGTCGCCACGATCACCGCGACGAAGGCGGCCACCAGTCCGGCCACGGCCAGGATCGTCTGGATCAGGTGACGCCGCTCACGCCCGACGAACGCCTCGACCAGGACACCGATCAGCGCAGTGCCGAAGACGATGAGCAGCGGCAGGATCGCGAGGTAGTCGACGTTGGCCGTCTGAAAGGTCGTCACTTGTTGCTCCCTTCGGCCGCAGTCGTATCGACTACGAGACCTGTCTGGTGCACCTGCGCCAGCGAGGTGTGGACGGCCGGGTTGATCACTTTGAGGGCAACGTTGGGATAGAAGCCGATGATGAGGAGGAAGGCGACCAGTGGGGCAGCCACGAACTTCTCACGCACCGACAGGTCGCGCACTCCAGACAGGCCCTCGGGGCGTGGGCCGGTCGCCATCCGCTTGTACATCAACAAGATGTAGATCGCCGCGAGGATGATCCCTGACGTCGCGATCACAGCCGCCACGGGCTGCGTCGGGAAGGTGCCGACCAGGACGAGGAACTCGGACACGAAGTTGGCCAGCCCCGGAAGCGCCAGCGTCGACATGCCGGCGACGAGGAAGACGCCGGCGAGCACGGGCGTCACCCGTTGCCAACCTCCGTAGTCGGGGATCCGCTTGCTGCCGCGCCGGTAGATGAACATCCCGGCGAAGAGGAACAGGGCTGCCGTCGAGAAGCCGTGGTTGAGCATGTAGAGCGACGCACCCGCGCCCCCGACACCGGTGAAGGCGAAGATGCCCAGCACGATGAAACCGAAGTGGCTGACCGACGTGTAGGCGATCAGGCGCATCATGTCGGTCTGGCCGATGGCCAGCAGGGCCCCGTAGACCACGGACACGACCGCCAGCACGACGACCACCGGCGTCGCCCACGCGCTGGCCTCGGGGAAGAGCTGCAGGCAGAAGCGGATCATCCCGAAGGTGCCGACCTTGTCGAGCACCCCGACGAGCAGCGTCGCGGTGGCGGGGGTCGCCTCGGTCGCGGCGTCTGGCAGCCACGTGTGGAACGGGAACATCGGGGCCTTGATCGCGAAGGCCACGAAGAAGCCGACGAAGAGCAGTCGTCCCGTGGTGGGGTCGAGGTTGAGGCCGGTGAGCTTGCTGATGAGGAAGCCGTCGGCGCCGCCAGGACCCTGCAGGTAGAGCGCGATGACGGCAACGAGCATGAGCAGCCCGCCGGTCAGCGAGAAGAGCAGGAACTTCATCGCCGCGTACTGACGACGCGGGCCGCCGTAGTGGCCGATGAGGAAGTACACCGGGATGAGCATCGCCTCGAAGAAGACGTAGAACAGGAAGACGTCCGTGGCCGCGAAGACACCGACCATGAAGGTCTCGAGGACGAGCAGCAGGGCGAAGTAGGTCTTGACTCGCTGCGGCCCACGCTCGGACTCCGACACGTCGCGCCAGGCCGCCAGGATGCAGATCGGCGTCAGCACGAGCGACATGAGGATGAGCACGAGCGCGATGCCGTCGACGCCCAGGGCGTAGCTGACCCCGAGCTGCGGGATCCACGACATCTGCTCGCCGAGCTGGAACTGCGAGGAGGAGCCCACGTGGAAGGTGGTCGCAGCCACGATCCCGATCACGAGGGTGACGAGCGAGGTCCCGAGCGCGATCCGCTTGGCGTTCTCGGCCGAGCCCGGCAGGAAGGCGACGACGAACGCGCCGACCAGCGGCACCAGGCCGAGGATCGTCAGCCACGGCACGGTGGACATGGAGGTGGTCGTGTCTAGCATCAGGAAATCACCCAGAGTGCACCGAGGATGGCGACGACACCGATGAGCATCGTCAGGGCATAAGACCGGACAAATCCGTTCTGGATCTTGCGCAGCCGTGAGGAGGTCCCACCGACGAAGGCGGCGAGCCCGCCAACTGCTCCATCCACGCCACGGTTGTCGGCGAAGAAGAGCGAACGGGTCAGGTGGATCCCGGGCCGCATGAAGAGGGCCTCATTGGCGTGGTCCTGATAGAGGTCCACGCGGGCAGCCTGCGTGAGCAGGTTCCCCTGGGGCGCTGTCTCGGGCACCCGGTCGCGCCAGTACATCAGCCAGGCGAGCGCGGTGCCGCCGATGACCAGGAGGATGGTCAAGGTGATGATCACGGGGACCGGAATCACCGGACTGTGCTCCTGCACCCCGCCGGTGAACGGCTCCAGCCAGGAGGTGAAGATCCCGGTCGGGCCGAGGATCAGGCCGAGGAAGGCCGACCCGAGGGCCAGCACGATCATCGGGATCGTCATGAGCAGCCCCGACTCGTGCGGGTGGACGTCATCGGTCCAGCGCTTCTTGCCGTGGAAGGTCATGAAGAACAGGCGCGACATGTAGAAGGCGGTGATGCCCGCGCCGATCAGGGCGGCCAGACCGAACACCCAGGGCCGCCACCCCTCTCCGACGAAGGCCGCCTCGATGATCTTGTCCTTGGACCAGAAGCCCGAGAAGGGCGGCACCCCGAGGATGGCCAGCCAACCGAAGCCGAACGTCACCCAGGTGATCTTCATGACGCCGGACAGCCCGCCGAACCGTCGCATGTCGACCTGGTCGTTCATGCCGTGCATGACCGACCCGGCCCCGAGGAACATCCCGGCCTTGAAGAAGCCGTGCGTCAGCAGGTGGAAGATGGCGAAGGCGTAGCCGATCGGGCCGAGCCCGGCAGCCAGCATCATGTAGCCGATCTGGGACATCGTCGAGGCAGCCAGCGCCTTCTTGATGTCGTCCTTGGCGCAGCCGATGATCGCCCCGAAGATGAGGGTGGCCGCGCCCACGATGACGACGACGAGTTGGGTCGTGGGGGTGGACTCGAAGATCGGGCCCGACCGCACGACGAGGTAAACCCCTGCCGTGACCATGGTCGCTGCGTGGATCAGCGCCGAGACCGGTGTCGGGCCGGCCATCGCGTCCCCGAGCCAGCTCTGCAGCGGCAGCTGGGCCGACTTGGCGGTCGCTCCGAGCAGCAGCATCATCCCGATGGCGGTCATGAAGCCCTGGTTGAGTCCCTGCACACCGGCCACGCCCGCGTTGACCGTCGCGAAGTCGACCGCGCCGAAGTGGAAGAACATCAAGATGATGGCGATCGTCAGCCCGAAGTCACCGACGCGGTTGGTGATGAACGCCTTGTTGCCGGCGGTCGCGAAGGCCGGGTTGTGATACCAGAAGCCGATCAGCAGGTAGGAGGCCAGACCGACGCCCTCCCAGCCGACGTAGAGCAGCAGGTAGGAGTCGGCCAGCACCAGCAGCATCATCGCTGCCACGAAGAGGTTGAGGTAGGCGAAGAAGCGTCGCCGGTCCGGGTCGTGCTCCATGTAGCCGATGGAGTAGACGTGGATGAGGGAGCCCACGAAGGTGATGAGCAGGACGAAGACCATCGACAACTGGTCGATGAGCAGCCCCGCCTGCACGTCGAACGAGCCGCCGGTGATCCAGTCGAACAGGTGCACGCTCTTGGGGCGGTCACCCACGCTGCGGCCCATCATCGAGATGGTGATGATCGCCCCGATGACGAAGGAGCCCCAGGAGAGCAGTGTCGCGAGGACCGGGCCGAAGCTGTTGGTCCGACGGCCTCCGACGAGGAGGAAGAGCGCCCCGAAGGCCGGCAGCGCGATCATCAGCCACGCGTAGGCGGTGAAACCCGTCGCCGCGTGGGTCTCGCCCTCATGCGCGAGTAGCCCAGCGGCATACGCGCCCTGGTGCACAAGTGTTCCCATGCCAGTTGACATCGACCGGTGCTCCTTAAAGCTTCAGCAGGTTGGCATCGTCGACCGAGGCCGACCGGCGGGCACGGAAGATCGCCATGATGATGGCGAGGCCGACGACCACTTCAGCGGCGGCGACGACCATGACGAACAGGGCCATCACCTGCCCGTCGAGCTGGCCGTGCATCCGCGAGAAGGTCACGAGCGAGAGGTTGGTCGCGTTGAGCATGAGCTCGATCCCCATGAAGACGATGAGCGCGTTGCGACGCACGAGCACCGTCGCGGTCCCGATGGAGAAGAGGACCACCGAGAGGTAGATGTAGTGCATGGGGTTCACTTCTCGCCCCCTTCCTCGATCGCGCGATGCAGATGGCGCTCGACGTCCTTGATCCCGTCGACCGACGCGACCTGGTCACGGGCGACGAGGACGCGGGAGACGGACTTGGCGCTCGGCGTGCCGTCGGGCAGCAGCGCCGGCGTGTCGACCGCGTTGTGGCGGGCGTAGACACCCGGTGCGGGCAGTCCGGCGACGTCGTGGTTGTCCCGGATCCGCTTGCGGGCCCACTCGGCCTGGGTGCGCTTGGGGGAGATCCGCTCGCGGTGCGCGAGCACCATCGCAGCGAGCGCGGCGGTGATCAGCAGCGAGGAGGTGATCTCGAAGATCCAGACGTACTGGCCGAAGATCAACTCGGCCACCCCGGTGACGTTGCCGGTCGAGGCGTTGATCGCGACGACCTTGTCCATCCCGGCCTGGACCGTGGTCTGGTCGAAGACGACCTTGCCGAGGGAGAAGAACAGCACTCCGGCGAGCCCGAGGACGAACACCAGAGCGGCCAGTCGCTGGCCCTTGATCGTCTCGACGAGCGAGTCGGACGAGTCCACGCCGACGAGCATGATGACGAAGAGGAAGATCATCATGACCGCGCCGGTGTAGACGAACACCTGCACGACGCCCAGGAAGTCCGCTTTCTCGATGACGTAGAAGATGCCGACGACGATCATCGCCAGCGCCATCCCCACGGCCGCGTGGACGGCCTTGCGCGCAAAGACGAGCCCGAGACCGCCGAGCACCGCGATGGGCGCGAGGATCCAGAAGGCGACGGCTTCAGCGGTGCTGGTCACGGTTGGACCCCTTCCCGGGTCGTGGCGGCGCCGCTGGCCTCGTCGGAGCTCGAGGTCTGCGCGGCTTCAGCCGCCTCACGCGCGTCCACGTAGGCGCGCTGGGCGTCGGTGGGCCCGTCGACCAGGTCCCGATAGTAGTCGCGCGAGGTCAGGCCCTCGACCATGGGGATGGGCACCGGTTGCATGCCCTCCTGCATCGGGGCCAACAACTGGTCCTTGGTGAAGATCAACTTGGCTCGGCTGTCGTCAGCGAGCTCATAGAAGTTGGTCATCGTCAGGGCGCGGGTCGGGCAGGCCTCGATGCACATGCCGCAGAAGATGCAGCGCAGGTAGTTGATCTGGTAGACGCGGCCGTAGCGCTCCCCCGGGCTGAACCGGCCCGTGCCTCCGGGCCTGTCGTCGTTGTCGGCACCTTCGACGAAGATCGCGTCAGCCGGGCAGGCCCAGGCGCACAGCTCGCAGCCGATGCACTTCTCGAGCCCGTCCGCATAGCGGTTGAGCTGGTGCCGGCCGTGGAAGCGGGGCGCTGTGGGGCGCGGCTTCTCCGGGTACTCCTCGGTGGCGACCTTGCGGAACATCGTGGAGAAGGAGACGCCGAAGCCCGCGACGGGGGCGAGCAGCTCCGCGAAGAAGCCCTTCTCCGGGTGGGCCGATTTTGCTCCGCCCACCGAGCTGCTCGAGGCCACGGGACCGGGGGTGCCGGCGCCGGCGCGTCCGGTGACGTCCTTGCCGACGTTGTCGTCGTCAGTCATGACTGACCTCCTCAGAGGTGGTGACGGTCGTGGCCTCGGGGCCTGCCGCGAGGGCGACACTCGGCTCTCGCAGCCGCTGTCCGGGCATCGGCGGGACGGGGTAGCCGCCCTCGAACGGATCGATCTCTTCCTCGGGGTGCCATGCCTTGGCGGCCAGCTGATCCTCGCGCCTGACGTCCCACATGTAGGCCACGCCGAGCGCGATCAGCGCCACGATGCCGACGATGACGAGGGTGGCGACGGACAGGTCGAACCCGCCGACGGTGAGCCGCCCCTCACCGAGGAAGCCGAGCTGCGCGCCTCGGATGAAGGAGACGGCCACGACCCACGCGAGGGTGATCGGGATGAGGAACTTCCAGCCGAAGCGCATGAACTGGTCGTAGCGCACGCGCGGCAACGACCCACGCAGCCAGACGAAGAAGAACATGAACATCCAGAGCTTGACGGTGAACCACAGCAGGCCCCACCAGCCACCGGTGAACATGCCGTCGCCGATCATCGAGATGAGCGGAGGCGCCGCGGGTCCGCCGAGGAACATCGTCGTGGCGAGCGCCGAGACGGTGAACATGTTGATGTACTCACCGAGGAAGAACATCGCGAAGCTCATCGCGGAGTACTCGGTGTGGAAGCCGCCAGTGAGTTCGCCCTCACCCTCGGCGAGGTCGAACGGCAGGCGGTTGGTCTCGCCGACCATGGTGATGACGTAGACCACGAAGGAGAAGAACGCCGGCAGGATGTACCAGAGCGAGCTCTGCGCCGAGACGATCTGTGAGGTCGACATCGAGCCGCTGTAGAGGAAGATCGCGACGAGCGAGAGGCCCATCGCGATCTCGTAGGAGATCACCTGTGCCGTCGAGCGCAGACCGCCCAGGAGCGGGTAGGTCGAGCCCGAGGACCAGCCGGCGAGGATGATCCCGTAGACGCCGACACCGGCCACGGCGAGCACCAGCAGCACCGCGACGGGCACGTCCGTCAACTGCAGCGGCGTCTCGTGACCGAAGATCGAGACCGTCCCACCGAGCGGGATGATCGAGAAGGCGACGAAGGACATCGTCGCGGTGATGAGCGGCGCCGTCCGGTAGACGATCTTGTCGGCCGCAGCCGGCGTGATGTCTTCCTTGAGCATCGCCTTCATGCCGTCGGCCAGCGTCTGCAACAACCCGAACGGGCCGTTGCGGTTGGGGCCGGGACGCTGCTGCATCCGGCCGATGACGCGTCGCTCGAACCAGATGACGAGCAGCGTCGAGATCAGCAGGTAGACGAAGATGAACAGGGCCTTGATCACCGCCACCCACCAGGGGGTGTCGCTGAAGTCGGCGACCGGGTTCTCCGTGGCCGGAACCAACGCAGTGAGGCCGTATGCCGCTGTGCTGAGACTCATAGCGCACCACCCTTCGTGGACGTGGCCGGGACCCGCGCCACCGGGACCCGCGCCACCGCGACCCGCTCCCCGGCGTCCGCGCCGAGTCCGGACCGGACTGAGCACTCCCTGGCATTGGTCGGCAGCCAGACGACGCCATCGACCATGCCCTTGACGACGACGGCTGGCACCGTCACGCTGCCGAGCGGGCCGCTGACGGTGACCTGGTCGCCGTCGGCGAGGCCGAGCCCGGCGGCCGAGGCCACCGACAGTCGGGCGACGGCGGCCGGCGCCGTGCCGGCCAGGAACGGCTCCCCGTCCTGCATCCGGCCGGCGTCGAGCAGGCTGGTCCAGGTCGCGAGGATCCACTCCCCGGTCCCGCTGGCGCTCGTGGGCGCCGGCGCCACCGGAGCGGCGGTGGGCGTGGCCCGGGCGCCGGACCAGGGCCCGAGCGCCTCGAACTGCGCCTGGATCTCGCGCACCGTGCGGGTCTCGATGAAGTAGCCCATCTCGCTGGCCAGCATGTCGAGGGCTCGGTGGTCGCTGACCGCGTTGCTCTCGAGCGCTTCCTCGAACTCGCGGACGCGCCCCTCCCAGTTGACGTAGGAGCCGGGCTTCTCCGACTGCGAGGCGACCGGCAGGACCACGTCGGCACGAGCGGTGACGGCTGACTCTCGCAGCTCGAGGGAGACGACGAACGCCCGGTCCAGGGCGGCCGCGGTGGGCAGGGAGCCCGGCAGGTCCGCCGGGTCGAGCCCGCCGACGACGAGCGCATCGAGCTCGCCGGCTGCTGCCGCAGTGATGATCCCGGCCGTGTCCCGGCCCGGGGTCTCAGGCAGTGCGTCAACCTCCCAGACCGATGCGACCTCGCCGCGGGCGGTCGGGTCGAGGACGGGACGCCCACCGGGGAGCAACGTCCCGAGGGCACCGGTCTCGAGCGCGCCGCGCTCTCCGGCCCGTCGCGGGACCCACGCAAAGCGGGCCCCGGTGGCGGCGGCCAGGTCGGCCACGGCCGCCAGTGCGCCGGGCGAGGTGGCGAGGCGCTCCCCCGCGAGGATGATGCCGCCCTCGGCGAGGGCATCGGCAGCGGCCGCCCCGACCTCGGTCGAGCGCAGGTCGCGCAGGACCGCGGCCTCCTGCCCGGGCACGGTGGGGATGAACGAGCCACCCATCTTGGTGAGGCTTCGGGTCGGCAGCGGCCCAGCGGCATACACCTTGGTCTGGTGGTTGCGGAACGCCTTGCGCAGGCGCAGGAAGACGATCGGGCTCTCTTCCTCGGGCTCGAAGCCGACGAGGAGGACGGCCTTGGCGTGCTCGAGGTCCGTGTAGGTCACTGCCCCGCCCTGGGGGCCGGTCGCGACCACGTGCTCGGCGAGGAAGGCGCTCTCCTCGTCCGTGTGGGGCCGGGCCCGGAAGTCGATGTCGTTGGTGCCGAGCACGACGCGGGCGAACTTGCCGTAGGCGTAGGCGTCCTCGGCGCTGACCCGACCGCCGGTGAGGACCGCGGCGGCCGTGGCCCTGGCCAGACCGGCCGAGGCCGCAGCGAGTGCCTCGGGCCAGGAGACGATCGCGAGCTCGCCGTCGGCGCCGCGGACCATCGGGAACTGGAGCCGGTCCGGCACGGTCGCGTAAGTGAAGGCCCAGCGACCCTTGTCGCAGTTCCACTCCTCGTTGACCTCGGGGTCGTTGAGGGCCATCCGGCGCAGCACGACACCGCGACGGTGGTCGGTGCGGATGGCACACCCGCTCGCGCAGTGCTCACACACCGACGGGGTCGAGACCAGGTCGAAGGGGCGGGACCGGAAGCGGTAGGCCGCACCGGTCAGCGCGCCGACCGGGCAGATCTGGACCGTGTTGCCGGAGAAGTAGGACTCGAACGGCTTCTCCTCGTAGATGCTGACCTGCTGCAGCGCGCCACGCTCGACGAGCTCGATGAACGGGTCGCCGGCGATCTGGGCGGAGAAGCGGGTGCAGCGGGCGCAGAGGATGCACCGGTCGCGGTCGAGCAGCACCTGGGTGGAGATGTTGATCGGCTTGGGGTAGGTGCGCTTGATGTCCATGAAGCGGGACTCGGGGCGACCGTTGGACATCGCCTGGTTCTGCAGCGGGCACTCGCCGCCCTTGTCGCAGACCGGGCAGTCGAGCGGGTGGTTGACCAGGAGGAACTCCATCTGGCCGTGCTGGGCCTTGTCGGCGACCGCCGAGGTGTGCTGGGTCGCCACCTCCATGCCCTCGGACACCGCGATGGTGCACGAGGTCTGCGGCTTCGGCATCGGGCGGACGTTGCCCTCCCGATCCGGGGTGGCGACCTCGACCAGGCACTGGCGGCAGGCGCCGACCGGGTCGAGCAGCGGGTGCTCGCAGAAGCGCGGGATCTCGATCCCGACCTCTTCGGCGGCCCGGATGATCAAGGTGCCCTTGGGGACGCTGACCGGGAGCCCGTCGATGACGAGGTTGATCAGGTCAGGCTTGGCCGGGGCCGGCTCGGCCCCACCTTCGCTCTTGGACGCGACTGTAGTCATGCAGACACCATCCCGCTCGGCTCCTTGACGGCAAACAGTACGGACTTCTCCGGCGGGAAGAGCTCGTGGGCCGGAGTGGTGATCCCGGCCTCGAACTCCTCACGGAAGTACTTGATGGCTGAGGTGATGGGGCTCGTCGCCGCATCGCCGAGCGCGCAGAACGAACGACCCAGGATGTTGTCGCAGATGTCGAGCAACTTGTCGATGTCCTCCTGGGTGCCGTGCCCGGCCTCGATGCGGGTCATGATCTGGCGCATCCAGTAGGTGCCTTCGCGGCACGGGGTGCACTTGCCGCACGACTCGACCTGGTAGAACTCCGTCCACCGGGCCACGGCGCGCACGACCGAGACCGTCTCGTCGAAGACCTGCAAGGCTCGGGTGCCGAGCATCGAGCCTGCGGCCGCCACCGAGTCGAAGTCGAGCGGGACGTCGAGGTGCTCCTCGGTGAAGATCGGCGTCGAGGACCCACCTGGCGTCCAGAACTTGAGGTGGTGGCCCTCGCGGATCCCGCCGGCCAGGTCGATCAGCTCACGCATCGTGATGCCGAGCGGCGCCTCGAACTGTCCGGGGTTGGCCACGTGGCCCGAGAGGCTGAAGATGCCGAAGCCGGTCGACTTCTCGGTCCCCATGCTCTTGAACCAGTCCGCGCCCTTGCGGATGATGCCGGGGACGGAGGCGATCGTCTCGACGTTGTTGACCGAGGTCGGTCGGGCATACAGTCCGGCGGCGCCGGGGAACGGCGGCTTGAGGCGGGGCTGGCCGCGACGGCCCTCGAGCGAGTCGAGCAGCGCGGTCTCCTCACCACAGATGTAGGCGCCGGCTCCGGCGTGCACGACGATGTCGAGCGTGGCGCCGCTGCCGTGCACGTTCGCGCCCAGGTGCCCAGCAGCCCGGGCCTCCTCGACGGCGTTCAGCAGCCGGCGGTAGACGTGGACGACCTCACCACGCAGGTAGATGAAGGCCTTCTCGCAGCCGATGGCGTACGAGCCGATGAGGGCTCCCTCGATGAGCACGTGGGGGTCGGCCAGCATGAGCGGGGTGTCCTTGCAGGTGCCCGGCTCCGACTCGTCGGCGTTGACGACGAGGTAGCGCGGACCGCCGTCCGGCGGGGCCATGAAGGACCACTTGAGCCCGGTCGGGAAGCCGGCGCCGCCACGGCCGCGGATGTTCGCGTCCTTGACGACCGCGAGCACCTCCTCGGGCTTCATGGTCAGGGCCTGGCGCAGCGCGGCATAGCCGTCGTGCTGTTCGTAGGTCGCGAGCTTCCACGACTCCGGGACGTCCCAGAGCTTCGTCAGGATCGGGGTCAGTGTGTCGGTCACTTCGACTCGTCCTTCCCACCGTCGTCACCGAGGCCGGGCAACGTGTCGCCCGACCCCGTCTTGCTCGGGCTGTCGATCGAGGACTGCGGGGGGTGCAGGGCAGACTCCGCTGGCGCCGAGTCACCCGAGGCTGCTGGTGCCGAGTCACCCGACTCCGCTGCTGCCTGGTCACCCGAGTCGTCGTCGCCGGGCGCGCGCCACCCGTTCTGCTGGGCGATCTTGAGGCCCAGCAGGGAGGCTGGGCCGGCGCTGACGCCCTCGTTGGCGCGACCATCGGGGAAGCCGGCGAGGACGCGCGAGGCCTGCTTGAACGTGCACACGGTGTCGGCGCCGCGCGTCGGGTGGATGTCCTTGCCCGCCGTCAGGTCATCGACGAGGCCGAGGGCGCTCTCCGGGGTCTGGTTGTCGAAGAACTCCCAGTTGGCCATGACGACCGGCGCGTAGTCGCACGCCGCGTTGCACTCGAGCCGCTCGAGGGTGATCTTGCCGTCCTCGGTCGTCTCGTCGTGACCGACACCGAGGTGCTCGGAGAGTCGGTCGAAGATGAGGTCGCCGCCCATGATCGCGCACAGCGTGTTGGTGCAGACCCCGACGGTGTACTCACCGTTGGGGTGGCGCTTGTACTGGGTGTAGAAGCTAGCGACCCCGCTGACCTCGGCCTCGGTCAGGCCGAGCAGCTCGGCGCAGAACACCACGCCGCGCCCGGTGACATAGCTGTCAACGGCCTGGACCAGGTGCAGCATCGGCAGGAGCGCTGAGCGAGGATGGGGATAGCGGGCCATGACGATCTCGGCGTCCGCGCGCAGCTGCTCGAGGACGTCGGCGGCATACGGCTTCTTGCTCTCCGCGCTGACGTGCAGATAGGCGGACTCGTGCGTGTTGTGCAGAGCCGCGATCGCGTTGCTGACGCGGCCGTCGATGTCGTTCTTCACCGGTCCACACCTCCCATGACGGGGTCGAGCGAGGCCACTGCGACGATGACGTCAGCGAGCTGGCCGCCCTCGCAGATCGCGGCCACCGCCTGCAGGTTGTTGAAGGACGGGTCCCGGAAGTGCGCCCGGTAGGGCCGGGTGCCACCGTCGGACACGACGTGGCAGCCGAGCTCACCCTTGGCCGACTCGACGGCCTGGTAGGCCTGGCCCGGCGGGACCCGGAAGCCCTCGGTGACCAGTTTGAAGTGGTGGATCAGCGACTCCATCGACTCACCCATGATCTCGCGGATGTGGTCGAGGCTGTTGCCCAGGCCATCGGCGCCGAGCGCGAGCTGGGCCGGCCAGGCGATCTTCTTGTCGGCGACCATGACCGGGCCCGGGTTGTCCTGGAGGCGGTCGGCGCACTGCGCGACGATCCGCAGCGACTCGTACATCTCGTCGATGCGGATCCGGTAGCGGCCATAGGCATCGGAGCTGGTCCGGGTGACGACCTCGAAGTCGTAGGTCTCGTAGCCGCAGTAGGGGTCGAGCTTGCGCAGGTCGTGGGGCAGACCGGTGGCCCGCAACGCCGGTCCGGTCACGCCGAGGGCCATGCACCCGGCCAGTTCGAGGACCCCGACGTCGCACATCCGGCCCTTGAGGATCGGGTTCTCGTTGAGCAGCGCCTCGAGCTCGGCGATGCCGCGCTGGACCTCGGGGATCATCTCCCGGATCGCGTCGATGGCGCCCGGTGGCAGGTCCTGGGAGACTCCGCCCGGGCGGATGTAGGCGTTGTTCATCCGCAGCCCGGTGACCATCTCGATGATGCGCAGGATCCGCTCGCGCTCCCGGAAGCCGATCGTCATGACGGTGGTCGCGCCCAGCTCCATGCCGCCCGTGCCGATGCCGACCAGGTGGGAGCTGATGCGGGTGAGCTCCATCATGAGGACTCGGATGACGCTGGCCCGCTCGGGAATCTGGTCGGTGATGCCGAGCAGCTTCTCGATGCCGAGGCAGTAGGCCGTCTCCTGGAACATCGGCGTCAGGTAGTCCATCCGCGTGCAGAAGGTGGTGCCGATCACCCAGGTGCGGAACTCCATGTTCTTCTCGATGCCGGTGTGCAGGTAGCCGATGCCCGCCCGGGCCTCGGTCACCGTCTCGCCGTCGAGCTCGAGGATGAGTCGGAGCACGCCGTGCGTCGACGGGTGCTGCGGACCCATGTTGACGACGATCCGCTCCTCGTTGAGCGACGTCGCTGCGTCGACGAGGTCGTCCCAGTCGCCACCTTCGGCGTTGAAGACGGTGGCGCCCTCGGCGGCCGCTTCGTCTGCGGCCGAGGTCGCGTAGGGGTCGCCCGTGCTGCTGTAGTCGGTGTGGGTAGTCATCAGCTGTACGACCTCCGCTGGTCGGGCGGCGGGATGGTGGCGCCCTTGTATTCCACTGGGATTCCGCCGAGCGGGTAATCCTTGCGTTGGGGGTGGCCCGGCCAGTCGTCGGGCATCAGGATCCGGGTCAGGGACGGGTGGCCGTCGAAGATGACCCCGAACATGTCCCAGACCTCACGCTCGTGCCAGTTGTTGGCCGGGTAGATCTCGACGATCGACGGGATGTGCCGGTCGTCGTCGGGGCAGGAGACCTCGAGACGGACGCGCTTGCCGCCGTTGGTGATCGAGAGCATGGGGTAGACGGCGTGCAGCTCCTCGCCGGTCCACTCCGGGTAGTGCACGCCGGACACCCCGAGGCACATCTCGAAGCGCAGCGCTGGGTCGTCGCGCATCACTCGAGCCACGGCTGGCAGGTGCTCTCGCCGCACGTGGATGGTCATCTCGCCGCGATCGATGACGATCTCCTCGACGGCCTCGGCCATCGAGGCGCTGCTGCCGACGAGGGCCCGCTCGAGGTGGTCGGCGATGGCGTCGAAGTAGCCGCCAAAGGGCCGGGACGAGGCACCGGGGAAGAGGATCGGCCGCTCGAGGCCGCCATAGCCGGAGGTGTCGTCACCGAGGCTGGGTCCGAACATGCCCTTGCGGTGGGCCACCACCGCCGGCTCGCCGACGGCGCCGGCCAGTGCCTGCTGAACCGACTCGATCCCGCCCGGCGAGATACCGGTGCCCGCGGCCGCCTCGGCCATGAGGCTCGCCGCCGGGACCGACGGCGTTCGCTTCTTGGGTGCCTGTCCCCCGGCCGGGGTGGAGTCGGGGGTCATGCGAGCAGGCCCTTCATCTGGTGCGTAGGCGTCGCCACGAGTGCCGCTTCCTCGGCCGCGCGAGCGGCCTCCTCACGGTTGACGCCGAGCGGCGCGGTCTCGATCTGGTGGTGCAACTCGATGATCGCGTTGAGCAGCATCTGCGGCCGCGGCGGACAGCCGGGCAGGTAGATGTCGACCGGGACGATGTGGTCGACGCCCTGGACGATCGCGTAGTTGTTGAACATGCCGCCGGAGCTCGCGCAGACCCCCATCGCGATGACCCACTTGGGGTTGGGCATCTGGTCGTAGACCTGACGCAGGACCGGGGCCATCTTCTGGCTGACGCGGCCGGCCACGATCATCAGGTCGGCCTGGCGCGGGGTCGCCGAGAAGCGCTCCATGCCGAAGCGGGCCAGGTCGTAGTCAGGCGTGCCGACCGCCATCATCTCGATGGCGCAACAGGCCAACCCGAAGGTGGCCGGCCAGATCGAGGCCTTGCGCATGTAGCCGGCCAGACCCTCAACCGTCGAGAGCAGGAAGCCGGCGGGAAGCTTCTCTTCGAGACCCATGGTTACTCCTTAGTCCCATTCCAGCCCGCCGCGGCGCCAGACATAGGCGTAGGCGACGAACACGGTGAGGATGAACAGGACCATTTCGATGAGTGCGAAGAGGCCCAGCTTGTTGAAGGCGACGGCGAACGGGTAGAGGAAGATCGACTCGATGTCGAAGATGATGAAGAGCATCGCCGTGAGGTAGTACTTGATCGGGACGCGTCCACCGCCGGCCGCGTGCGGCGACGGCTGGATGCCGCACTCGTAGGCCTCGAGCTTGGCGCGGTTGTATCGCTTGGGTCCGATGACCAGGGACAGGCCCACCGACGCGGCGGCGAAGGCGAAGCCGAGGGCCACCATGAACAGGATCGGGACGTAGGGCTGGCTCATGCTTCGTCACTTCCCTTTCGATCGAGTCGGACGCTCGGCGCCCCCATCCTAGGGGTGGCGTCTGCGGTCACACTATGACTTCGGACGAAGGTGGCTCGGAGGCGCGTCATGCGGTCGGCGCGATCCGCGACAGGGTGTTGATGATGCGGTCGCTCGCGCCCTTGCCGCCGGGCTCGGCGAGGTTGGCCATGATCTTCAGCAGGAACTTCATCAGGGTCGTACGGGGCAGGCCGTACTTCGTCGCGAGGCGCATCACCTCGGGGTTGCCGATCATGGTCGCGAAGTGACGGCCCAGCGTGTAGTAGCCGCCGAGGTCCTGCTTCATCCGCGTGTTGTAGGACTGCAGGACCCGCTCCCGACCGGCGTCGTCGGCTCGGGCGAAGGCGTGCGCGATGACCTCGGACGCGGTGCGCCCGGCCTCCATCGCGTAGGCGATCCCCTCGCCGTTGAACGGGTTGACCATCCCGCCGGAGTCGCCGACCAGGAGCAGCCCATTGGCGTAGTGCGGCTGCCGGTTGAAGCCCATCGGCAGGGCCGCCCCCCGGATCGGCGCCGTCATCGTCTCGTCGTTGTAGGTCCACTCCTCGGGCATCGTGGCAACCCAACGCCGCATGACGTCCTTGTAGTCGACGTTGCCGAACGCCTTGGAGGTGTTGAGGATCCCGAGGCCGACGTTGCTCGTGCCGTCGCCGACGCCGAAGATCCACCCGTAACCGGGCATCAGCACGTCCTTGCCGGACGGGTCCTTGGCCCACAGCTCGAGCCAGGACTCGAGGTAGTCGTCGTCACTGCGCGGGCTCGTGTAGTAGGTCCGGACCGCGACGCCCATCGGGCGGTCGTCGCGCTTCGGGCGGTCCATGGCGAGCGACAGTCGCGAGGAGTTGCCGTCGGCCGCGACGACGACCGGCGCCCGGAACTCGTGCGTCTCCCCGGTCGGGCGGCCCTTCTCGTCCACCGACTTGGCGTGCACCCCCACGATCGAACCCTGCGCGTCGGTGATCGGGGCCCCGACGTTGCACCCCTGGATCACGCGTGCGCCGTTCTTGACAGCGTGCTGCACGAGGATGTCGTCGAAGTCCATCCGGGTGCGGACCAGGCCGTAGGGCGGGAACGCGGAGTTTTCCGGCCAGTCGAGTTGCAGTCGCATTCCGGCACCGATGATGCGCAGGCCCTTGTTGCGGATCCAGCCGTCATCCTCGGGCGTGGGGACGCCGAGCGAGATCAGCTCACGCACCGCGCGGGGGGTCAGGCCGTCACCGCACACCTTCTCGCGGGGGAAGTGCGTCTTCTCCAGAAGCAGCACGTCGAGCCCGCTCATCGCGAGATAGGCCGCGGTCGCCGAGCCACCGGGGCCGGCGCCGACGATGATGACATCGGCGGAATTGGCCGGACTGGACCCGGCGGTCACGCTCGAAATGGTCATGTCTCCCTGCTTGTGAACGACTTCACTAACTACCTTCGGGGGAGTCTATTCCCGGGACCGGACATTGTCAGATGAGGTATGCCTAACCAGTTTGTGCCGTGGCCCATCAGCAACCAGCCCCGCGACCCGGTCCGAGCGAGCCCGAGCGAGTTCTGGCAGCGGGGCGCGCACCCGTGGCGGGCTCCCCCCGGGACGTGGCCCAGCGGCATACGGACCGGTGCTGTGACCCCATCCAGCGACCCGGTCCAGCGACCCAGCCCTGCGCTCAGGCGCGCTTGACCGCGGTGTGCAGCGCGACGACCCCGCCGCTGAGGTTGGTCCAGCCCACCTGGCTCCAGCCGGCGCCCTCGATGACGTGGGCGAGCTCCCCCTGCGTCGGCCACGCGCGGATGGACTCGGCGAGGTAGACGTAGGACTCCGGGTTGGAGGAGGTACTTGGAGTAGACCGTGCGGAACGCCCGGTTGACCGGCTGGCTGAACTCGCACACGACCAGCCGCCCGCCCGGCTTGGCGACGCGGGCGAACTCTCGCAACGCCGCGTCGATGTTGGACACGTTGCGCAGGCCGAAACTCATCGTCACGACGTCAAAGCTCTCGTCGGCGAAGGGCAGCCGCATCGCGTCGGCAGCGGTGAAGGCCATGTCGGGGCGTCGCCGGTTGCCGACCCGCAGCATCCCGAGCGAGAAGTCGGCGGGGACCACCTCGATCTCGCGATCCGCCCACGGCTCGCTCGACGTGCCGGTCCCCGCGGCGATGTCGAGGATCCGCTCCCCACGCTGGGCGGCGACCTTGGCCACGACGGCCTTGCGCCACCGGCGGTCCTGCCCGAGGGAGAGGACGTCGTTGGTCCGGTCGTACTTCTCGGCGACGGTGTCGAACATCGACGCGACGTCGACCGGCTTCTTGTCGAGCTGAGCGCGGGTCATGGGTCCATCCTCGCACCGCGCCCGAGCCCCGCGCCCTCCCCCACCCCGTCGAGTGGCCCCGCCCACAGCCCCGCCGCGCCCCGCTCAGTCGAGTGGCCCCGCCCACAGCCCCGCCGCGCCCCGCTCAGTGCCAGTGGTCGCACCATCCACAGGCGCTGCGGTCGTAGAGTGGGCGCCGATGTCCGCGCTGCCCACCCCCGACGGGGCCTCCCCCTCGACCGTTCCGACGCTCGTCGTCCGAACGGTCCTGCTCGATTCCGACGTGCCACTGCTCGCCTACCTGCCGGCCGGCCCGTCCGATGAGCTCGTCTCGTGGGTGCGCGGCGGCGAGGGCCTCGTCGGGTGGGGCACGGCGCTGCGCTTCTCGGCCGCAGGATCGGGCCGGTTCGCCGAGGCCGAGGCGTGGTGGCAGTCGGTGACGGCCCGCGCCGTCGTCCGCGACGAGCTCGACCGCCCCGGAAGCGGCCTGATCTGCTTCGGCTCGTTCCCCTTCGCGGACGAGTCGGCCGACACCGCGCACCTCATCGTCCCCTCGACCATTGTTGGCCGCCGGGAGGGACGGACGTGGTTGACGTCGGTCACGCGGGGGCCCCAGTTGTCCCCGGTGCCGCATCCGACGCCGGCCACCGAGCCGGGCCCGCCCCGCGACGTGGCCTTCGCCGATGGCTCAGTGAGCCCCTCCGACTATGCCCACGCGGTGGCCCAGGCGGTCTCCCGGATCGCTGCCGGCGAACTCGACAAGGTCGTGCTCGCCCGCGACCTGGTGGCCACGGCGTCCAACCCCATCGACCCCCGATGGCTGCTGAAGCGGCTGGCGGAACGCTACGAGAACACCTGGGTCTTCGCCGTGGCCGGCTTGCTCGGCGCCACCCCGGAGCTGCTCGTCAGCCGGGACCAGGGCCTGGTCACCTCACGGGTGCTCGCCGGGACGATCCGCCGAAGCGGTGACGATGCCAAGGACCTCGGTCTCGCCGCATCCCTGGCGCGCTCCTCCAAGGACCTCGAGGAGCACGAATACGCCGTGCGTTCCGTGGCCGAGGCCCTCGCACCGCACTGCTCGTCGATGAACGTGCCCGAGGCGCCGTTCGTGCTGCACCTGCCCAACGTCATGCACCTGGCCACGGATGTCGTCGCGGTCGGGTCCGACGACGCCTCATCGCTGGCCCTGGCCGCCGCCCTGCACCCATCGGCAGCCGTCGGCGGCACTCCGACGGCCGTGGCCCAGCAGGTCATCGCCGAGCTCGAGACGATGGATCGGGGTCGGTACGCCGGGCCGGTCGGCTGGATGGATGCGCGCGGTGACGGCGCCTGGGGCATCGCCCTGCGCTGCGGAGCGTTCGCCCCGGACGATCCCCGGCAACTACGGGTCTACGCGGGGTGCGGCATCGTCGCGGGCTCCGACCCGGAATCCGAATTGGCTGAGTCTGCAGCCAAACTCATCCCGATGCGGGACGCGCTCATGGATGCCGAGACGTTCTTGCCGGAACCCACGCCGGCGTCGTGAGGTGAGCCCCGACCGCACGGCTCCCGCGCTGGCCGGGTCCCTGATCACTGCGCTGTATGCCGCTGGGCTGCGTGACGTCGTCCTCGCCCCGGGATCGCGGTCGGCCCCGCTGGCCCTGGCCCTGCACGCCGCCGATCAGTCCGGAGAGGTGCGGTTGCACGTCCGGATCGATGAGCGCACGGCCGCGTTCCTGGCCCTGGGTCTCGCGACCGGTTCGCGCCGCCCGGTCGCCGTGGTGACGACGTCCGGCACCGCCGTCGGCAACCTGCTGCCGGCCGTCATGGAGGCGCACCACACCGGTCGACGTCTCATCGTCATCAGCGCCGACCGCCCCGACCGGTTGCGTGACACCGGGGCGAACCAGACCACGCACCAGGCCGGCTTGTTCGGCACGTTCGCCCCGGGCCACGACCTCCTACCGACGGCAGCGCCGGCACAGGTCGCGGAGGTGGTCGCGGCGGCGTGGGCCGCCACCGGACCGACCCAGATCAACGTCCAGTTCGACGGCGCCCTGCTTCCCGAGGACCCCGATCACGCGTGGACCCCAGGTGTGAGCGACGCTCCGGAGACCGCTGCGAGCCGGGGCTCCGGCGTGGGAACACCCACGTGGCCACTCGACGTGCGGCCCGAGGTGCCAGTCGAGTTGCTGCCCAACGGGCCCCGCACTGTCGTGGTGGCCGGCGACGACGCCGGGCCCGCGGCCCGACTTCTCGCCGAGGCCGGCAACTGGCCGCTCCTGGCCGAACCGACCTCCGGATCCCGGACCGGGCGCTCGGCGATCCGGACCTACCGACTGCTGCTCGGCACCGCCCTGCGAGCCGACATCGAGCGCGTGATCGTGGTGGGCCACCCCACCCTCTCCCGACCGGTCACCGAGCTGATCTGCGACCCGACGATCGAGGTCCTGGCGGTCCGCGGACGGAGCGGGGTCGCGACCGACCCCGGGCGGACGGCTCGTCACCTCGAACGGGTGCCCGCCATCGCCCGACCCGACGACCCGGCGTGGCTGGACCGGTGGCGCGCCGCAGACACCGAGGTCGGCTCCCGGATCGACGAAACCCTTGAGGGCCAAGGGCTCACCCCACTCACGGTGGCCCGCGCCGTCAGCGCGGCGGTGATCCCCGGGACGACCCTGGTCGTCGGCTCGTCGAACCCGATCCGCGACCTCGACGTCATGGCCACACCCTGGCCGACCCAGGAGCATCGCTTCGTCGTGGGCAACCGCGGTCTCGCCGGGATCGATGGGATGGTCTCGACCGCGATCGGCGTGGGGCTCGGTCGCCCGACAGCCACCCGGACCCTCGCCTACCTCGGTGACCTGACCTTCCTGCACGACAGCACCGGTCTCCTGCTCCCCCACGGCGAGCGGCAGCCCGACCTGACCATCGTGGTCCAGAGCGATGACGGCGGTTCCATCTTCGCGACCCTCGAGCAGGGCGACGTCCGCTATGCGAGCGCCTTCGAGCACGTGTTCGCGACCCCGCACGGCACCGACCTCGAGGCGCTCTGCCGAGCACACCACACGGCCTACGAACGGATCACCGACCT
>CAJDTW010000009.1_pt1 | contig 36428 bp, 39 predicted proteins | sample 7389911 | NCBI WGS metagenome assembly CAJDTW01 (sample SAMEA7055652, study PRJEB34461) | soil metagenome | biome: terrestrial ecosystem; feature: Peninsula; material: soil | place: Antarctica | collected 2016 | reverse complement strand
GCGACCCTGCTGCCCGGGGTGCCGATCCGGACCGTCCCCGAGGTGGTCGCCGGGGCGCACCTCGTCGTGCTGGCCGTGCCCGACGACGCCCTGGCCGAGTTGATCGCCGGGCTGGCGTCGACCCGGACCTTCACCCCGGGACAACTCGTCATGCACACGTCCGGGGCGCACGGGATCTCGGTGTTCGACAGCGCCGCCGACCGGGACGTGCTGCCGCTGGCCCTGCACCCCGCCATGACCTTCACGGGGTCCGAGCTGGATCTGGACCGGCTGCACGACTGCTGCTTCGGGGTGACGACGGTCGACCTGGCGCGGCCGCTCGCCGAGGCGCTCGTCATCGAGATGGGCGGCGAGCCGGTGTGGATCCCCGAGGACGAGCGGGTGCGCTATCACGCCGCGCTGGCGCACGGCGCCAACCACCTCGTCACGCTGGTGGCCCAATCCCTCGAGTTGCTCACCGCGACCGGGGTGCCCGACGCGTCCCGGATGCTCGAGCCACTGCTCGAGGCGGCGCTCGCGAATGCGCTCCAGTCCGGTGATGCTGCGCTCACCGGCCCCGTCGCACGCGGTGATGCCGGTACCGTTGCCGGACACGTCGCGATGCTGCGTTCCGATGCGCCGGACATCCTTCCGACCTATCTGGCGCTGGCCCGCGCGACCGCACAGCGGGCCGTGCTGAGCGGCCGCCTCAAGGCGGCCACGGCCGAGCCGCTGCTCGAGTTGCTGTCCCGCGAGGAGGAGTCGCCATGACCGCTGACACACCACCCGTCGTCGTGCGGTCCCGCGACGAATTGCGTGACGCGCGAGCGGCGCTCACCCATGGCGACGTCGCGGTCGTGATGACGATGGGGGCCCTGCACGACGGGCACGCCACCCTGATCCGGACCGCGCGCCGGACCCACGCGCACGTCGTCGTGACGATCTTCCTCAACCCGTTGCAGTTCGGGCCGGCCGAGGACCTTTCGCGCTATCCGCGGACCTTCGACGACGACCTGGCGATCTGCACCGAGGCCGGCGTCGACCTGGTCTTTGCCCCGACCCCCGATGTCATCTATCCCGACGGCGACCCGGGCGTGCGCGTGTCCGCCGGCCCCCTCGGCGCGGTGCTCGAAGGACAGTCCCGGCCCGGCCACTTCGACGGGATGCTCACGGTCGTCGGGAAGTTGATGCACCTGACCGGCGCCACCTCGGCCTACTTCGGTCAGAAGGACGCCCAGCAACTCATCCTCATCCGGCGGATGTGCCGCGATCTCGACTTCCCGGTCCAGGTGGTCGCCGTGCCGACGGTGCGCGAGCCCGACGGACTGGCCATGTCCAGCCGCAACAGGTACCTCGGGGAATCGGACCGCGAGGTGGCCCTCTGCCTGTCGCGGGGACTGCGGGCCGGGGCAGCGGCGGCGCCCGAAGGCCCGTCGGCGATCCGGCGCGCTGCCCGGGCCGTGCTCGTGCGGGAGCCGCTGGCCCTGATCGACTACCTCGTCCTCGTCGACCCTGAGACACTGGCCGACGTTCCGGAGTGGTTCCGGGGCGAGGCGCTGCTCGCCGTCGCCGGCCGGGTCGGCACGACCCGACTCATCGACAACCTCCCGGTGCTCGTCGGCCCCGGTGGGGGCGCCCTCGACGTCTTCTCGCGCCCCTGACGAGGGCTGGCACGCTAGGTTTCTCCGCACGTCACTGATCACCACCGCACCTCCCCACCCCGACTCCCCAGCACCACCACCCCGACCACCAGCATCCCGACCACCAGCACCGAGAGGCCAGCCGTATGCCGCAGAGCGGGCTCCCCGACGTCACCGTCCCGCGCCGCCTGGGCGCGCCCGAGCCCGGATGGACCGCGACGGCTGACGTCATCGTCGTCGGCTCGGGGGTGGCCGGGCTGACGACCGCGCTGCGCCTGCGACGTCGCGTCGATCGGGTGCTCCTCGTGACCAAGACGGTGCTCGACGAGGGCTCGACCGCCTGGGCCCAGGGTGGGATCGCGGCCGTCATGTCCCCCGACGACAGCCCTGAGGAGCACATCCACGACACGCTCGTCGCGGGGGTGGGGCTCTGCGACGTCCAGGCCGTGCGGACCCTGGTCCGCGAGGGCACCGACGCGGTCTGGGACCTCATCGCGACGGGGGCCGAATTCGACCGGGGGGACACGGGCCAGATCTCGCTGACCCGTGAGGGCGGGCACCACCGCGACCGGATCCTGCACGCCGGCGGTGACGCGACCGGCAAGGAGATCTCGCGGGCCCTGATCGCGGCACTCGAGCGAGTCCGTGACGACCCCGGGATCGAGATCATCGAGCACGCCCTGGTCGTCGACCTGCTGACCGATGCCACGGAACGGGTCTGCGGTGTCACGTTGCACGTCATCGGCGCCGGGCAGGGTGATGGCGTGGGCGCCGCGCAGGCCAGGGCCGTCGTGCTGTGCACCGGCGGCCTCGGGCAGATCTACGCCTCGACGACCAACCCGTCGGTGGCGACCGGGGATGGCATGGCGGCAGCGCTGCGGGCCGGGGCGGTGCTCACCGACCTCGAGTTCGTCCAGTTCCACCCCACCGTGCTCTGGCTGGGCAACGAGGCGACCGGCCAGCAACCGCTCATCTCCGAGGCGGTCCGCGGGGAGGGCGCCTACCTCGTCGACGACCAGGGCACGCGCTTCATGCAGGGCCTGCACCCCATGGCGGACCTCGCCCCAGCGCAGCACTACGCGAGTGGCGGGGTGCGGACCGACCTGCGCGGCCGCACCTCGCTCGAGGGCCTCTATGCCTGCGGGGAGACCTCGTGCACCGGGGTCCACGGGGCCAACCGGCTGGCGTCCAACTCCCTGCTCGAGGGGCTGGTCTTTGCCCGCCGTGTCGCCGAAGACCTCACCGGGCGGCTCGGTGCGGGAGAGCTGCCCGAGACGACGCCGGTGGAGCTGCACGGGCCCGTTGAGCTGGTCCGGGCCAAACGGCGGGGCGAGATCCAACGCGCCATGACCGCAGGGTCGGGCACCGTCCGGTCCGCGACCTCTCTCGCGGGGACGGAGACCGTCCTGTCCGCGATCGCCGAGCGGGCGGAGCGCCACGCCGCCAAGAAGCAGGGTGGCCCCAAGAGTTGGGAGACCACCAACCTGCTTCATCTCGGACGAGCCCTGACGTATGCCGCGGGGCTGCGTGCGGAGACCCGTGGCGGCCATGTGCGTGAGGACTTCCCGGACCGCGACGACGCCCGCTTCCTGCACCACGCGGACCTGTCGCGTGGCGCTGACGGCGTGGTGCGGGCCACCCTGGTCCCCGTCCCCGCGTCGAACCTGGTCGGGCTGGACCTCGACGGGCTGGACTCGGAGGACGGGTTGGCGGCGCCAGCACCGTCGGACGCACGAGAGGGAGCACAGAACGATGGCTGAGGTCTCCACCCATTTCCCATTCGAGCAGGCCGAGCGCCTGGTGATGACTGCGCTGTCCGAGGACCTCGGTCCCGATGATCTCGACGTCACGACGATGGCGACGATCCCGGCGGACCAGCATCGGGTGGCGCAGATCGTGGCCCGGGAGTCCGGCGTGGTCGCCGGAGTGCCCGTCATCGCGGTCGTGCTGGAGCAGGTCGCCCGGCTCATCGGCGGGCAGGCGCCGGAGGTCGAGATCTGTGCCCCGGACGGCACCCGGGTGCGGGCCGGTGACGTCATCGCGCGCGTGTCCGGCCAGACGCAGGTCATCCTCATGGCCGAGCGCACCATCCTCAACGTCCTGTGCCGCCTGTCCGGGGTGGCCACCCACACCCGGCGCTGGGCGGACCAGCTCGAGGGGACCCCGACGATGGTCCTCGACACCCGCAAGACGACCCCGGGGATGCGGTGGCTCGAGAAGTACGCCGTGCGCGCCGGGGGAGGCACCAACAAGCGGATGGGCCTCTACGACGTGGCCATGATCAAGGACAACCACAAGCTCGCCGCCGGGTCCGTGGCGGCGGCCTACGCACTCGTGCGGTCAGGCTTCCCTGACGTGCAGGTCGAGGTCGAGGTGACCACGCCGGCCGAGGCCCAGGAGGCGTATGACGCCGGCGCTCGCTTCATCATGTGCGACAACATGTCGACCACGGTGCTGCGTCAGACGGTCGAATTGCTCCGGGCTGCAGGCGATCCCGTCGAGATCGAGGCGACGGGCGGCCTCACCCTGGAGGTCGTGGCCGACTACGCGGCGACGGGCGTCGACTTCGTCTCCGTCGGGGGGCTGACGCACTCGTCACCCATCATCGACCTGGCCCTCGACCTCGCCGACTGAGGAAGAGATCACATCGTTCACCCCGAGGTAGAGATGTGACCTCACCCCACCCGCGCTGACCCCGGTTGCCGACCGCTAGTAGCCGCGGTGCCAGAGGTTGACGGCGTAGTCGATGCCGGTGATGTCGGGGTGCTCGTCGAGGATCAGGTCCGCCTGCTCGGGAGCGAACTCGATCCCGACGACGGCCTCGAAGTCCGCTCGTGAGTCGAAGTCCCAGCGGATGTCGAGCAGCTCACGATCCCAGCCCTGCCGGGTCCAGAAGCGCTCGACCGCCGTGGCGTCATAGTGTGGCAGCGCTCGTCGGAACCAGTGCCCGAACGTCGAGCGGGTGGCATCGTTGTCGATGACGAAGGCCGTGCCACCCGGGCGCATGACCCGGTCCAGCTCGGCCAGGCCCGGCTCGCAGCCGGGTCCGAAGAAGTAGGACCACCTCGCATGAGCCACGTCGAACGAGGCGTCCTCGACCCCGATCGAGGCCGCGCCCTCCTCACGGACGGAACACAGCGGCATACCGGAGATTCGCTGTGCCGCAAGGGAAGCGAGTGGGGGGTGCGGCTCGACGCCGACGACCGACCGCGCCTCGCGGGCGAAGGCCGGCAGGTGGAAGCCGGTGCCACAACCGATGTCGACGACGTCCCGGTCCGTCCAGTCGGCGATCCGACGCATCGTCGTCTCGATGACGTGGGCACGGTCGACGCCGCGGTTCTCGATCTCATAGACGTCAGGTGCACCCCAGATGTTGGGGGACGGGGTGACGTCACTCATGAATTCTCTTGTGCCTCAACAGTTGCCGGGTGGATGAGGAGAGGCAGCAGCGCCCGCGCACCGCGCGCCCGGACCGCCTTGACCGACGCGAGGTGCGCCTCGGCACGGATGGCGAGTTGCTCGTAGGCCGCGGCGCCCATCAGCTCGGTCAGCTCGGGTGCGTTGGAGCGATACACCGGCTCGCGGCCGACGTGCGCCTCGGAGTTGCCCGAGCAGTACCAGTCGAGGTCGTGACCGCCGGGACCCCAGCCGCGCCGGTCGTACTCGGTGATGGTCACCTCGAGATAGCTGGTGTCATCAGGCAGCTCGATCGTGCGGAAGGTCCGCCTGATCGGCAACTGCCAGCAGACGTCGGGCTTGAGGGTGAGCGGTTGGACGCCGGTGAGGACGGCGTGCTGGTGCAGGGCGCAGCCGGCGCCGGCAGGGAATCCGGGGCGGTTGAGGAAGATGCAGGCACCGTCGACGACCTTCGTCTTGCGGACGCCGTCCTCGCGCTCGGTCCAGTCCTTCTTGCTGCCCGTCTCGGTGCCGACGCCGTGGTACTGCCACTCGTCCTCGCCGAGGTCCGCTACCGCAGCCGCGACCCGGGCCACGTCGTCCTTGTCGGTGAAGTGGGCGCCGAGGGTGCAGCACCCGTCGTCGGGGCGGTCGGCATAGATCCCGTGACAGCCGCTGCCGAAGATGCACGTCCAACTGCTGGTCAGCCAGGTCAGGTCGCAGCGGAATCGCTGCTGCGGGTCAGCGGGGTCGGTGAATTCGACCCAGGTGCGGGGCAGGTCCAGGGGTGCTTCGGCCACCGGCACACCCTACGCCGCGCGGAGGTCGGGCGTGGGCGCGATCACCACGTGGGCGCCTCGGCTGGGGGTGGGGGTCGGTCCGGGCTGTTCAGGGTTGTTCGGGGCCCTCGGGGTCGTCGTTGCTGGTCCCGCGGGGTGAGCGGGGCTCGACGGCTCTGACCACGGCTGCCATGGTGGTCGGGTGCCCACCGCCGCGAAGATTCCCTATGACGACGCGCTGCGAGAGCGGATCAGCGCCCGTCTCGTGCGGTATCCGCGTCGGGTCGCGCCGCTCGAGGGCCGCAAGGCCGCTGCGGTGGCCATCGTGCTGGTCGACTCGCAGGTTGGTGAGGGACCCATCAACCCGGTCGATGGACCTCCCGGGATCGGACCCGTGTTGGGTTCACTGCTGCGTGACGTCTCCGGCGGGGCTGCGTTCCTGCTGACGGTCCGGGCGGGTCGGCTTCGCGCGCACGGGGGCCAGTACGCCCTCCCCGGTGGGCGGGTCGATCCCGGCGAGACGACGATCGAGGCGGCCCTGCGCGAGCTCGACGAGGAAGTGGGGATGCAGCTGGGGGCGGAGGCCGTGCTCGGGTGCCTGGATGACTACCCGACCCGCTCCGGCTACGTCATGACCCCGGTCGTGCTGTGGGGTGGCGGGCCGGGCGAGGTCCGCCCGGCTGCACAGGAGGTGCTCGCGGCCCACCGGATCGGGCTGGGCCAACTCACCCGGGCCGACTCGCCACAGTTCTACTCGATCCCCGAGAGCGAGCGACCCGTGGTGCAACTGCCGCTGGGCGCGGAGGTGTTGCACGCGCCGACCGCCGCGGTGCTGCTGCAGCTGCGGTGGTGGGGTCTCGAGGGCCGACACGACCCGGTGGAGGGCTTCGAACAGCCCGTCTTCGCCTGGCACTGAGCGTGACGCATCCCGTGGCCCGGAGCGTCCCGTGGGGTCTGGGCTCGTGACGCGTGGGTGGGCGGCTCCGATGCGTGGGTGCGGCTCAGGCGTGGGTGCTCACGACGTTGAGCCCGACGACGCCGACGATGATCAGGGCCAGGCACGCGACCTTGGCCGCCGTCAGTGACTCACCGAGGAGGGTGAAGCCGACCGTTGCCACCAACGCGGTGCCCGCTCCGGACCAGACCGCGTAGGCCACGGAGACGGGAATCGTGCGCACGACCACGGCCAGCAGCCAGATCGAGAGCCCGTAGCCCGCCAGGACGACGGCGGTCCACATCGGGTTGGTGAAGCCGGCCGCCCGGGGGAGCAGGGAGGTGGCGCCGACCTCGACCCCGATCGCCACCGATAGCAGCAGCATCGAGCCGAGCACTCAAACCACATCCTTCAGCGTGCTGTAGCACTCGCTACATGTCTTAAAATGTAGCACACGCTACGCTCGGGAAATGGACCGACGGGACGAGCTCCTCGAAGCGGTCACCGACCATGTCCTGGTCCACGGTCTCATCGGGCTGACCCTGCGGCCGGTGGCCGCTGCGATCGGGACCAGCGATCGGATGCTGATCTATCACTTCGGCAGCCGGGACGCGCTCGTCTCCGCCGTCGTGGCCCGGGCCACTGATCTCGGGACCGTGGTCGTCTCAGGCCTTCCGGCCTGGCCGTCGGTCCGGACTGCAGTGAACCGGTTGTGGGAGGCCTACCAGGCGCCGCCGCTGTCTGCTTGCCTGAACGTCTACGTCCAGGCGGCTGCGACGGGACTGATCGGCCACGAGCCCTACCTGACGGATGCCCGCGAGAGCAACGATCGGTGGGCGGCGGCGCTGGCGGAGTACTTCCTGCGCAGCGGAGCCCCGCCTCGGCGGGTCTCGCGCATCGTCACCCTGGTCGACTCGGCGCTCTTCGGCTTCCACCTGGATCTGGCCACCGACCGTCCTGACGAGCTCGCGCGCGGGGTCGATGACCTGGCCCGGGCCGCCCAGGCCCTGACCTCCTGAGATATCTCAGGATCCCGAAGGGTCTCAGTCAGGTGGCGGCGCCCTGGTAGCCGATCAGCCAATGCAGACCGTAGCGGTCGATGACCTGACCGTCGGAATCGCCCCAGGGACGGGTCTGCAGGTCGTCGACGACCTGGCCACCGTCAGCCAGCGCGCGGAACCAGGCCCGCAAGGTGGTGGGGTCCGCCGTGCCGAGCAGCGACAGCATCAGGCCCCGGCACTCGACGGACGGCTCGTCGCCGGACGCGTCAGCGCCGAGGAGGACGACCGGGCCTTCGAGGCAGCCGTGCGCAATCGCGTCGGTGGGGCCATCGGTGCGGTTGAACTCCTCGAGGGTGTGCAAATCGACGGTGCCTCCGAAGACGTCGGCGTAGAAGGTGAGGGCCTCACGCGTGTTGCCGGGGAAGTGGATGTACGGAGTCAGTTGGGACATGGGTGGGAGGGTAGCGCTCTGGGGCTCGGCTGCGATGATGGCGCGCATGGAACTGCTGCGCACCCCGGATGAGCGATTTGTGGACCTGCCCGACTTCGCCTATGAGACGCACTACGCCCTCATCCCCTTCGAGGGAGGCGAGATCAGGATGGCTTACGTCGACGAGGGCCCGGCGGACGGGCCGGTGGCGCTGCTGCTGCACGGGGAGCCGAGTTGGTCCTTCCTCTATCGCCACGTGATCAGGGTCCTGACCGGCAGGGGCATCCGCTGTGTGGCGCCCGACCTGGTGGGCTTCGGTCGATCCGACAAGCCGGCTGACGTCAGCGCCCACAGTTATGCCCGTCAGGTCGAGTGGGTCCGCGCCCTGGCCTTTGATGCGCTCGACCTGACCGGGGTGACCCTCGTCGGGCAGGACTGGGGTGGACTGATCGGACTGCGTCTGGCTGCTGAGAATCCGGACCGGTTTGCCCGGATCGTGGCCGCCAACACGGGCCTGCCGACGGGCGACACCGACATGCCTGAGGTCTGGTGGCAATTTCGTCGGGCGCTCGAGGCCGCGCCGGTCCTGGACGTCGGACGGTTCGTGCAGTCCGGGTGTCGCACGATCCTGTCCGAGCAGGTGCTGGCTGCCTATGACGCGCCGTTCCCCGACGAGTCGTTCAAGGCCGGCCCGCGGGTGATGCCCTCGCTCGTGCCGACCCGCCCGGACGATCCGGCCACCGAGGCCAACCGGGCTGCGTGGGAACGGCTGACGCACAGCGGCACGCCCTTCCTGACGGCCTTCAGCGACGGTGACCCGATCACCGGTGCCATGGGTCCGATCCTGCAGCGGAGCATGAGCGGCGCCCAAGGTCGCACCCACCCGGTCATCACGGGTGCGGGCCACTTTCTGCAGGAGGATGCCGGCGAGCAGCTCGGTGAGGTCGTCGCGGAGTTCATCCTCGGCTGACCCAGCGGTGGCCTTCGGGATCGGGCCCGGGTGGGATTGTCGTGGTCGTGCGGCGCGGATCGCCTACGGGGATCGGGCCCGGGTGGGATTGTCGAGGTTCGGGTCAGAAGTCGGGGCTGGGAGCGGGGTCAGCGGCATACGGTGTGAGCATGACAACGGACGGTGCGGCGGTGGCGATCAGCAACCTGCGTGTCGTTCGCGGCAAACGGGTCGTCATCCCGGACCTCACCATCGAGATCTCGGCCGGGGCAAGTCGACGCTGATCCGCTCCATCGTCGGGGTGCAGGTCATCGCGTCCGGCACGGTCACGGTGCTCGGCGAGCCGGCCGGGTCGCCCCAACTGCGCGACCGGGTCGGCTACGTCACGCAATCGCCGAGCGTCTACGCCGACCTCACCGTCCGCGACAACATCACCTACTTCGGCCGGGCAGTCGGACTCCGTGGGGCCGAACTCACTGCCTCGGTCGAGCGCACGCTGACAGAGGTGGACCTCGACTCGCGCGCGGACGAACTCGTGCAGGACCTGTCCGGAGGTCAGGAGTCCCGGGTTTCCCTCGCCTGCGCGCTGATCGGCCGCCCCGCGCTGCTGGTCCTCGACGAGCCCACCGTCGGGCTCGACCCGGTGCTGCGACGTGACTTGTGGGACCTGTTCCGGCGGCTCGCCACAGGCGGCGTCTCCCTCATCGTGTCGAGCCACGTCATGGACGAGGCCACCCGGTGCGACCGGATCCTCCTCCTGCGGGAAGGACTGGTCCTGGCCGATGTGACTCCCGACGAGCTGCTCACCCAGACCGGCGCGGTCGATGCCGATGCGGCCTTCCTGGCCCTCATCGACGCCGCCGATGCCGGGCGGGAAGCATCATGAATGCCGGCCTGACGCTCGCGACCGCGGCGCGGGTGCTGCGCCAGGTCAAGGTCGACCACCGCACCATCGCCCTCATCATCGTCGTGCCCTGCGTCATGATCGGCCTGCTCGCCTGGATCTACAACGGCACACCGATCTTCAACGCGATCGGCCCGGCCCTGCTCGGCGTCTTCCCGATGACGGTCATGTTCGTCGTCACGTCGGTGGCCACCTTGCGCGAGCGTCAGTCCGGCACGCTGGAACGGCTCCTGACGACGCCCATCGGCAAGGGCGACTTCATGATCGGCTACGCCCTCGCCTTCGGGGTGCTGGCCACCGCCCAGGCGCTCGTGGCCACCGGCTTCGCCGTGTGGGTGTGCGGCCTCGACACGGCCGGCCCCCGGTGGCTGCTCGTCGTCGTCGCGGTCTTCAACGCGGTCCTCGGCACCGCACTCGGACTGCTCGCGAGCGGCTTCGCCCGGACGGAGTTCCAGGCCGTGCAGTTCATGCCGGCGTTCATCCTGCCCCAGTTCCTGCTGTGCGGTCTGCTCGTGGCTCGCGACGCCATGCCCACCTTCTTGTACTGGCTCTCCAGCGTGATGCCCCTGTCGTATGCCGTCGACGCGATGAAGGAGATCGGGACCAACGTCGACGTGGGCGGGGCCCTGGCGGCCGACCTCGGGATCGTCCTCGGCTTCATCGTCCTCGCCCTGGCGCTGGCCTCGCTGACCCTGAGTCGCAGATCCGGATAGACGGCCGGTGCTGCGGCGCGACGGTGCCACGGCGGGGCCACGACGGCAGGTGGTGGGGCGCGGGAGCGAGCACAGCGGCATACGGCCATGGGGCTTCGGCGACCCCCTTGTAAAGTGGGCCACATGCGCTTGGGAGTCATCGACGTCGGCTCCAACACCGCGCACCTGCTCGTGGTCGACGCCCACCTCGGCGGGCACCCGCTGCCGGCGTTCTCCCACCAGAGCGACCTGCGGCTCTCCGAGAACATCACTCCCCGGGGTGAGATCACGCAGGTGTGCGCGGACCGGCTCGTGGCGTTCGTCGCGGAGTCGCTGGTGCTGGCCGAGGACCAAGGGGTCGAGGACCTGTTCAGCTTTGCCACCTCTGCGGTCCGGGAGGCGACCAACGGGGACGAGGTCCTGGCGCGGGTGCACGCTGACACCGGCGTGCAGTTGGGCGTCCTGCCGGGGGAGGAGGAGGCCCGGATGACCTTCCTCGCCGTGCGCGACCTTCCTCGCCGTGCGCCGCTGGTTTGGGTGGTCGAGCGGTCGGCTCCTCGTCGTCGACATCGGCGGCGGCTCGCTCGAGCTCGCTTCCGGCATCGATGAAGACCCCGAGGTGGCCCTCAGCCTCCCGCTCGGCGCTGGCCGGCTCACCCGCGAACAACTCGTCGGTGACCCCCCGGACCGCGTCGCGATCAGGGCCCTGCGCGCGCACATCCGGGCGGTGCTGGCCCAGCAGGTGCGCCCGTTGCTCAAGGCAGGCACTCCGGACCGGATCGTCGGCACGTCCAAGACGATGCGGTCCCTCGCGCGGGTGGCCGGGGCCGCGCCGAGTGGGCACGGGCCCTTCGCCCCGCGGTCGCTGGGGCGCGAGGACGTGCGGGGTATCGTCACCCAGATCGGCACCATGGACGCAGCCGCCCGGGCCACCCTGTCAGGGGTCTCGGACAGCCGGGCCCCGCAGTTGCTCGCCGGGGCCCTCGTCGCCGAGGCGGCCATGGACCTGCTGCACATCGACCGTCTCGAGATCTGTCTGATCCTGCGCCGCTTCGACCAGCTCGCGTCATGAGCGGCCGCGGGTGCCGGAGAATGGCGCCATGACGATCCGGGTCGGGCTCTCGAGCGCTTCGCTCTATCCCGCCAACGTCGCCACGGCCTTCGCCCTCGCCGCCCGCGTCGGTTATGACGGGGTGGAGGTCATGGTGTGGACCGACCCGGTGACCCGGGAGGCCGGCGCCCTGCGCAGGCTCGTTGAGCACCACGGCCTTCCCGTCCTCTCGATCCACGCGCCGACCCTGCTGCTGACCCAGCGGGTCTGGGGGAGCAGCCCGTGGGACAAGGTGGACCGTTCGATCGAGCTGGCCCATGAGGTGGGAGCGGAGACGGTCGTGCTGCACCCACCCTTCAGGTGGCAGGGCGACTACGCGGCGGGCTTTGCCGAGGGCGTGGCGCTGCGCGAGGACGACTCGAGGATCACGCTGGCCGTGGAGAACATGTTCCCGTGGCGGACGGCGGGCCGCGAGATGCTGGCCTACCTGCCGCACTGGGACCCCGTCGAGCAACCCTTCGATCACGTGACACTGGATCTCTCGCACACGGCAACGGCCGGCTCCGATGCCCTGGCCATGGCTCACGCGCTGGGCTCCCGGCTCGCCCACGTCCATCTGGCTGACGGCAGCGGATCCTTCAAGGACGAGCACCTCGTGCCTGGTCGCGGGACGCAGCCGTGCGATGAGCTGCTCCAGATGCTCCAGGAGAGCGACTATGCCGGCGATGTGGTCGTCGAGGTGGGGACCCGCAAGTTGAGTCCGGCCGGGCGCGAGCTGGACCTCGCCGCGGCGCTCAACTTCGCCCGGTTGTATCTCGAACCGGTCCTCGGCCCTGGCATCTGAGAGCGGCCGCGCCGACTACTTTTCCGCGCCGGCGAGGATGGGATGCCGTCTGCTTCTCAGCCGCGGGGACGGATCGAGATGCTGTCGATGCTCGCCTCGTCAGTGGCGTCGACCGCGAGGCGGACGGCCTTCACGACCGACTCGACGCGCAGGAACTGGTCGGCGTCATAGGCGCCGTCCTCCCAGGCCACGAGCTCGCGCTGCATGTCCGTGTCGGTGCGGCCCGGGTGCAGCGACGTCACCCGGACACCGTTGCTGCGCTCCTCCTCACGCAGCACATCGGCGAGGGCAGTCAGGGCGAACTTCGAGGCGCAGTAGGCACCGAAGGTGGCCCCGGCCCGTAGCCCCGACCCCGAATTGACCATCACCACCAGGCCTCGGGCTGAGCGCAGCGCCGGGAGCAGGGCCCGGGTGATGGCGGCCACCGCGACGACGTTGACCGTGAGGGCGCGCGCCCAGTCCGCGGCGTCGACCTCCTCGATGCGGCCGCGGTGCAGCACGCCGGCGCCGTGGACGAGGACGTCGACCTGCGGTAGGTGCGGAGCCAGCTCGGCCAGCGCTGACTCGGTCGCCATCAGATCAGCCAAGTCAGCGACGAAGCCCTCAGCAGAAGGGAATTCGTCGATCACTCTGTCCACCGACTCGTGGCTGCTCCCCCCGATGACGAGGTGGTGCGTTGGGGCCAGGTCTCGGGCGATGGCCAGCCCGATTCCTCGGGTGGCTCCGGTGATGACGGCGACGGGTCGTGACGTGCTGCTCATGCAGGCAGCCTACGAGGACCTGGGGGGGTCAGGCGAGGCCGAGGGCGGCGGCCTCCTCCCACAACTCGTCGCGGACCGAGGGGTGCGCGGCGTGCTCGATGATGGCCCGGCACTGCTCGCGCCCGTCGTAGCCCCAGAGCGGCGCGATGCCGTGCTCGGTGACGACGGCGGACTGCTGGAAGGAGGTGACCGGCTCGTCGAGCAGCGGGACGATCGTCGTGCAGTCGGCGCGCGGGTGCCAGGACCGCAACGCGATGAACGCCTGGCCACCCGGTGAGTGCAGCGCGCCGACGATGAAGTCGGTCTGCCCACCGAAGCCGGAGTAGATCCGGCCGTTGATCCGCGACGCATTCGCCTGGCCGAAGAGGTCCACCTCGAGGGCGGTGTTGACCGAGGTCATCTGGCGCTGCTGGGCGATCAGGCCCGGGTCGTTGGTCTTCTCGGTCCGCAGCATCCGGACGCGCGGGTTGCGGTCGATCCAGTCATAGAGCTCCCGCGTCCCAAAGCAGAAGGACGTGACGAGCGGCTGGTCCGGATCCAGGGCCCCGGCCGCGTCGAGGGCGAGGACACCATCGGAGAACATCTCCGTCCAGAGCCGGATCCCGCGCCGGCCGACGAGAGCCGCGAGGGTGGCATCCGGCACGGCGCCGATCCCGAGCTGCATGGTCGCCCCGTCGGGGATCTGTGAGGCGACGAGGTCCCCGATGGCCAGGCTGTCATCGTCGGGGGCGACCGGGTGGTGCGCCAGGAGGGGCGCGTCGATCTCGATCGCCAGGTCGACGTGCTCGACGGAGAGCTGTCCATCGCCGAACGTGTAGGGCATCCGTGCGTTGATGACCGCCACGACCATCCCGCCGCGCGCGCGGCACGCCTCCACCGCGGCGGGGAGGACGTTGACCTCGAGGCCCATGCTGAGCTGGCCGTCGATGGGCGGCGCACAGTGCAGCAGGACGACGTCCGGTGGCAGGGTCCGGGCGTAGAGCAGCGGCACGAGCGAGAGCCGCGACGGCACGTAGCGCAGCCCCGGGTGCCGGCGGGTCCCCGCCCCCACGAAGCACGTCTCGACGACGACGCCCTCGCGCTCCGGCAGGCCACGGCCCCCGTTGAGGCTGTGCAGCACATAGCGCGGCACCGCCTCGTCGAGCGCCCGCACCGCCTCCCACGGGGTGGCCATGTTGCCACTGACCACGATGCGAGGGTTGTCAGGCAGCCCCCGCAGCGCGGCGCCGAACTGCTCAAGGGTCACGGTGCGCATGCCCCCATCCTTGTGGATCAGGGGCGCCGCGGGAGTCGATCGAAGGGGCGTGTTGCGGGTCGGGGACACCCCTTGCCGTATGCCGCTCAGCTGGCCTTCTTCTTGGCCGCCGCCTTCTTCGCCGGTGCGTCCTTCTTCGTGGTGGACTTCGTGGCGCTCGACTTCCTGGCGCCCGACTTCGTGGTGCCTGACTTCGTGGTGCCTGACTTCGTGGTGCTGGCGGACGGCTGCGTGTCGGCGTGCTGATCGGCGGACCCGGACGAGTCGGACGAGTTGGCGGTCCGGCCGCTCTTGGCGGCCTTCGCCTTGTCGACGCTCTTCTGCAACGCAGCGAGCAGGTCGATGACCTCGGTCTCCTCGCCCTGGGGGGTGGGGGCCGCGGTCAGCTCCCCGCCCTCGATCTTGGACGCGACGAGTTCCTCGACCGCGCTGGCGTAGTCGTCCTCGAACTCGTCCGGCTCGTAGTCCCCGGACAGCGAGTCGACGAGAGACGCCGCCATGGCCAGCTCCTTGTCCGTGGCATGGGTCTCCTCCGTCAACGACTCGAACTCGGGAGTGCGGACCTCGTCGGCCCACAGCATCGTCTGGAGCACGATGACGCCGTCCCGGACGCGCAGCACGGCGAGGGTCATCCGGGTCCGGATCGAGACGGTCACCAGCGCCATCCGGTCGGCGTTCTCGAGTGCATCGCGCAGCAGCACGTAGGGCTTGAGGCCGGACTTGTCTGCGGGCTCGAGGTAGTAGGACTTGTCCAGGTGCAACGGGTCGATCTGGTCCGCGGGGACGAACTTCTCGATCGCGATCTCCTTGGACGACTTCGACGGCAGGCTGCGCATGTCCTCGTCGCTGAGCACGACCATCTGCCCATCGGCGGTCTCGTAGCCCTTGGCGATGTCGGAGTAGGGGACCTCCTCACCATCGATCGAACACACCCGTTGATACTTGATCCGGCCGCCGTCCTTCTCATGGACCTGACGGAATTGGACGTCGTGATTCTCCGTCGCCGAGAAGAGTCGGACCGGGACGTTGACGAGTCCGAAGGACACCGCGCCTTTCCAGATGGCTCTCATGGCACAAGAATGCACCAATGCGCCCGATGCTCGCGACGCCGACGACGACCATTCCGGTCGGGGACGAGTGGACCCACGAGGTGAAGTGGGACGGGATGCGGGTGCTGGCTGACGTCACGGACGGCCGGATCCGGTTGTTCTCGCGGACCGAACGCGACATCACGGTGGCCTTTCCCGAGTTGGTCGGGCTGCAGGACGAGTACGCCGACATGCTCCTTGATGGGGAAGTGGTCGCGATGCAGGACGGGCTGCCGTCGTTCGCCGCCCTGGCTGAACGCCTGCACGTGAGCGATGCGCACCGGGCGCACGCGCTGGCAGAGGCGACACCGGTCACCTACATGACGTTCGACCTGATGCGGCTCTACGGCGTCGACCTGACCGTTCGGGCCTGGTCGGATCGTCGGTCCACGTTGGAGCGGTTGGAACTGGCAGCTCCCCGTTGGCAGACCCCGCCGACCTTCGAGGACGGCCTGATGCTGCACGCCGCGACCAAGGAGCAGGGGCTGGAGGGGATCGTCAGCAAACGGGTGAGCTCTCCCTACCGGCCCGGCCAACGGTCGGCGTACTGGCTGAAGGCCCCGCACCGGGGCACCGTGTCCGTGGTGATCGGCGGCTGGCGCCCGGAGTCGACCGGAATGGTGCCCGGGCGCCTCGGCGCGGTCCTGGTGGGGGTCCCCACGACCGGCGGGCTGCGCTACCTCGGGCGGGTCGGGGCCGGGCTCGCCGGTCGGGCCGGGGTCGCCTTGATGCGGCGACTGAAGCCCATCGCCGCGGAGGAGTCACCGTTCTCGACCGAGGTCCCCCGGGAGGATGCGGCGCAGGCCCACTGGGTCGCGCCCGTCCTCGTTGCCGACGTGCAGTCGCTGGGCCTCGGCGGGCAGGGCCGGTTGCGCCAACCGGCCTGGAAGGGACTGCGCGAGGACCTGACGCCTGGCGACGTGGATGCGCACGGGGACGGTGAGTGATGGCTCCCGATGCGGCCAAGGTCACCGTCGACGTCGAGGGCCGGCGCCTGTCGTTGAGCAGCCTGGACAAGGTGATGTACCCGAAGACGGGGACGACCAAGGCGGAGGTCCTGGACTACTACGCGCGGATCGGGCCCGTCCTGCTGCCGCACCTCGCGGGCCGCCCGGTCACGCGGGTGCGTTTTCCCCACGGCGTGGGCGACCTGCAGTTCTTCGAGAAGAACGTGCCCTCGGGGGTGCCGGACTGGATCCGGAGAGCCGGGCGTGACCCGGTCTTCCCCCTCATCGACGACCTCGCGGCGCTCACCTATTTCGCCAACCTCAACTCCCTCGAGTTGCACGTGCCCCAGTGGCGGTATGCCGGGGTCGGGCAGGACGCGGCAGCACGCAACCCGGACCGCCTCGTCATCGACCTCGACCCGGGCCCGGGCACCGGCCTGCGTGAGTGCGCCATCGCGGCGCTCGCCGTGCGGGACCGGCTCGTCGGGATCGGGCTGGACCCGGTCCCCGTCACCAGTGGGAGCAAAGGGCTGCAGCTCTATGCTGTGCTCCCCGGTCTGCACACGAGTGACCAGATCCGTGACACGGTGATGCAACTGGCCCAGGAGTTGACTGCCAAATATCCGGAACTCATTGTCTGGAAGATGGCAAAAGACCTGAGGCCCGGCAAAATTTTCCTCGACTGGAGCCAGAACGTCGCGGCCAAGACCACGATATGCCCCTATTCATTGCGGGGGAGGGACCAGCCGACGGTTGCTGCTCCACGAACGTGGGCCGAGGTCGAGTCGGGCTCAGCATCGAATTGCCTAACCCAGGTGCGGATGGAAGAGGTTCTGGACCGGGTAGCCGATCTAGGCGATTTGGCATCCGTCCTCACGGCGACGCAATGAGGAATGCAGCGCGGTAATGACGCGCGTCACGGGAGCGAATGGACGCGCCCTGCGTCGTGGCCCGAATGGATTCTTCGCGCGGTGGGGAACAGGTTTGGGGTCCACCCCGCCGCGGAGTGGACCCCAAACCTGTCACCGAATGAGTCAGTGTGCCTTGTCGTATGCCGCCTGGACGTCAGCGGCGATGCGGCCACGGTCGGAGACCGTGTGGCCGTTGGCCCGGGCCCACTCGCGGACCTTGCTGAGGTCGGTCTTGGGGCCGGTGGAACGGCGCGCGCCGGTGGAGCGGCGACCGCCACTGCGTCGAGCGTGTCCAGTCCACTCAGACACTGAATCCCGCAGTCGACGGGCATTCTTCTCGGAAAGGTCGATCTCGTAGCTGACGCCATCGAGAGCGAACGTGACGGTCTCGACGGCAGGTCCTCCGTCGAGATCGTCGACCAGGATGACTTCGACTCGCTGAGCCATGGGTACTCCATCAGTTGTCGTCGTAAAGCTATAACAGTGCGGATCGCGATTAATCCACTGAGATAACCTAGCAGCCAAAAGGTCACACAGTGAACTTCAGCATTCCGCTACCGTTAAAGAATACCCAGAAGCGGCCTCACCACGCAGGCATTATCAGGTGTTTGGCAGGTCCTCGGCCCGCTCGGCCCGTTCAGCCTGCCTGTCCTGCTCAGCCTCCCACTTGGCCTGAGCGAGGCGCTCGCTCCGGTCGGCCTCGAGAATGTTCTTCATGATGACGTAGAACAGGGCCCCGATACCCACCGTGGGAAGCAGCGCGAGGATGTAGGGAGTGACCGAATTCATGCCTTCATGGTAAGCGCCGGCGGGAGTGCTGGCCGCGCCGCCACGGGGTTGTCGGACGGAGCGTCTACGGTTCGGTCCATGGCTACCAAGAGCGCATCCAAGAGATCCAGCGGGTTCCGCTGCGCTGAGTGTGGGTGGACCACGGTCAAATGGGTCGGTCGTTGTGGGGAGTGTCAGGCCTGGGGCGCCGTCTCGGAGGTCGGCGCGACGACGGCCCGGACGACAGCGGCCTCGGTCGTCACAGCACCGGCCGTGCCGATCGGCCAGGTCGATGTCACGCACGCAGCAGCCCGGGCCACCGGCGTGGACGAATTCGACCGCGTCCTCGGGGGTGGCCTGGTCCCGGGCGCGGTGGTCCTCGTGGCGGGGGAGCCCGGTATCGGCAAGTCGACATTGCTGCTGGACGTGGCCGCGCGGGCCGCGCGGGCCGGCGGCAGGGTCCTCTACGTCAGCGGCGAGGAGTCCACGGCCCAGGTGCGCACGCGAGCCGAGCGGATCGGGGCGATGGCCGCGTCGCTCTACCTCGCCTCCGAGACTGATCTGGCGACGGTCCTGGGTCAGGTGGAGCGGCTGAAGCCGGACCTGCTCATCGTCGACTCGATCCAGACCATCGGGAGCGCCGAGGTCGAGGGACAGGCCGGCAACGTCAGCCAGGTCCGGGAGGTCGCTGCGAGCATCATCGCGGTCGCCAAGGAGCGGGGCATCGCGGTGTTGCTCGTCGGCCACGTCACCAAGGACGGGTCGATCGCTGGACCACGGGTGCTCGAGCACCTGGTCGATGTCGTCATCCAGTTCGAGGGCGACCGGCACTCGCGGCTCCGGCTCGTGCGCGCCGTGAAGAACCGCTACGGGCCCACCGACGAGGTCGGCTGCTTCGACCTGTCCGAGGCGGGGATCATCGGGCTGCCCGACCCGAGCGGGCTCTTCCTCTCCAGCCGGGAGCACACCGTTGCAGGGACCTGCGTGACCGTGACGCTCGAGGGCCGGCGTCCGCTCGTGGCCGAGGTCCAGGCGCTCGTCGCGACCTCGTCACTGCCGTCCCCCCGGCGCACGTCGAGCGGCCTGGACGCCGCACGGCTTGCGATGATCATCGCGGTGCTCGACAAGCGGGCCGGGGCCCCGGTGGGCTCGCACGACATCTTCGCCGCGACGGTGGGCGGGGTGCGACTGACCGAGCCGGCCGCCGATCTGGCGGTGGTCCTGGCGCTCGCGTCGTCGGTCACGGACCGTCCGCTGCCGCGCGACCTGGTCGCTTTCGGGGAGGTGGGCCTGGCTGGTGAGATCCGCCGGGTGAGCGGGGTGGACCGGCGATTGGCCGAGGCGGCCCGGCTCGGCTTCCGCTTCGCTCTGGTCCCGACGGGCGGGCTCGCCGACGTGCGGGTGCCGGCGGGGATCCGGGCGCTCGAGGTGGCTGACGTGGCGGGGGCGATGGACTCGGTCGGCGAGGTGGCGCGGCGGCGGACAACGGAGGCGGTTGGCGCGATCAGCCCGTAGACTGCGCGTCGGTCGTGAAGACCGCCCACCTATGAGCCACCGGCCGGACGGGAAGAGATGGACAGGGACGACGACCTGCTGCGCGCAGCCCTCGGTGCGATCGCACCCGGCACCGAGCTGCGAGATGGTCTCGAGCGGATCCTGCGGGGCCGCACCGGCGCCCTCATCGTGCTCGGCTACGACCGGGTCATCGAGTCGATCTCGAGTGGCGGTTTCCACGTCGACGTCGAGTTCTCGGCGACCCGACTGCGTGAGTTGTGCAAGATGGACGGTGCGGTGGTCCTGGACCGGGACGCCGCCCGGATCCTGCGGGCCGCCGTGCAACTCGTTCCCGACGCCAAGATCGAGACCTCCGAGTCGGGCACCCGGCACCGGACCGCCGAGCGGGTCGCCAAGCAGACCGGTCTCCCCGTCATCTCCGTGAGCCAGTCGATGGGGGTGGTCGCCCTCTATGTCGGCGACAAACGACATGTGGTGGAAGGCTCCCCGATCACCCTGTCCCGGGCGGACCAGGCGTTGCAGACCCTCGAGCGCTACAAGTCTCGTCTCGATGAGGTCACCGGGACCCTGTCGGCCCTCGAGATCGAGGATCTCGTCACGATCCGGGACGTCACCGCCGTGCTGCAGCGCCTCGAGATGGTCCGGCGTATCGCTGCCGAGATCCAGGACTACGTCGTGGAGCTCGGCACGGACGGACGACTGCTCAGCCTTCAGCTCGAGGAGCTCATCGGCGGCCTCGGTAACGACCGGGAGCTGGTCATCCAGGACTACCTGCCGGCCACCAAGTCCGAGATGACGGTCGAGCTGGCGCTGGCCAACCTCGAGGCGCTCAACTCGACGGAGATGCTCGACCTCGCGGCCGGGGCGCGGGCCATCGGCTTCACCGTCGTCGGCGAGAGCCTCGACGCTCCGGTCAGTCCGCTCGGCTTCCGGCTCCTGACCAAGGTGCCGCGCCTGCCGCCGGCCATCATCGAACGTCTGGTGGCCCACTTCGAGTCCCTGCAGCGGCTGCTGGCTGCCGGCATCGACGACCTGATGCTCATCGAAGGCGTCGGCGAGGGGCGGGCGCGAGCGGTGCGTGAGGGGCTTTCGAGGTTGGCCGAGTCCAGCATCCTCGAGCGCTACGTCTGAGCCAAGCCGTGAGGACCCGAGCGAGGAACGAGCGAGGCCCGGAGGGGCGGTTCGGCTCAGACGTACGCGGGGAGAGCCTGAGCCAAGCCGTGAGGACCCGAGCGAGGAACGAGCGAGGCCCGGAGGGGCGGTTCGGCTCAGACGTGAGGCGGGAACTTTGAGCCAGCTCGATTGCGTATGCCGCTGAGCTCAGTGTCGTACCCGCAGCTCCATGAGCGCGTGACGCGGTGGTACGCCCGGGAGGGCCGGGACCTGCCCTGGCGTGCAGCGGACTGTAGCCCGTGGGGCATCTACCTGTCCGAGGTGATGGCCCAACAGACCCCGCTGTCCCGCGTCGAGCCGATCTGGCGCGAGTGGATGGAGCGGTGGCCGACCCCGGCTGCGCTGGCTGCGGCTGCCCCGGGGGCCGCGGTGCGAGCGTGGGGGAGACTCGGCTACCCACGGCGGGCGTTGCGGCTGCACGCGGCGGCCACGATCATGGTCGACCAGCACAGCGGCGAGGTGCCCGACACCCCGGAGGAGCTCCTGGCGCTGCCCGGCGTCGGTGCCTACACGGCCGCCGCGGTGGCGTGCTTCGCCTTCGGATTGCCGGAGGTGGTCGTGGACACCAACGTGCGTCGCGTCCTGGCCCGGGCCGTCGAGGGAAAGGCCTACCCGGGTCTGGCCCTCACCCGGGCCGAGACCCAGCTCGCGACCGATGCGATGCCGGCAGAGCGGCATACGGCAAATGTCTGGAACGTCGCGGTCATGGAACTCGGCGCTCTCGTGTGTCTGGCCCGGGGGCCGCGGTGTGGAGAGTGTCCGATCGCCGACCTCTGCGCGTGGAACGTGGCTGGTCGACCCGCCTACGAGGGCCCGGCCCGCAGGGGTCAGGCCTGGCACGGCACGGATCGCCAGGTGCGCGGCGAGGTGCTGCAGAGATTGCGGTCGGAGCACGGATCCCTGCCGCTCGCCGCGCTGCGTGACGCCGGGCCCGATGAGGCCCAGGTCTTGCGCTGCCTGGACTCTCTCGTGGCTGATGGGTTGGTGGAGCCGTTGTCCCGCCAGCGATATCGGCTCCCTGCGTAGACCCCGTTCGGCTGCGCGGGACGAGTGGCCTCATTCCCTCGGGTCTCGCCTCGCGGTGCGCCCACCCGAGCGGGGAGGGCCTCGGGTCAGTGGGACGGGCGCAACCCCAGAGCCTCCATGGCGCTGTGGAGCACCTGATCGGGGGTGCCGTGGGCGGTCACGACCGCACCCGGCTCGTCCGGCTCAAGCGGCTCGAGGGTGTTGAGTTGGCTCGGGAGCAGGCTCGCCGGCATGTAGTGACCGGATCGGTGCTCCATCCGGTCCTCGATGAGCTCCGAGGGTGCCGTCACATGGAGGAAGCGCACGGCGGGGCGGCCTTGGCGGAGCAGGTCCCGGTAGGCCCGTCGTAGGGCCGAACACGTGACGACCGCAGACTCACCTCCGGCCACCTTGGCGCTGATCCAGTCCCCGATGGACTCGAGCCACGGCCAGCGGTCATCATCGGTCAGGGGGTGCCCGCTGTGCATCTTGGCGACGTTGGCGGCGGAGTGGAAGTCATCGCCCTCGGCGAAGTCCCAGCCCATCGCTGCCGCGACGCCTTCGGCCACAGTCGTCTTTCCGGAGCCGGAGACTCCCATGACGATCACGATGTCGGGGGCGGGGCTCGGTGCTGCTCCGTCAGGCTGCATGGGCCGACTCTAGTCGCCTCGCGATGGGGCGTCAGTGATCGGTCGTGTGCCTCTCCTGCCGGCTCGCCGCGCCCCAGGACGACCCGTCGGGTTGTTGGTGCACACCGGGTCCCCACTAGGGTCGGACCTCATGGATACCGCTCGGTTTTGGAAGTTCGTCGCGGTCCGGGCGGTGTGGTTCATGGCGGCCACGGTGGCGACGCTCCTGGCGATCGTGCTCGGGCTGCAAATGGTCGTCGGGAACCGCTCGGGTGCGGTCGGGACGGACTACTCGGCGACGATCGTGTCCAAGTCGACCCTTCAGATGCCCGGTGACGACGGTGCCGTGTGCCGGGTCACCGTGGTGCCCGACAGCGCTCCGGATGCCTCCGACGCGCCCAGCCGGATCCGTAGCAGCACCGATTGTGCCCAGTTGCCCGCCATCGGTGCGCAACTGCCCCTGACCTATGTCAACGATGGCTCGACCGTGGTGACCACCGAAGATGCCGCAGCCGCCGATGGCTCGCCCGTCCCCGGGATGCTGGTCCTGCTCCTCGCAGTCGCCGGGTGGGCGATGTTCGTCCGCGAGAGCCGCCGCCTCAAGCGAGCGATCGACGATGGTGCGTCCGAGGGGACCGACTGACCGGCTGGCGTGACCAGCTGGGTGGCAGTCATGACCGAGCTCGCCGGCTGGCAGTCCTGACCGACCTGGCCGCCGGGCTGCCTTGACCAGGCGAGTCCGGACGCCGCCTCAGAGGGAGCGCAGCATCCGCGTGTTGCCCAGGGTGTTGGGCTTGACCCGCTCCAGGTCGAGGAACTCGGCCACACCTTCGTCGTAGGAGCGCAGCAACTCGGCGTAGATGGCGCCGGACACGGCTTGGCCCTCGATGGGGACGAAGCCGTGTCGCTGGAAGAAGGGGGTCTCGAAGGTGAGGCAGAAGAGTCTGCGCACCCCCAACTCGCGGGCATCCGAGATGAGTGTCTCGAGGAGGCGCCCGCCGAGACCGGTGCCGAGCTCGTCCGGTCCGACCGCGAGGGTGCGGACCTCTGCGAGGTCCTCCCACATCACGTGCAGGGCGCCGCACCCGACGATGACGCCGTCGCGCTCGGCCACCCGGAACTCCTGGACGCTCTCGTAGTAGGTGACAGCCTCCTTGGCGACCAGGACGCGCTTCTGGGCCAGTGGGGCGACCACCGCGCGGATTCCGCGGATGTCCGCGGTGCGAGCCCACCGGATCGTGGTCCCCATCGGCCCCGTGGTCTCAATGGGTCCGGGTGGCCCTGTCGGCGCGGGTGGCCCCGTCGGCACGGTTGGCCCGGTCGGCACGGTTGGCCCGGTGATGGTGGGGTCGGTCATGAGAGGTTTCCATCCTTGAAGTCGGTGAACAGCGAGCGGGCCTGCTCACCCAGGACGACGATCGAGGCCTGGCCCGCCCAGCCGGAGGCACCCTTTGCGACGCCGCGGCCCGCCTTGAGGGGGTTGAGGCGATGCAGCCCGGCCGTGTAGGTGAGGATCTGCTCGGCGGTGAGGTTGCTGCTGCCGACGGCGCTGAAGCTCGTCAGTGCTGCCGGGATCGCGATGGGCCCAGCGAGCTTGGCCTTGACCGCCGCGGCCAGGATGACTTCACCCTGATGCCGTGACCGCCCGAAGTCGCCGTCTGGCAGCGTCTTCCGCTCCCGCGCGTAGGCCAGGGCTTCCTTGCCGGACAGCACCTGGGGCCCCGCCTTGATGACCAGCTTGGCGTGGGAAGCGTTCAGCGTCTTGGGGATGACGATCGGGATCCCGCCCTGCTCATCGACCAGCTTGGTGAAGCCGCTGAAGCCGATGACGACGTAGCCCTCGATGGGCAGCCCGGTCGTGTCGCGTACCGTACGCAGTTGCGCCTCGGGGCCACCGAACACCATCGCCGAGTTGATCTTGCCCTTGCCTCCGGTGCTGAGCGGGACCCAGAGGTCACGGGCCAGGCCCATCACGCCCCCGCCTCCAGAGCCGTCGAGGCCGATCACCTGCAGGACGTCGGCTCTGGAGCGGGTCAGGGACTCGCCACGGCGCGCATCAGAGCCGATGGCCAGGACCCAGCGTGGGCCGCCCCCGAGGCTCGGGGTGGGCACTCCCAGTGAGGGCCACCACCCGCCGACCACCTTCCAGTCGGGCCCGACCGCGAGGGTGACGTCGTCGCCGGAGGTGACGACCGCGACGGGCGTCCCGCGCCAGTCCCCGACCTCGGCCCGGCCGGAGACCGGGGAGGTGGCGGGGGTCCGTCCAGTCAGGGCAGCCGCCGCGCGGGGGGTTGCGCTCTGGCCCAGGTCGTCGCCGGTGTAGATCTTGGTGACCAGCGCCGCCAGCGGGCCCGGCGCTCCGGGAAAGCCCGGCGTGGTTGTCCCGGTGGTGGGTGAGCCGGCGGTCGCAGGTGGCGTGCTGCCCGTGCTCCCTGCCGGGGCTCCGGGTGGGGTTTTTGCCGCGTCCCCGGTGCACGCCGCACTGACCGTGAGGACCAGTGCCGCGGACAACGCTGCGGATAGTGCGGCAGATGTCCGCGTGGCGCCCACGCGCGCGCTGCTGGCCCTGCTGGGTCGACTGGGAAACTGCACCGGACCACCGTAGACGAGAGGCCGCTCGTGCCGTCGTGCAGTGTCATGTCTGGCGCCACGCAAGAATGACTGAGGGGCCAGGGACGGTGTCCCTGGCCCCTCAGTCGGGTGGCGCCGGCCTGAGTGCCGGTGATGCCTTTGGGTCAGTTGCTGGCCTGCGTCCCGGGCTGGGAGTCCGGGGTCTGGGTGGCCAGCGGCGGCTCGGCGAAGCTGTTCGCCAAGGCGTCGTCGAGTGCGGCGCCTCCGGCGACCTCCTCGAGGTCATCCGCCGGCGTGTGGTCCGGACGGACCCCGGGGCTGAAGGTGAAGTGCTCCTCCTTCTCCTCGCCCTCGGTGTCCACCAGGACGTACTGGCCGGTCGTGAACTCGGCGTAGAGGATCTTCTCGGACAGGACGTCTTCGATCTCGCGCTGGATGGTGCGCCGCAGCGGGCGGGCACCGAGCACGGGGTCGTAGCCCTTCTTCGCCATGAGCGCCTTCGCGGAGGGCGTGAGCTCCAGGCCCATGTCCTTGTCCTTGAGCCGCTTGTCGAGCTTCGCGATCTCGAGGTCGACGATCTGGGTGATCTCCTCACGGTTGAGGTGGGGGAACACGATGGTGTCGTCGACGCGGTTGAGGAACTCGGGACGGAAGTGCTGCTTGAGCTCGTCGATGACCTTTGCCTTCATCCGGTCGTAGTCCGTCCGGGTGTCGGGTCCGGCCGAGAAGCCCATGCTGGACTTGGAGATGTCTCGGGTGCCGAGGTTGGTCGTCATGATGATGACGGTGTTCTTGAAGTCGACCACCCGACCCTGCGAGTCAGTCAGTCGGCCATCCTCGAGCACCTGAAGCAGCGTGTTGAAGATGTCCGGGTGGGCCTTCTCGACCTCGTCGAACAGCACGACGGAGAACGGCTTGCGGCGGACCTTCTCGGTCAACTGGCCACCCTCCTCGTAGCCGACGTAGCCGGGGGGCGAGCCGAAGAGACGGCTCACCGTGTGCTTCTCGGAGTACTCGGACATGTCGAGCTGGATCAGGGCGTCCTCGCTGCCGAAGAGGAACTCGGCGAGCGTCTTGGCCAGCTCGGTCTTGCCGACACCGGTGGGGCCGGCGAAGATGAACGACCCGCCGGGGCGGCGGGGGTCCTTCAGTCCGGCACGGGTGCGACGGATCGCCTGGGAGAGGGCCTTGACCGCATCGTCCATGCCGACGATCCGCTTGTGCAGTTCGTCCTCCATGTTGAGCAGTCGGCTCGACTCCTCCTCGGTCAACTTGAACACCGGGATGCCGGTGCTGGCCGCGAGAACCTCGGCGATCAGCTCCTCGTCGACCTCGGCCACGACGTCCATGTCGCCGGTCTTCCACTGCGACTCGCGCTCGGACTTGGCGTGCCGAAGCTTCTTCTCCTCGTCGCGCACGCGGGCGGCCCGCTCGAAGTCCTGGCCATCTATGGCCGACTCCTTCTCACGGACCAGGTGGGCGATCTTCTCGTCGAACTCCCGCAGGTCTGGTGGCGCGGTCATCCTGCGGATCCGCAGTCGGGCGCCGGCCTCATCGATCAGGTCGATCGCCTTGTCCGGGAGGAACCGGTCGTTGATGTAGCGGTCGGCCATGGTGGCCGCCGCGACGAGCGCGCCGTCGGTGATCGTGACCCGGTGGTGCGCCTCGTAGCGGTCCCGCAGGCCCTTGAGGATCTCGATGGTGTGCGCCAGCGTGGGCTCCTGCACCTGAATCGGCTGGAAGCGCCGCTCGAGCGCGGAGTCCTTCTCGATGTGCTTGCGGTACTCGTCCAGCGTGGTGGCGCCGATCGTCTGCAACTCACCGCGCGCGAGCATCGGCTTGAGGATGCTGGCTGCGTCGATGGCGCCCTCGGCGGCGCCGGCCCCGACGAGGGTGTGGATCTCGTCGATGAACAAGATGATGTCGCCGCGGGTGCGGATCTCCTTGAGCACCTTCTTGAGGCGCTCCTCGAAGTCGCCGCGGTAGCGGCTACCGGCGACGAGCGAGCCGAGGTCCAACGTGTAGACCTGCTTGTCCTTGAGCGTCTCGGGAACCTCGCCACGCACGATGTCCTGGGCCAGGCCCTCGACGACAGCGGTCTTGCCGACGCCGGGCTCACCGATGAGGACAGGGTTGTTCTTCGTGCGTCTGCTCAGCACCTGCATGACGCGCTCGATCTCTTTACCACGTCCGATGACCGGGTCGAGCTTGCCCTCTCGGGCCGCCTGGGTCAGGTTGCGACCGAACTGGTCGAGCACGAGCGAGCCGGCCGGGGTGCCCTCGCCCTGAGCGGGGCCGACACCGGCGGCAGCCTTCTCGCCGCCAGGCCCGCCCTGGTATCCGGAGAGCAGCTGGATGACCTGCTTACGCACGGTGTTGAGCTCCGCACCCATCTTGACCAGGACCTGCGCTGCGACGCCCTCGCCCTCGCGGATCAGGCCGAGCAGGATGTGCTCGGTCCCGATGTAGCTGTGGCCGAGTTGCAGGGCCTCGCGGAGGGAGTACTCGAGGACCTTCTTGGCGCGAGGGGTGAAGGGGATGTGGCCCGTCGGGGCCTGCTGTCCCTGACCGATGATCTCCTGGACCTGGCCGCGGACCCCCTCGAGGGAGATGTCGAGGCTCTCGAGCGCCTTCGCGGCGACGCCTTCACCCTCGTGGATCAGGCCAAGGAGGATGTGCTCGGTCCCGATGTAGTTGTGGTTGAGCAGACGGGCTTCCTCCTGCGCGAGGACAACCACCCGCCGGGCCCGGTCGGTGAACCGTTCAAACATTGCATTGCTCCTGACTGATCGAGTCACCCCGATGCTATCTGCGCCCCACTCGGTGCGGCCTACTCCGACCAACGTGAGGGTGCTCGCGCATGTTCCCGATCGAGGGTGCGTGCGGGGCGGTGGGGCCACTGTTCGCCACGAGCGGACAACAGTAGCGCCGGCCTCAGCGTCCGAGGAACTGCTCCTGCAGCGCTCGAACGGCAGCCTCCAGCTCCGGGGCCGGTCCGTCCACCACCACCCCGGGCACGATCGCCGAGATCGGATAGGGAGTCACCGGCGCCGGCGCCGCCCCCCAATCGGCGAGCCACAGCGACAGTTGGGCCGAGCTGACGGCGTACACGATCCGGCCCAGGCCCGCCCAGCCGTGAGCGGCCGAGCACATCGGGCAGTGCTCGCCCGAGGTGTAGACCGTGGCGGAGGCTCGCTCGGAGGGAGTGAGGTGACGCCCCGCCCAGCGCGCGATGGCGAACTCCGGGTGCTCGGTGGGGTCGAGCGCGACCGCGTGGTTGTGGTCCTCGAAGAGCACCTGTCCTGCTTCGGAGACCAGGACGGAGCCGTAGGGTTTTTCGCCGTGCTCCAGGGCGGTCCTGGCGAGGTCGACGGCTCGCTGGAGGAATTCGAGGTCCTTCTCGGAGATGCTCATGCGACCTTCCCGGTGACGATGGCGAAGGTGAGGAACGCTCCGCCGTCCGCCTCCAACATCTGCTGGGCGGGCGAGCTGTGCTCTCCCTTGAGTTCGAGCACGGCGCGCTCCCAGAGCAGCCAGTTGGCGCACCCGTCGGGCTGGGTCCGCGCGGTGACGTCGGCGAAGGCCCGGGAGAAGGTCCACTGGGTGCGCAGCCACTCGGCGGTGTGCCACGCGGCGGTCTCGACCCCGAAGACCTTGTCGACGTGGTCCGGGATCTCGCCGAGCTCACGCACCTCTGTGGTCAGCGCCGGGGTCGCCACCCCGAGTTGCCCGCCCGGCTTGAGGAACGACGCGACGTAGGCGGGGTAGTGGTCGCCGGTGCCGAAGAAGGCCCACGAGTCGATGCTGACGATCGCATCGAAGGTGCCCCGGCCGAAGGGGAGGCGGTGCCCGTCGACGCTCATCGGCAGGATCTCGCCCTCGAGGCCCTCGCGGCGGAAGACCTCCCCGGACACGCTCGGGTCGACCCAGAGGTCGGCGGCGATGACGCTGACCCCGAATTCTCTGGCCAGGAACACTGATGTCGCCCCGAGCCCCGATCCGAGGTCGAGGACGCGCATGCCGGGGCGCAGGTCCAGGTCGGTGGCGAGGTCCTCGAGGAGCCAGAGCGGGTGCGGGCCCATGTCGAGGTCGATGAGCCACTTCGCGTCGTACTTCGCGGACTTGGGGAAGGCGTCCTTGGTCAGGTGATCGAGGGCCGGCATGGCTCGATCCTGCGCCATGAAGGCCGTCGCGTCGAGAGGGTTCTCGCCACCTGGTGCCGCGATGGCCGGGCTGAAGCGACCCTGTCAGGCGATCGGCACCCTCGTCAGGCGGTCGGGACCCAGGTCCGCCAAGCGGGTGCAGCCCGTGAGGGCCAGGGTCAGGTCGAACTCGGCCCGAATGTTGCGCAACACCTCGGAGACGCCGGCGGCTCCGGCGAGGGCGAGTCCGTACACGTGGGGTCGGCCGATCCCGACCGCGGTCGCGCCGAGGGCGAGGGCCACGAAGACGTCCGCGCCGGACCTCACCCCGCTGTCGAACAGGACCGGTGCGCCCGATCCGGCGCCGCGGACCGCCGCGACCACTCCGCGCAGGGCGTCGAGCGCGGCGACCGCCCGATCGACCTGCCGGCCGCCGTGGTTGGACACATAGATCCCGTCGACTCCCGCCTCGAGGGCCCGGAGCGCGTCGTCCGGGTGCAGGATCCCCTTGACGACGATCGGCAGCGAGGTGAGTTCGCGCAACCGCGGCAGGTCGGCCCAGGTGAGGTCCGGCCGGGAGAAGACGTCGAGGAAGGTGTCCACCGCGGCGCGCGGCTCCGGGGCGCTCAGGTTGCGCCGGGTGTCGCCCGGGTGGTTGCGACTCATCGACAGCAGGGTGCCGACCGCTGCCGCGGTCGGCCTGTTCTTCACACCCGGACGCGGCTCGGGCACGGCGCGCGCGACCCGTTCGGCAACGAGCCTCTGGAAGACCGGGTCCGAGGTGTACTGGGCCAGGCCTTCCCCGCGGGCGAAGGGGAGGTGACCGAGGTCGAGGTCGCGGGGCCGCCAGCCGAGGTAGGTCGTGTCGAGGGTGACGACGATGGCCTCGCTCCCGCACGCCTGCGCCCGCTGGACCAGGCTCGCGACGAGGTCGTCGTTGCTGCTCCAGTAGAGCTGGTACCAGTGACCGGAGTCGCCGAGCGTGCGGGCGATCTCCTCCATCGGGGTGGAGGCCTGCGTGCTGATGACCTGCGTGACGTGCTGCTCCCTGGCGCCACGGGCGACGCCGAGGTCGGCGTCTGCGTGGGCCAGTGACAGCACCCCGATCGGGGCGACGAACAACGGGCTCTCGTGGCGCCGACCGAACAACTCGACGGAGGTGTCCCGCACTGAGGCGTCAACGAGCATCCGCGGCGAGATCTGCCACCGGTCGAAGGCCTCGCGGTTGGCCCGGGCGCTCGCCTCGGACCCGGCGGATCCCGCCAGGTAGGCAAACCCACGGCGCGACATGTGCTTGCGGGCGGCATCCTCCAGTCGGGCGCCATCGGTGGGGACGCGCGGGCGGTGGCCGAAGGCGCCCGACTGATAGATCGCGGACTGGGCTTTTCGCCCGAACTCGGTGAGCGGCATACGGCATCCTCCTCAAGGAAACGCCGAACTGCAATACTCGGACCTCCCGTGGCCGCTCCAGCACACGACAAGGTCCCCATGACTCAGTACGGCATCACGTCCGAGGTCGGAACCCTCCGTCAGGTCATCGTGCACCGGCCGGGGCTCGAACTGGAACGGCTGACCCCGTCCAACATGCACGAACTGCTCTTCGACGACATCATGTGGCCCGACGCCGCGCGGCGCGAGCACGACGAGTTCGCCCAGGCGCTGGTCGACCGGGGGGTGCAGGTCCACCTGCTGCACGACCTCCTCGAGGAGACCCTCGAGATCCAGGAGGCCCGCACCTTCGTGGTCGACCGGATCGTCAACCCCTTCACCCGCAGCGCGAGTATCGTGGCGCCGATGCGTGGGCTGCTGATGGGGGTCGACTCCTCCACGTTGGCCGAACTCCTCATCGGCGGGATCCTGAAGTCGGACCTGCCGGGCCACCTGCCGCACTCCCTGTGGGCCTCCGCGATGCGGGCCGACGACTTCGTCTTGCCGCCGCTGCCCAACCACCTGTTCACGCGGGACACCTCCTGCTGGATCCATGAGGGTGTCTCGATCAACCCGATGGGCAAGCCGGCCCGCCAGCGGGAGACGCTCAACTACCAGGCCATCTACCGGTGGCACCCGCTCTTTGCCGACGAGGACTTCAAGATCTGGTACGGCGATGACGCCGACGAGCCGCGCCAGCCCGCCACGATCGAGGGTGGTGACGTGCTGGTGATCAGTGCCGACACGCTGCTGGTCGGGATGAGCGAGCGGACCACGGCCACCGGCATCGAGAACCTCGCCCGTCCGCTGCTCCACAGCGGTCGCATCACTCAGGTGATCGTGCTGGAGCTGCCGATCAAGCGGGCCTTCATGCACCTGGACACGGTGCTGACGATGGTGGACCGTGACGCCTTCACGGTCTACCCGGGCCTGCCTCGCGACGGGCGCGTGTTCATCCTCCGCCAGGGCGACGACGACCCGACGACCGTTGAGGTCGAGCCAGCAGTTGACCTGCAGACCGCCGTGTCCGAGGCGCTGGGGATCGACCGGGCCCGGATCCTGCAACCAGAGATGGATGCGATGCTCGCCGAGCGCGAGCAGTGGGACGACGGCAACAACGTCCTGGCGGTCGCCCCCAACGTCGTGATCGCCTACGAGCGCAACATGGCCACCAACGCGATGCTCCGGGCCAACGGCGTCGAGGTCATCACCATCCGCGGCAACGAACTGGGCCGCGGTCGTGGCGGCCCGCGATGCATGAGCTGCCCGATCGAGAGGGACCCACTCGTGTGATCGGCCGCACTCAGGCCCACGAGAGCGACCCGTGATCGCGCCACCACTGCTCGCCCGGGCTCGCACGACCGTGGCGCCAGCCGGGTGGTGACCGGCGGACCCGAGAGACCGCCCCCGAGGTCTGTTATGACACCGACGACCACTACGCCGGCTTCTGCGCATCCGACCCCCGACCGGACGGTCGCCGCCGCCACACCAGACGGTCGCCCCCGCCACATCAGACGGTCCGAGAGGACTGATCGTCAGCCCTGATAGGGCTTGCTGCGATAGCCGACGAGCACGGCGTCGCGGATAAATCCGAAGGACTCGTAGAGGGCTACCGCAGGCGCGTTGTCCTCCTTGACCGTCAGGCTCAGGCTGCCTTTGTCTGACGCGGTGAGAATCATCCGCCCGATCGCAGCGAGAAGCACCTTGGACAGACCGTTTCCGCGGGCCGATCGGGTGATCGCGATGAAGTCGAGGTAGCCCGCACCGTCCGCCTGCACCTCCGCCGACGCATAGCCCAGGATTTCGAGCCCGGTGTCGTCGGCCAGGACCAAGGTGACGCGCTCGTCATCCTCGACCAGCTGACGCGCAGTCGCGTAGGTGCCGGGAAAGGCCGAGGTATGCAACTCTGCGATCGAGGGTAGGTCCGCAGCCGTGGCTCGACGTGGCACGACGCTCGTCGACCCTCCGTCGGGCAGTGGCCAGCCCTCATCGCTTCGGGCGACGTAAGCGATATTGACCGCGCTGCGGTGCCAGCCGAGGTCGTCCGCGAGCGCTGCCATCCGCGTGTTGGCCGGGTCCGCGCTGATCTCATGGTCATCGATGCTGTCCGAGGTCTGCTCGATCGCGGCGTCGATGAGGGGTCGAGCCCACTGCCCCCAGGCTTCGTCGTCCTTCATCCAAGGACCGTGGATCCAGCTGCGTCCGGTCTCCTCGTCGCCGTCGACGACGACCACCCCCACGACGTCGCCCCCACGCGTGGCCACCCGCGCCGTCTGGGTCCACGTCGGTGACAGCCCCTCCAACTCCGCCTCGACCCCGGCTGGCTCGGTCCCCACATAGGCGCACGCGGTTCGCGGGTCCTGTTGAGCCGCAATCAGGAGATCCCGGGCAGCGGCGAGCTGGTCAGCGTCCGGCGTGAGGATCGGCATAGCGCCACCCTAGGGATCCTCGAGCGATCCGTCGCCCGAATTCTTCGTCAGCGGTCGCGAAAGAACACGGTCTCCGACTCCGGGTGCCGCCGCCGGCGCGGCACGAAGCCGCTGAGCAACTTATCGATGCCGTCGCGCGCCACCGACCGGAGATGCACGTCTCGTCCGCACGGGGCGGGCGAACAGCCGCGCGACAGGGGTGTCCACCGCACGGATGGTGGCGCCCAGCTCGTCGAAGGTCAGCGGCTGGAACGATTCGGTGTCCATGCGATCGAGTCGGCCCGACTGGTCCCGGCTCGCGAGTGGCCCGGCGGTAGATTTGCTCCGTGGCCCCACCTGAGGCCGTTCGCCCATCGATGGAGGTACCCGTGGACGCCAGTGACCTGCTGCGCAACTCGCTGCTTCAGTTGTCCAAGTCCGAACGCATCCGGGACCTCGTCGAGCAGGCCCCGGTATCGCGCTCGGTGGTGCGCCGGTTCGTCCCGGGCTCGCAGCGCGCCGACGTCGTTGGCGCCGCGGCGCAGCTCGCCGGCACCGGTCGACGCGCCACCATCGACTTCCTCGGTGAGGACACCCTCGACCAGGCGCAGGCGACCGCCACCAAGGACGCCTACGTGGGCCTGCTGCGTGCCCTGCACGACCAGGGGCTGACCTCGGGTGGGGTCGTCGAGGTGTCCCTGAAGTTGAGTGCCCTCGGCCGGCTGCTCCCCGGCGACGGCGCCAAGGTCGCCCTCTCCCACGCCCACGAGATCTGCACGGTGGCGACGCAGGTCGGCACGACGGTCACCCTTGACATGGAGGACCACACGAGCACCGACGACACCCCGGGAGGGGTCCCGCGTGCGGCTCTGCAAGGGTGCCTACAAGGAGCCGGAGTCGGTGGCCTTCCAGTCCGGAGCCGAGGTCGACAAGTCCTACGTGCGGTGCCTCAAGGTCCTGATGCAGGGTCCGGGCTACCCGATGGTGGCCAGCCACGACCCCCGCCTCGTCGAGATCGCCGGGGCACTGGCGGCCCAGGCCGGTCGGGGCGCGGACTCCTTCGAGTACCAGATGCTCTACGGGATCCGCCCCGACGAGCAGAAGCGGATCGCTGACCGCGGCGACCAGATGCGGGTCTACATCCCTTATGGCGACGAGTGGTACGGCTACCTCATGCGCCGGATGGCCGAACGGCCCGGCAACGTCATGTTCTTCCTCCGCGGCCTCGCGACGAAGGGCTGAGGCCATGGGTATCACGGCCATCTTCGGCGCCGGCGTCATGGGGGAGACCCTCCTGTCCGGGCTGCTGCGCTCGGGCCGCCCGGCGAGCAACCTGGTCATCACCGAGCGCCACGTCGAGCGCGGCGCCGCCCTGTCGGCCAAGTACGGCGTCCGGGTGCTGTCCAACACCGAGGCCGCGGCGCTCGCCGACACGCTGGTGCTCGTGGTCAAACCGCAGGACATGGCCGCGCTGCTCGACGAGGTGCGCGACCACGTCGTGGCCGGAGACACCGTGATCTCGCTCGCCGCCGGCATCACCACGGAGTTCCTCGAGTCGCGCCTGCCCGACGGCGCGTCGGTCGTGCGGGTCATGCCCAACACTGCGGCGCTCGTCGACCAGGGGATGGCCGGGATCTCACCCGGCCGGCACTGCATCGACGAGCACCTGGACCGGGCCGAGGCGTTGCTCAGCTCCTGCGGCAAAGTGGTGCGACTCGAGGAGAAGCACCTCGACGCGGTGACCGCCATCTCCGGCAGTGGACCGGCCTACATCTTCTACGTGGTCGAGGCGATGATCGAGGCCGGCGTGGTCCTCGGGTTGCCCCGCGCCACCGCCACCGAACTCGTGGTGCAGACCCTCTACGGAGCGGCGACCATGCTCAAGGACACCGGGGAGCACCCCACCGTCCTGCGCGAACAGGTCAGTTCACCCGGCGGCACCACGGTCGCGGCGCTGCGCCAACTCGATGACCAGAAGGTCCGGGCGGCCTTCATCAACGCGATCGAGGCAGCGGCGGCGCGCTCCAAAGCGCTGGCCTCGGGGCAGGGTTGAGGGCAGGCTGAGCACATGACGAGCGACGCGAGCGGGAGCCAGCACAGCGGCATACGCCCGATCCGCCTGCAGCAGGTCCAGCCGGACGACTGGGCGGCTCACCGCGACATCCGGCTCGAGATGCTCCAGGACGCCCCGGACGCCTTCTGGTTCACCTACGCCGACGAGGCGCTCTTCGAGGAGGCCGACTGGCGCTCGAGCATCGAAGGGGCCTGGCTGGTGCAGGCCCACGACGACACGGGAGTCGCCGGCAGCGCCGGGCTCGGGTCGCACTGGGAGCCGGAACGGGCCCACACTGCGACCCTCTTCGGCATGTACGTCGCGCCCCGCGCCCGTGGCACCGGCGTGGGCGAGGCCCTCGTGCGGACCGTCCTCGACGAGGCCCGGCGCCGGGGCAAGGACCGGGTCGTGCTCGAGGTGGCCGACATCAACCCGTCCGCGATCGCCCTCTACGAACGGTGCGGATTCGTCCGGACCGGCCTGACCCATGCCCACCCGCGGCTCACTGACTCGCTCGAGGTCGAGATGGAGCACGTTTTCCCCGAAGCAGGCGCCCCCGACCTGGGTGAGAGTTCCCGCCCGACCTCGCGAAGCACGCGCCGACGTGCCAAGGTTGACCCATGAGCGAGATCACGGTGCGCGCCCTGGGCGAAGATGACTGGCAGGAATACCGGAGCGTCCGGTTGGCCGCGCTCAGAGAGTCGCCCGAGGCCTTCGTGGCGCGTCTTGAGGACGAGGAGACCTACGCGGAGGACCGCTGGCGCTCCCGGATGAGGCGCTCGAACCGACTCGTCGCCGAGCGTGAAGGCGCCCAGGTCGGGGTCCTGTCGATCGGCCAGTCCAAATCCGAGGACACGTCCGAGGACACGAGCGAGGAGATCGGCGAGATCTTCGGGCTCTGGGTCTCCCCGGATGCGCGCGGGTCCGGTGTCGCGACCAAACTCGTCAAGTCGGCGGCCAAGGTGGCCCGCGAGAAGGGGCACAGCCACATCGTCTACTGGGTCGGCACGGAGAACGGACGAGCCGTCGCCTTCGCGAGCGGCATCGGCTTCCGGCCCAGCTCCTCCCGCCGGCCCATGGGCGTGGTCAGCAAGGAGGACGGGGACCAGGAGATCGCTATGGTGCTCTCGCTGGCCCAGCAGCCCGGGCCACAGGCCCGCTTCTGACCCCAGCGC
>CAJDTW010000017.1_pt1 | contig 38418 bp, 31 predicted proteins | sample 7389911 | NCBI WGS metagenome assembly CAJDTW01 (sample SAMEA7055652, study PRJEB34461) | soil metagenome | biome: terrestrial ecosystem; feature: Peninsula; material: soil | place: Antarctica | collected 2016 | reverse complement strand
GTCCACGACGGCGGCGCCGACGGGAGTGCCTGAGGCTCCTGTCGCGGGGCGGTGGCTCGGTCGAGTCCCCGCCCCGCGCGGGTTCCGGCTGCCGTCTCCGAGGATGTGAAGATGATCGAAGGACCGGATCCGGTCGCACGCGCGACCGGCCTCGACCTCGCCACGTTTGCCGAGACCTACTGGGCTCGGCGGCCGCTCCTGTGCCGCGCCGCAGACCTGCCAGGCGACGGATTCGCCGATCTGATCGATCTCGGTGACGTCGATGAGCTGATCTCGCGACGTGGCCTGCGCACGCCGTTCCTGCGGATGGCCAAGGAGGGCGACGTCCTTGGCTCGGGACGGTTCACCCGAGGCGGGGGTGCCGGCGCCGAGATCAGCGATCAGGCTGCCGACGACAAGGTGCTGTCCGAGTTCGCGGCTGGAGCCACGCTGGTGCTGCAGGGGCTGCACCGCATGTGGCCGCCGGTCATCGACTACGCCTCCGCTCTCTCCACGCAACTCGGCCACCCGGTCCAGGTCAACGCCTATGTCACCCCGTCGCAGAACACCGGCTTTGCTCCGCACTACGACGTACATGACGTGTTCGTGCTCCAGTTCGCGGGTCGTAAGCGCTGGCGAATCCACGAACCGGTGCTGACCGCGCCGCTGCGGGAGCAGACGTGGGATGCGCGTCGGGACGTTGTGGCCGCACGCGCAGCCGAGGAACCGCTGCTCGACGTCGTCCTCGAACCCGGGGACGCGCTGTACCTCCCACGCGGCTACGTGCACACTGCCAGCGCGCTCGGCGAGGTCTCTGGACACTTGACCATCGGCGTGCAGCCAGTGACGCGTGCCTACCTGGCTGAGCAACTGCTCGGCACGCTCGGCGACGATCCCGAGTTGCGGGTGTCATTGCCGGCCGGTGTCGACCTGACCGACCCCGCTGTTCTGGAAACCGATCTCAAGGCGACCCGTGGCGCGTTGCACGCTGCTATCGACCGACTCTCCGACGAGCAGGTGGCACGATCGCTGAGGGGTCACCTCGAGCGTCGTACCCGTCCAGTCCCGATCTCGCCAATAGCCCAAGTGGCCGCAGCCGCTGCACTGGACGCGGCGGATGTCGTCCGTCTACGGCCGGGCCTACGCTGCGAGCTGAGCCCAATGGGCGACCGTCTCGCGTTGCGCGCGATCGACCGGACCACCACCCTCCCGGCCAGGCTCGAGCCCGCTCTGGCCCGGTTGCTCGGCGGCGACCGCGTCCGGGTCGCCGACCTGCCCGGCCTCGAGGAGGCCGATGCCCTCACCCTGATCCGTAGGCTGCTGCGCGAGGGCATCGTCGTTTCGGACCCGAGTTGAGGCCGCTGGGGCCAGCACCCCGAGAGTCGGCCAGGCGCTGCGCGCCGCAGGCTGAGTTGCGGGGTGACCCGATGCTCGGCACCGCCCCGCCCGCTGCGAGGATGTTGCTGATTGAGCAGCCGGGACCGTGGGGTCCACGGGCTTTGCTCGACGGCCGGGATGACGCCCGGGTGGCTGAGCAGATCGGCGTGCTCGCGGGCGCCGCAGGTCTGCGTGTGCAGGCGATCCGATATCCCGGTCAGCGCACGAACACGCCCGGTCGGCGCTCGGTTGCGGTCGCTGACATCGCAGCGCGGCGCATCCTTCGGTGGTCCGTGGCCGACCTCCCGGAGTTGCTCCACCAGCTCACCGCGAGCACGGGCAGCAACCGAGACGCGGCGTTGGACGGGTTGCTCGCTCAGCCGGTCGAGATCACCCGAGACCACGACCCCCTGTACTTGGTCTGCACTCATGGTCGGCACGACGCCTGCTGCGCACTCCGCGGAAGACCACTGGTGCAGGCGCTTCATGCGATCCGCCCTGGCCGAGTCTGGGAGACGACTCACGTCGGTGGCGACCGGTTCGCGGCCAACCTCGTCGTGCTCCCCTACGGGGACATGTACGGCCGGGTGCTGCCGTTCGCCGCGGATGACCTCGTCGGCCAGGTGGATCGGGGCGAGGTGGTCGCGGGGCTCATGCGCGGGAGGGTCGGCCTGTCTCCGATCGCCCAAGCGGCCCTGGTCTTCGCTCATCAGCAACTCGGGGTGCACCGGCGTGATGCGCTCCGGGTCGTGCGGGTCGACCGCGTCTCCGACGACCTCGCCCGGGTCGCTCTCGAGGCACCTGACGGGCCGGTGCAGGTGGAGATCGCGATGTCGACCTCTTCTCCGGCACAGCTCACCTGCCAAGGACCGGCCCAGAGCCGGGCCATCATGATGGAATCGCCACGTGGTCATCCTCCGTCGAGCCCCCGCCCTGCTCACGGCACGGGTGTGTCTCGACCCGTCCCAGCGGGCGGCCCTCGAGGCGAGTGCTGAGGTGGTGCGCGTGCTCGGCGCACCAGGGACCGGGAAGTCGACGCTCGCGGTGGAGGTCGTCGTCGACGCAGTCCGGCGGGGGCAGCGAGCAGACCACTGCCTCGTGCTGACCGCGTCGCGACCCTCGGCCGCTCGGCTGCGCCAGCAGGTCACGGCGCAGCTCGACGGGACCTCCAGCGAGCCTCTGGCGCGGACCTGGCAGGCCTTCGGCTTCGGGGTGCTGCGCGGCGAGGCCGCGCTTCGGGGCGACCCACCCCCGCGACTGCTCAACGGCCCCGAGCAGGATGTCATCCTTCGCGACCTGCTCGCCGGGCACGCCGCCGGTGACGCGCCGGGCCCCGAGTGGCCAGAGTCGGTGCGCGAGGCCCTCGGCACCCGAGGCTTCCGCAACGAGCTACGCGACCTGCTCATGCGAGCCGTCGAGCACGGGCAAGGACCGGACGACCTCGAGGGACTCGGGCAGGCGTACCAGCGGCCTGAGTGGGTGGCAGCAGCGCACGTGCTCCGGGAGTACGACGAGGTGACGTCCTTCTCGCGGCACGGTGCCTATGACCCGGCCTGGATCCTGACCGCGGCGGCCGACCGCCTCGAGGACGAGCAGGGGGCCCTGGACCGGCTGCATGAGCGGATCGGGCTCATCGTTGTCGATGATGCCCAGGAGTTGACCTCGGCGGCGGCTCGGCTGCTGCAGGTGGTCGCGAGAGGTGGGCTGCGCCGTGGGCCGCGGGTCGTGCTGCTCGGTGACCCCGACTCTGCCGTGCAGACGTTCCGTGGCGCGGACCCGCGCTTCCTCGCCGGTGGTTGGGAGAGCCTCGGGACCAGTCGCGAGACGCTCGTGCTCGACGTGACCCACCGGCTGCCCGAGCCGCTGGTTGCGGTGGCGGGGCGGGTGACCAGGCGGATCGGCGCCATTGGTGGTGGGCGGCAACGCTCGGCATCGGCGAGTGAGCGACCGGGCCGGGTCGAGGTCGCCCTGCTGCGCTCGGCCGCCCAGGAGAGCAGCCACATCGCCTCGGTGCTGCGCCGGGCCCACCTCATCGAGGGCATCCCGTGGAGCGACATGGCTGTCATCGCCCGGGCCTCCGGTCAGGCGGATGGCTTGAGACGGCTGCTGACCCACTCGGGGGTCCCGGTGGAGGCCGGAATGGCGGAGGCCCCGGTCCGTGAGGAGAGCGCGGTGCGACCGCTACTGGCCGTGCTGCAGGAATGCACCCGGATCGTGCGGGCGGCCAGTCGCGGCGAGACCTACGACATCGACCCGACGCGGGCCGCCGACCTGATCATCTCGACCCTTGGAGGCTCAGACACGGTCGGTCTGCGACGCCTGCGCAGGACCCTGCGCCAGGAGGAGTTGGCTGTGGGCGGAGGGCGATCGAGTGACGTCCTGCTGGCCGAATTGTTGCAGCAACCAGCCCGGGCCCGGTTGCTGGGTAGCGTGGCCTCGCCGGCGGCTCGGGTCGCCTCCTCGATCGCGGCGGGGGTGGCTGCGGCTCGGGTGACCGAAGAGGGACGTTGGGCGTCGGGAGTCTCGGCTGAGTCGGTCCTGTGGGAGATCTGGCAGGGCGCCGGCGTCGCGCGGGAGTGGCGGCGTCTGGCCCTGTCCGGGGGGGCGGGGTCGGAGCGGGCTGACCGGGATCTCGATGCCGTGCTCGCGCTCTTTGATGCCGCTGGCGCCTTCGTGGACCGGCTCCCGACGGCGGGGCCCGACACGTTCCTCGAGCACGTGCTCGGCCAGGACGTGCCCGGCGACACCTTGCTCGTCGGTGCGCAGAGTGGCGACCGGGTGCAGTTGCTGACCCCACAGACTGCTGCTGGCCGGGAGTGGCGGATCGTCGTGGTCGCGGGGGTTCAGGAGGGGGTCTGGCCCGACCTGCGCCTGCGCGGCTCGGTCCTCGGGTCCGAGGACCTCGTCGACGTCTTGGCCGACCGGCCGCTCGGGTTCCGGGCCGCCCAGGCCGCGGTGCGCTACGACGAGACGCGCCTGTTCCACGTCGCGGTCACCCGCGCCACCGAGCGGCTGCTCGTCACTGCCGTGGGCAACGAGGACGAGCAGCCCTCGGTCTACCTCGACCTGGTGGACCCACCTCAGGGGAGCCGAATGGCCGACGAGGTGCGGCCGCACACCGAGGTCGAGCAGACCATGACGCTGACGGGCCTGGTCGGTCAGCTGCGCCGTGAGGTCACCAATCCGGACACCGGAGTCGCCGAGCCAGCCACAGCGCTCTTGGCGCTCGCAGCCCGGGCCGGTGTGCGGGGAGCGGACCCCGCTTCCTGGTGGGCGCTGCGCGAGGTGACCAGCGATCGACCCGTCCGGATGCCTGACGAGGCCGTGCTGGTCTCTCCGTCCAAGGTCGAGCACTTCGCCGAGTGCGGCCTACGGTGGTTCCTGACCGCGGTCGGTGGCGAGGGGACGTCGCTCGGCGCCGCCGCAGTCGGCACCTTCGTCCACGACATCTGCGCCGAGTTTCCCGAGGCACCGCTGTCTGAGCTGGACGCCGAGATCGAGACGCGTTGGGGACGGCTCGGGCTGCACCCAGGGTGGGTTACGGAACGGACGCGGGCAGAGGCCCACGAGATGGTGGCCCGATTTGTGTCCTACCGCAACGCCGCGAGGGCAGACGGGTGGGAGGTCGTCGGGATCGAGACAGATTTTCGGGTGGCTGTGGGCCGGGCTGTCGTCCGCGGCCGGGTCGACCGGATCGAACGGTCCGAGACGGGTGGGTTGCGGATCATCGACCTCAAGACGGGTACCAGCAAGCCGACCAGGGACGAGCTCGCCGAGCACGGGCAACTCGGCACCTATCAGGTCGCCATCGAGGAGGGTGGGTTCCCTGATCTCGGCGATCGCAGTGCCGGAGCCGCGCTCGTCTACATCGGCAAGGGCGGACTGACCGGTCTCAAGCCAAGTGTTCTCACCCAGGATCCGTTGGGCTCCGCGGCTGACCCCGCCTGGGCCCGACACCTCGTCGAGTCCACCGCTGAGGGGATGGGTGCCGCCGAATTCACGGCAACTCTGGGCAAGACCTGCAAGACCTGCCCGGTCAGATCGTCATGCCCGGTCCAGCCGGAAGGGGACGCCCTGTGAAGACCGGTCGCAGCGAGAACCACGACCTCATCACCTACTCCGCGTTGGACATCGCCCAGGCGTTGGAGATGCCGCCTCCGACGTCAGAGCAGGTGGACGTCATCGAGGCTGGGCCGCGTCCGCTGCTCGTCGTCGCCGGCGCAGGCTCGGGCAAGACCGAGACGATGGCGGCTCGGGTCATCTGGCTCGTCGCCAACGGGCTGGTTGCACCCGACCAAGTCCTCGGGCTGACCTTCACCCGCAAAGCGGCAGCCGAACTCTCCCAGCGCATCGCCAAACGGCTGCGCGGGCTCGAACGGGCCGGCTTGTGGACCCCGCCGGAGGATGACGGCACCGGGGCCGAGGTGCTGGGCGGGACCCCGACCGTGTCGACCTACCACGCCTATGCCGGGCGCCTCGTGCGCGAGCATGCCCTCCGTGTGGGGATCGAGCCGGAGTTCCGTGTCCTGACCGAGGCCGGCAGTTGGCAACTCGCGGCCGAGGCAGTGGCGCGGTGGGACGGCCCGATGGAGGGGATGTCCAAATCTGAGTCGACGGTCATCCAGGCCGTGATGGCTCTCGCGGGTGAGATGGCCGAGCACGTCCGGACTCCCGCCGAGGTCACGGATCATCTCGACGTCGTCATCGCGGCGCTCGAGGCGCTGCCCGAAGGCAGTGGCGGTGGGACCCGGGCACCGGCGAAGGCGGCGCTCACGGTCCTGCGCGAGCGGCGCCTCGTGCTACCGATCGTGCAGGCCTTCCTCGATCTGAAACGCGAACGTGAGTCACTCGACTTCGCCGACCAGATGGCGATCGCGGCCCGGCTCGCTGGGTCCGTTCCAACGGTGGGGGACATTGAGCGCGAGCGCTTCCGAGCGGTGCTGCTCGACGAGTTCCAGGACACGTCCGAGGCTCAGCTGGCCCTGCTGCGAGCGCTCTTCCACCATGCGTCGGTGGCCCTGACGGCGGTCGGTGACCCGAACCAGTCGATCTACGGCTGGCGCGGTGCCAGCGCGACGACGCTGCTGCGCTTCCCGCAGACGTTTGAGGATGCAGCCGGCCGCGCCGCCGTCCTGCCGCTCTCGACGAGTTGGCGCAACGACCGGTTGATCCTCGAGGCCGCCAACGTCACGGCTGGCCCGCTCGCGACTGCCCACGTCGAGCCGCTGACCCCGCGAGTGGAGGCCGGTTCCGGCGCCATCGAAGTGGCCCGCCTGGACACCGCCGAAGCCGAGGCCGATCACGTCGCCGGGTGGGTGGCCGCACGGTGGCGCTCACCCAGTGGACGTCGCACCGGACGCACGGCTGCGGTGCTCTGCCGCCGCCGCTCGTCGTTCCCAGCGGTCATCGAGGCGCTCCGACGACGAGATCTCCCCGTCGAGGTGGTCGGACTCGGTGGACTGCTGATGACGCCTGAGGTGGGGGACCTCGTATCCGTCCTGTGGGTGGTGCAGGACCCCAGCCGCGGGGACCGTCTCATGCGGTTGCTCTCCGGTCCGATTGTCAGACTCGGCGCTGCCGACCTCGATGGGCTGTGGTCCTGGGCCCGTGAATTGCATTCACGTCCGTGGCGGCCCGGGCACCCGGGGAGCCGACAGGATGCCTTGCCGATCCCGATGGCCCCGCAGGAGCGCGCCCTCGCCGGTGGCGCGGGTAGGTTGAGTGGGACTGCTGCTGCCTGGGCTGCAGCTGAGGGGGCAGCCGCCGTCGTCGATACGACGATACCCGGCGGTCTTGCCGGGACCGACCCTGCGCACGCCGACCGTCGCGCTTCCGACCTGGCCAGCGACAGCGCTGACGCGGCCACTCTGGTCGAGGCGCTCGACGACCTGCCGCGAGCGGACTGGGTGGCGCACGGCGGAGCGCGAATCAGCGAGGAGGGGTTGGCCCGACTGCGCGAGTTGTCCGACGTCGTGCGGCGACTGCGTCGCCTGACCGCGCTACCGCTCGTCGACCTCGTGGCGGAGTCGGAGCGCGCCATCGGCCTCGACATCGAAGTCCTGGCCAGGCCAGAGCACACGGCCTCGACCGCACGCGTGCACCTGGACGCGTTCTCAGACGTGGCGGCCCGCTACGCAACGAGTTCGGATCGGCCGACCCTCGCGGGCTTCCTCAGCTGGCTCGACGCCGCCCGAGAGCAGGAGCGCGGCCTCGATGCCGGTCACACGGAGAGCGAGGCCGACGCCGTGCAGGTCCTGACGGTCCATGCGGCCAAGGGCTTGGAATGGGACCTCGTCGCGGTGCCGGCCCTGGTCGAGGGGGTCTTCCCTGACCACGGCTCCACCTCGGTCGTCCCATGCGATGGAGATGGCGCCCGAGAGGGTGATGCAGAGGGCGGCGTGGAGGGCGGTGGAGACCGCGGCGTCGAGTACCGATGCTCCGGTGTGCCCAAGGACAAGGGATGGCTCGTCGGCCTCGACTCGTTGCCCTACGACCTGCGCGGCGACCGCGCCGGATTGCCACACCTCGACTGGCGCGGAGCCACCGACCGCCTCACGTTGAGCGCGGACATCGGCGAGTTCATCACGGAAGGGGGCACCCACGCGATCGCGGAGGAACGGCGATTGGCCTACGTCGCCTTCACCCGGGCCAAGACGGAGATGCTGCTGAGCACTCACACGTGGAGCACGGGCAAGAAGACCCTGTCTGTCCCATCACGCTTCCTCCTCGAGATCATCGACCACTTGCCCGAACGGGTGATTCGAGGCGTCTGGGCTCCGGCCCCCGAAGCTCTCGTCGATGATGACGGGAAGCGTTCGGCCCCCAGCAATCCGCACCTCGCAGTACCGATCTCGCGGAGCTGGCCGCACGATCCGCTGGAGCATCGACGGGCCGTGCTCGAAGCGGTCCCGGAGCGGCTGAGGCAACTCATCGAGGATGGCGCGACCGCCCCGACCGGTGACCCACGCGTCGACGACTTGCGCCTCCTGCTGGCTGAGCAGGAGGCCCGGCGGGCGGTGGGGGAGTCGGTCGTCGCGGTCCCTCGTCACCTGTCGGCGTCCGCCGTCGTCTCACTGGCCACGGACCCGGAGGCCTTTGCGATGAACCTGCGGCGGCCGATGCCGAGCGCTCCCGCGCTTGCGGCGCGTCGAGGCACTGGTTTCCACGCGTGGGTGGAACAGCACTACGCCCGAGCGGCGTTCCTCGACGTCGAGGATCTCCCGGGTAGCGCCGATGAGGGTGCCGATGACGACTCGTCGATCGACCTGATGAAGGAGCATTTCCTCGCCAGCGAGTGGGCCGACCGGATCCCGGATGAGGTCGAACTTGCCATCGAGACGGTGATCGATGGCATTGCGGTCCGCGGGCGCGTCGATGCCGTCTTTGCCCGCGACGACGGCGGCTGGACCGTCGTCGACTGGAAGACGGGCGCTCGCCCCAGCGGTCGTGATGCGCTGCTGCGGGCGCTTCAACTCGGTGCCTATGCCTTGGCGTTCGCCCGCTTGCGCGGGGTCGATCCGCGCTTGGTCGACGCTGCCTTCTACTACGCGGCGCAGGGGGTAACGGTACGACCCGACCTGCCCAGCGAATCCGATCTCATCGCCCTGCTCGGGGTCATCCCCGCCTGACCGGCACTCCTGGAGGAGTCACGCGTTGGGCGGCGGAGGTTGGGGACGTTCAACGGGCACGAAGTCAGAGGCCCCCTCGTGCAGGTCGAATTCATCCTCGTCCACGGCTGGCTCCGTCTCAACATCCTGTCCGTCGGACTCCCTCGGGTCGCTCTCCTGCGGCGTCGACGTGCTTTCGGGCACCGGCGCAGGATCGTCCGGCTGGGCAGCAGCAAACGTGTTGTGCGGTTGCGTCAGGTCGGAGTCGATCACGGGCGGAGGTGCGGCGGCGCCGGCGCTGTCATGCGCTTGGGTGGCATCCCAGGCGTCCCCCGGATCCGCAGCGGCGGCCCGCTCGGCCTCCTCGTGGGCGCTCGCGCGCTCAGTTTCCTCCGTGTCTCGGCGTTCCTTCGCCTGCCGGGCGCGGCGCTCTTCTTCGGCATAGGTGAACTCGTCGAGTTCGCGCAGAAATTCGGCTGCCTCGTCCACGCGCGGGAGGTCACCGGCGGACAGCGCGGACAGCAACCGTCGGATGACGGACATCTCCGCGGCCAGTCTGGCGCGGGTCAGCAGGTGCGGGTCGGGGCGCTCGACTCGTGACTGGGCGTAAGCCTCGAGGGCCACGTCCAGGGCCGCCGGAGGGGCTTCGGCAACCAGGGCGGCAAGGTCGTCCGCGGGGTCGCCGATCCGCGACTCCTCCCAGGCCAGCACTCCGCGGACCCGTGCGGTCGCGGCGTCCCCGGCGCCCTGTGTGTCCCCGGTGTCTCCGGTGCCACCGGTGTCACTGATGGACGCCAGCACGTTGGAGCCGACGAAGTTGCCGTGAACGGCCGTGGGAGCGAAGCGCCAGTGGGACACGTCCTCGAGGGCGCGTTCCCAGCGCCCGAGCAGTCCGGTCGGGATGTGCCCGGTGGCGGCGGCCCGGTCGAGTTCGCTCAGCTGCCTGACCCGGTGGGTCTCGGCGTCGTAGGAGGGACGTCCTGCCTCGTCGAGGATGGCCAGGTCGAGGTTGTGGATGTGGGCCAGCGTCCGGCCCACCTCCGCGGCGAGACCGGGTCCGGATCCCAATGCACGGAAGTCGATGGGACGTCCGGCGAGCCGCAGATAGACGACGGCTCGACCCTCGGGCACCACCACCTGGCCACGGACCACCGGGATGGCGACCGCCAGACGCCGACCGACCAGCGCCATGAGCGTCGTGACGTCCTCGAGCATGGCCCCGGCTGCGGGAGTGAGCGGGGCCTTGATGACCCACCGTCGGTCCTGGCTGTCCTGAAGGTAGGCCACCTCGTAGAGCTCGCCCGGCCGGGTCCGCAGGGCTTCGACGGAGACGGGGTCGAGCCCGGGCACAGCCGAGCTCGCCAGGGCTGCGAGAAAGAGCGGGCTTCGGGTCACCCCTCCACCGTAGGCGGACCCGTCGGCCTAGGGTGGGAGGGTGACCTCGACGCACGACATTCTGGCTGATTTGGCGCTCTCTCGCGGGACGCTCGACCGGGTGGGGCGCGAGCGCCGTGATCCGGACGTGATCAGCCGCCTGCTGGCGGACCGAAGGACCAGGGTCGCGGAGGTGCGAGATGGGCGCCTCCTCGTCGGAGCCGACGGGAGCCGTGCGCACTTGGTCCTGCGTGAGCCGCAGAGCTCCGACGCAGATCGGCTCGTGGTCCATCTCGGTCGTGACGACACCGGGATCGCTTACGTCGCAGTCATCTCCTCGGACCCCGCCGACGAGGACGAGTCAGCCACGCCAGCCACTCCGGAGACGCTCGGATGGCGGACCCTGCGTCAGTCCGGACCGGGCCTGAACGATCGGGACGCGGGGATCTTCACCGCGGCGCTGGCCCTGGCCAACTGGCACCATTCGCACGCCCGGTGTTCCCGGTGCGGTGGCGTCACGGACACCGTGCAGGCCGGCTGGGTGCGCCGGTGTGAGGTGGACCAGAGCGAGCACTACCCGCGCACGGACCCAGCGGTCATCATGTCGGTGATCGATCCGGACGAGCGACTACTCCTCGGACGCTCCCCGGCCTGGCCTGAGCAGCAGTTCTCGGTCCTCGCCGGATTCGTCGAGCCGGGCGAGTCCTTCGAGCATGCTGTCGGGCGCGAGGTGCTCGAGGAGGTGGGCATCGTCATCGACGAGACCCACTACCTCGGCAACCAGCCGTGGCCCTTCCCGTCATCGGTCATGATCGGCTTCGAGTCACACACGACGCAAACGGACCTCACTCTGGACCCGATCGAAATGGCCGAGGCGCGCTGGGTGAGCCGAGCGGAGTACCGCGGGCTGTTGCGCAGCAGCGCGATCCGAGTCCCATCGGGAATCTCGATCGCCAAACGGATCATCGAGCACTGGCTCGGGGAGACCGTCGAGACGGCTGCCGCCGGCTGAGACCGTCTCAGTGCCTCACGCGGCGAGGCGGGCCTGGACCTCGGAGGCGGACGGATTCGTGGCGGCTGACCCGTCAGGGAAGACCACCGTCGGCACCGTGCGGTTGCCGTGGTTGACCTCTTCGATGAAGCCGACGTGCTCCGGGTGGGCCTCGATGTCGATCTCCGTGAACGGCACGCCTGCCCGGGTCAGCGCCCCCTTCAGGCGTGAGCAGTAGCCGCACCACGCCGTCGTGAACATCGTGATCGAGCCCGGCTCCGGCGTCAGCGTCGTCATGCTTCTCCCTGCGTAGGGGCGTGTGGGTCCTCGATGCGAGGATGGGTGCATGGGCATCCCTAGACGCAACCTCACCGGCGTTCCGGGCATTCCCGACTGCACTGTTGGTCTGGGGGCCCCGGGCGCTCCCGATCGCGCGGGGAGGCTCTGCTGACCTCCGCAGATGACGTCCTGGCTGGGCTGGACCCCGAGCAGCGCGAGGTTGCGCTCGCCCCCCCGGGTCCGATGTGTGTGCTCGCCGGGGCCGGGACCGGCAAGACCCGAGCCATCACCCACCGCATCGCGTATGCCGCTCACTCCGGTCTCGTTCAGCCGCAGCGGGTGCTGGCGGTGACCTTCACTGCCCGTGCGGCGGGGGAGATGCGCTCCCGGTTGCGCGGGCTCGGGGTGCAGGGCGTCCAGGCCCGCACCTTTCACGCCGCGGCGCTCCGGCAACTGCACTACTTCTGGCCGCAGGCCGTGGGCGGGGCGGCTCCCGAGGTGTTGAGTTACAAGGCTCCGGCCGTTGCCGAGGCGGCGAACCGGCTGCGCATGCAGTTCGACCGCACCGCGATCCGGGACCTCGCCGGTGAGATCGAGTGGGCCAAGGTCAACCTGCTGACCCCGCAGAGTTATGTGGCCCATGCCCGCACTGCCGGGCGGGACCCAGCCGGAGTCGACCTGACGGCGATGGCCAGGCTCTTCGAAGCCTATGACGACGTGAAACAGACCCGAGGTGTCATCGACTTCGAGGACGTCCTGCTGCTCACCGTAGGGATCCTCGACGAGCGGGACGACATCGCGAGGACTGTCCGCCAGCAGTACCGTCACTTCGTCGTCGACGAGTACCAGGACGTCAATGCTCTGCAGCAGCGACTCCTCGAGCTCTGGCTCGGTGAGCGAGATGACCTCACGGTCGTGGGGGACCCAGCGCAGACGATCTACTCCTTCACCGGGGCGAGCCCCCGCCATTTGCTGGACTTCCCGAAGCGCTACCGCGGGGCCAAGGTCGTGCGGCTCGTGCGCAACTACCGGTCCTCGCCGCAGGTTGTCGGATTGGCCAATCTGATCATCGGCTCCGGTGTGCACGCGGCGCGCTCGGGCCCCGTGCAGCTGGTGGCCCAGGGCAAGCCGGGGCCGGCACCGACCCTGGCGGACTACCCCGACGATCCGGCCGAGGGCGCCGGGGTCGCCGCCCAGATCCGCGAGCTCATCGCGGGCGGGGAGCCGGCCTCAGAGATGGCGATCCTCTTCCGCACCAACGGGCAGTCGGCAGCCCTCGAGTCGGCACTCACCGATGCGGATGTCGCCTACCTCGTCAAGGGCGGTGAGCGCTTCTTCGCGCGCAAGGAGGTCCGCGACGCGATTCTGCTGTTGCGTGGGGCTGCTAGAAGTGACGACGGCAGCCGACCGCTCGGCGAGATCACTCGGGACGTGATTGCGGGAGCTGGCTTCACCCCCGAGCCGCCGGCCAGTGGCGGCGCGGTGCGCGAGCGATGGGAGTCTCTCCGAGCCCTCGCGGGTCTGGCCGACGACGTGGCCGCCGGGGTGCCCGAGGCCAATCTGCGTGACCTCGTGGCCGAGTTGGAGCGACGAGCCAGCGAGCAGCATGCTCCGGCCGTCCAAGGCGTGACGCTGGCCAGTTTGCACGCTGCCAAGGGCCTCGAGTGGGACAACGTCTTTGTCGTGGGCTGCTCCGACGGGCTCATCCCGATCTCGATGGCCGAGGGTCCCGAGGCGATCGAGGAGGAGCGTCGCCTGCTCTACGTCGGCATCACCCGGGCCCGACGTCGGCTGACGTTGTCCTGGGCGGCGGCCCGCAACCCGGGAGGGCGAGCCACCCGCAGGCCCTCACGCTTCCTCGGCCCTGCCGCAGCCGTGCTGGGTGACGCAGTGCTCCCGGCGGCGCGCGAGGCCCGGCCCCGACCGGCGAGAGCCAAGGTCGCTGCCATCGTGCACTGTCGCGGGTGCGGGATCGAGTTGACGACCGCTGCCCAACGCAAGATGGGGCGGTGCGACGAGTGCCCCCCCACCTATGACGAAGCGACCTTCGAGCGGCTGCGTGCGTGGCGGCTCGCGGTGGCCCGCGAGCAGGCCGTTCCGGCCTACGTGGTGTTTACCGACGCGACGCTCACCGTCATCGCCGAGCGGGCACCAATCAATCGGAGTGAACTCTCCACGATCAGCGGCGTCGGGGCCCGCAAACTTGAGACCTATGCCGCGGACGTGTTAGCCATCCTGGCCGGCGCGGATCCGCAAGAGCTTCTCGAAAGCCGTTCTGTCGCAGCCGATTCCGTTGACCTGCCTGATCATCCGCAGACATCTGCAACAAATCTCGATAAATGAGTTGTTCGCGGCCCGCTGACCGGCGTACCCTTATTTGAAGTCAAGCTCGACAGCCTAGGCGGCTGGTCGGGGACCGCGATCACAGTGAAGGAGGGGTTGGCCATGAAGAACATCACCATGACGATGAAGGCAGCGACCTGCATCCCCTCCTCGCGTCCGCGTCCGGCCAGCCCGGCACTTCTCGCAGACGTCCGCTTCGGGGATCAGGGCACGACTGTGTCCATCGCCGAGCCCAAGGGGCTTCGCATTCCTGCCGCCAACGCTCCGTTCTCAGGGGTTGTCACGGCTGATGCCACTCCCAACCTGACCACCGATGTCGTTCGCTCCCGCTCCGGGAGGCCTCCGGTCTGATCCCCAGACTCCAGGTCTCACCTCCAGGCCGCGAACCCGACATCACCGGGTCCGCGGCCTTCGTGTTTCTCAGCTATCTGTCAGCCTCCTGTCAGACACGACCAGCCCCGGTCCCACCCCATCCACCACACCAGAGCGCCTACCGGCGCCAGACAGATACGGGACCGACATGACTCCCCGGATGCCGAGCAGGACCGAGACCCGCAGTAGAGGAGCGGGCCTTGGGGCCAGGACCGAAACGACACAGCAGGTGCGCCAGACCCCGGGAGCGCCGGAATCGGAGGTGAAGACCATGCAGTTGAGCGAAGTGCTCGACCAGGGTGAGGCAGCGATGCGGGTCGGGGAGACCATCCCCTGCCGGGAATACGACGCCGAATTGTGGTTCGCCGAGCGTCCGGTGGATGTTGAGTTCGCCAAGACGCTCTGCGGATTGTGCCCGGCACGAGCCCAGTGCCTGGCCGGTGCCCTCGACCGTGCCGAGCCATGGGGGGTCTGGGGTGGGCAGCTGCTCGTCCAGGGCGCGATCGTGGCTCGGAAGCGGCCGCGAGGTCGACCCCGCAAGCACCCCGTTGCCGCCTGAACCGCATGAGCGCGACAGGCAGTAACGGGCCTCGCACCACGACCACTACCAACACCACGAGCATCACCAAGACCAGAACCAGTAGTTCACCGCCACGATCAGGAGATCACCATGCACCAGCTCGAAATGCTGGCCAGGGATCGGATCCAGGCGCGTCAACGTCGAGCGAACCGCAGCGGCATTCGCCGCAGTGCCCGACTGATCGCGCAGGAGATCCGCTCCGGCCGGCGTCACGCAGACTGAAACGGCAACTGAAACACCGACTGAAACGCCGGACCGGGCGCCAGCGGGACGTCAGAGGACCACAACCGAATCGAGTGAGCGAACCGCGGGTGACGCCTACGTCACCCGCGGTTCTGCGTCTGCTGACCACGGGGCTGGAGACGTCAGCAGACGCGGCGTGCGTCCTGTCGCTTGCCTCGTCGTGCGCGGATACTCGAGGTGGCCGAAGGGGTACCAGACAGCGGAACGGGGTCGTGATGAAGGACACACCGAGCGGGTCACCCGGAGCACCGAGCGGGCCCGATCAGGCACTCGTCTGTGGCACGTGTGGGCGCAGCCCCACCCCGCCCGACCAGGCCACGGCGCGCCTGACGTGGAGCCGGGGCATCGAGTCGGGGCAGACTCTGTGGACCTGTGACACCTGCAGTCGAGATCACCTGCGTTCGATCGAGGGCAAACTCGACTCTGCCTGGTGGTGAGGCCGGCGCCCTACGTCACTCCTGGTCGGGATGCTCGGTGTCGCCAATTTCCGTGTCCGGATCCTCGGCCGCGGGCTCGAGCACGGGCAGGTCGGCACCGGGGAGCATCGCGTCGATCGTTTCGCGTCCGCGCACCGTGCCACCCAATTGGCTGAGCACGCCGATGCCGCCGAGCCACACCCGGTGGATGAGGAGGTAGTCCGGTGGCAGGTTGAGTTTGTAGCCGATGGTGTAGGTGGGTTGGCGCGGGTCGTTGATGTGGGCGAAGACCCCACGCAGCCACGCGCGGGAGAAGGTGAACTCCTCGGTGCGCAGCGGAGCCAGGAACGGCTCAACGTAGTCGAGCAGTCGCTCGGGGTCGAGGTTGATCGACTGCCGGACGAAGCCGATCTCCCGGAGCCCGTCGAGGAGGGACTGCGCGCCGCCCTCTAGCCCTGCCGTGAGCAACAGGCCGATCTCCGGAGGCATGCCGAGGGGGAGGTGGTTGACCGCCCCGAAGTCGATGACCCCCAGCCGACCGTCGGGGGTGATCCGGAAGTTGCCGGGATGGGGATCGGCGTGAAGCAGGCGGGCCCGAGCCGGGCCGGCCAGGAGGAACTCGAAGTAGAGCTGAGCGGCCGCGTCCCGTTCCTCGGTCGTGCCGTCGAGGATGATCTTCGACAGTGGGGTGCCCTCGAGCCATCCGGAGACGATGACGTGTTCAGTGCCGCGGATCACCGGAGGGACGGCGAACTGCGGGTCATCGTCGAAAGCCTCGGCGAAGCGTGCCTGGGCGGTCGCCTCGAGCCGGTAGTCGAGCTCCTCGGACATCCGGTCGTGCAGTTCGTCGAGGATCGGGCCGAGTTCGAGCCCGGGAATCCAGCCCGCGGCCACCTTGGCCACGCGCGAGAGCTGCCGAAGGTCGCTCATCAGGGCCGCCGCGGCGCCGGGGTACTGGATCTTGACGGCGACATCTCGGCCGTCGCGCCACACGGCCCGGTGCACCTGTCCGATCGAGGCGGACGCGACCGGTCGGTCATCAAAGGATTCGAAGCGATCGCGCCACTTGGCGCCGAGGTCCGCCTCGAGGACGGCATGCACCGACGCGATCGGCATGGGTGGGGCGCTGTCCTGCAGCTTGGTCAGCATCGCCCGGTAGGGCACGGCGAGTTCCTCGGGGAAGGCCGCCTCGAAGATCGACAGGGCCTGGCCGAACTTCATCGCCCCGCCCTTGAGCTCGCCGAGCACCTGGAAGAGCTGCTGCGCCGTTCGGGCCTGCATCTCCGCCGCGACGATCTCTGCCGGTCGGCCACCGATCCGTTTACCGAAGCCGAGAGCCGTGCGCGCAGCGAAACTGATCGGGACCGTCGACAACTTGGCGGTGCGCACGATGGCCCTGCGTGGTAGATCGGGCACTGGGGACCCTCTTTCGTGCACGTTGCTCTGACGGGTAAAGCGTCTGCGTTGCTCTACGGGAAAGGACTCTAGCCCCGTAACTATTTCCGATCAGGACGGCCCACCGTGCCAGACCATCCTCACGCGCCGACCGGGTCGCTGTCCCGATGGCGCCGGCAGACGGGGTGCCGCGCCCACCGACGGTGGTCCATCCGGGGCCACGGCAGGCTCAGTTCCACGGAGATCGCAGGCGGGGGCCGCTCGTCGAGCAGCACCCGCTGAATGAGCAACGCCACGGTGCCGGCCACGAGGTGGGCCAGGGCCGGGTCCGGATCGGGGCCCGTGACCGGGCCGGACACCAGCAGTTGGTCCTCGGGGACGAGTTGAGCCATCAGGGTCGGCCACTCGCGATCGCGGTCGGTGCGGTGCAGATCAAGGCACCAGAGGCACGGCGAGTCAGGGTCGCCCTCCACGAGCGGACCGACTGCGGCCCACGGCCCCGTGACCAGGACGGGCAACGCAGGTATGCCGTGCGCGAGCCAGAGATCCCCCCGACGTGGATCGATGGCCCGGTCACCCACCAGCACCGCGACATCGGGTGGGTCCTGCTCCGGAGCAGCCACGATGAGGTCGGCGGCCGGCCCGCTCTGGGTGACCCGGGTCCCGCAGGCGAGCAGCAGCGCCGTGATGGACAGAGGGATGGGCCCGACGCCATCAATGAGCACATGGGGGGCGGGTTGGAGTCTGCGTAGGGGTGACGGGTGGAGCTGCTCGTCCGGGTGGCGGGTGTCCGCAGCGGTTCTCTCCTGGCTCGAGGTCCCGGGGGCGGGCACCAGGAGCCCCAGGTCGTCGACGAGGTGGAGGAGCGTGCGCCAACGGGCCGACGACACTCCGGCCCGCGTCGCAGCCCGGAAGGAAGCGGCGCGGGACAAGGAGCCGTCGAGCCGGCCCAGCAGGTGCACCTCGGCTGTCGTCACCCCGGAGATGACGGCGGCATCGGGAAGGATCCCAAACTGCACCTCGCCGTGTCGACGGCCGACCGGACGCAGCCACGGCTTGATCTGCGGGTGGGATGGCACCGCTCCTCCTGACCTCGGCGACGTGGCCACGTGCGGGCCGTCCCTTCAGCCTCGCAGGAAGTCGCCACCAACCCGGTCCGCCATCCACAGGCCCGCGATCCACGGGCCCGCCATCGACAGGCCCGCCATCGACAGGCCCGGGTTAACAGGCCCGGCCGGAGCGGACATGGCGAAGGGCGGGACCGGGTGGTCCCGCCCTTCGCTACGCGCCCGGAGGCGCTGGTGACCTGGTCAGGCCTTGCCGAGGATGCGGTTGAGGTTCGTGCCACAAACGGGGCACTTGCCCTTTGCCATTCGGCGGCCGTTTTCAGAAACGACGACCTTGCCCTCCGCCTCGCGCTTCTCCTTGCACTTGACGCAGTAGAACTCGCCCTTGTAGGTCTCATCAGCCATTGGTGTGTGTCTCCTTGTTGCAGGCACCCATCCGAAGGGGTGCTGGACTTGATCAACCCTAGAGCACTCTGAGCACGAATTCGTGCTCATCCACGCGTGGCGAGTCACAGGCTCGTGGTGTATAGCAGGCACGATCCGAGGCTCCCGGACCCTGCCTCAGAGTCACTCCACGGCCTCGACAGCCTTCACGGCCGCATCGACCAGGGGCCGCAACTCGTCCGCCGTCCCCTCTGGCAGGGACGTCCGAGGCCACCAGCGCACGGCCAGTGACTCCTCGCTCGCGGTCGGCGTGACGCCCGCAGGGACCACGGCGGCGAAGCGGATGTCGAGGTGTTCCCGGCAGTGGCCGAAGTCTCCGACGAGGGCGTGCCGGTCGAGCTGAACCAGGTCGGGGAGCACCCGCAGCCCGTCGATTCCGCTCTCCTCGTTGGCTTCGCGGGCTGCGGCGTGCCACACGGAGCGGTCGAGCGCCTCGTAGTGCCCACCGAACTGGAACCACTGCCTGGCCCGACGGTGGTGGGTCAGCAGGACCCGCTCCAAGGCGTCATCGAGGACGATGACGGAGCCGGTGAAGTGCGCGGCCGGGCCGGACTTGGCCATCGCGCCCGGGTGGGCGCCGAGGTGGAGCAGGAAGTCGCGCCGGAGCCGTTCCTGCCCCGCGTCGGGGGCCGTCCACGCCCGCAGGCGAGCGCGGGCGTCATCCCGAAGCAGGTCGTAGGCCGCCCAGCGCGTCCCCGAGGGCGGTTCGGTCCCGGTGTGGCGCAGACTCACGACCGCCCGTCGGTGGGTGGGCTGTCGGTGGGGCCGTCGTCTGTAGCCGGGCCGTCAGCGGGCCCCTGGTCGCCAGCAGGCGGTTGGTCAGCGGGTGGGCCGCCAGCGGGTGGGGCGTCTGTTCCGGCCGAACCGCTGGAGCGGTCAGCCTCCTCGAGGATGCCGCGCAGCACCGCGTCGAGGTCGAGGCCCATGTCCGAGCCTGCGTCCACTCCGCTGCCGCCGTGCGGCGTGCCGTGGCTGCGGACCTGGTCGACGAAGCCGATCGGGTCATCGAGGTCGGCCGCGGTGGGGGCGAGGTCGGGGTGGGCCCAGCAGCCATCGCGCAGTGACATCCCACCCTCGGACTCGAGGGCGGCCCAGAGGTTGGCCGCGTCGCGCAGGCGGCGCGGCGACAACTCGAGTCCGACGAGCCCGGCAAAGGTCTTCTGGGCGGCGCCGCCGACCCGGCGCCGCCGGATCGCCTCGCCGAGCGCCGCAGACTGCGGCAGGTGGCGGGCGGTCGCCCGGTCGGTGACGTGGTCGACCCATCCCTCGGCGAGCGCCAGGAGGGTCTCGAGTCGCCCGAGGGCAGCGCGCTGCTCCGGCGTCGGCTGCGGTGTGAAGAGGTTGCCCTGCAGGGCTTGTCGCAACGCCTCCGGGTCCGTCGCGTCGACGGACGTCAGGGCCGACTCGATGGAGTCGGTGTCGATCGTGATGTTGCGGGCGTAGTCGGCCACGGCGTTCAGCACCTGCGGCCCGAGCCACGCGACGTGCGAGAAGAGTCGCACCCGGGCGGCCTCGCGCACCGCGAGGTAGAGACGCACCTGGGCCTCGTCGATCTCCAGGGCCGCGGCCAGCTCTGCGACGTTGCCCGGCAGCAGGGCCACCAGGCCAGGCTCGGTGATCGGCAGCCCGACCTCGGTCCCGGAGACCACATCGGTGGCGAGCGTGCCGACGGCCTGCCCCAGCTGGGCGGAGAACATCTGCCGGCTCAACTGGCCCAGCATCGGGGCCCACTGCTCGAGCATCGCGCTGGGGTCAAATCCGGCTGGCAACCCGGGCGGCAGGGCCTCGCTCATCCCCTCGCCGCCGAGCTCGCCCATCTGCTTGCGCAGGGCTGCGGTCGTCGCCGCCGTGACCCCGTCCGACACGGGCTCAATCAGCTCGAACCAGCGGGGCATCGTGGCCTCGACCCACTCGGCTCGGCTGAGTCCCACGGCCCGCCAGGACGGTGCCGCGAGGGTGGTCTGCTCGTCCAGCCACAAGGTCGCCACGGAGACGGCGTCGTTGATCGCCCGGCTCGCGGCTCCGTGGACAGCGCCAGGGCGTCGCTCGGGGTGTGTGAAGCGGCCATGAAGGTGCCGAGCTGGGCTCGCATCGCGGCGAGCGTCGATGGGTCGGAGGGATCGACACCCATGCCGCGCATCATGTCGCCAAGCTCTGGGTTGGTGGCGGCCTCACCCAGAACACGTTCGAGCATGGCTCCGAGGTCGGTCGGGTCGAAATCTCCGGGCAGGCCAAAGGGGGATTCATCGTCGTTCCACGGCTGCGGGTCGCGCTCGTCGGACATGGTGCTCCTCGATCGAAAGTACGTCTCCAAGACAACCACGAAGCGGCGCCAATCGTTCCCTCGAGCGGGCTGATTTCGGGCCGATTCCGAAGCGACCCGGTGCAGCGGAGGCATCATCGTGCCTCGCGTGGGACTGTAGACCGCGCGAGGGCGCGCTGCGGGTGGGGTCCGGCGGCATACGATGCCTGCGTGACTGTCACCCTCTGCGAGATCCGTGAGGCGCCCCTGTCGGTGGACGAGGTGCTGAGCGCCGTGTCCGACGCGCGGGCCGGCGGCGTCTGCCTCTTCGTCGGCACGGTCCGTGACCACGACCACGGGGAGAGCGTCGAGGAGCTCGACTACAGCGCGCACCCGCAGGCGGCGCAGACCGCGCGGTCCCTGGCCGAGCGCCTGGTCGCCGACGGGCGCAGTGTCCGGATCGCCGTCGTGCATCGGGTGGGCCGACTCGAGATCGGGGACATCGCCGTCGTCGTCGGGGTCAGCGCCGAACACCGGGGAGAGGCCTTCGAGGTCTGCCGGGAGCTGATCGACGAGTTCAAGGCGACGGTGCCGATCTGGAAGCACCAACGCTTCGGCGACGGACGGGACGAGTGGGTCGGCCTGCCGTGAGGACCTGGCGCAGGAAGGACAGGTCCGGGCACGTACTTCCCAGCACCGCGGAAAGGCAGGAGCCCGGCCGGTTGTCCCGCGGCAACATCGCGGTCCTGATCATCTTCTTCCTGGCGCTCGCGATCATGGTGATCGGCTCGGTCGTCCGGCTGCCCTACGCCGTGCTGAGCCCCGGGCCGACGATGAACGTCCTCGGCGACGCGCCGAGTTCCACGACCCCACTCATCGGGATCGACGGGGCACCGAGCTACCCGGCGGACGGTGCCCTGCGGTTCACGACTGTCTACATCGCGGGCGGGCCGGGACATGCCGTCGATGCCTGGACCGTCCTGGAGGCCTGGCTCGATCCCGCGCAGGACGTGGTGCCGGTCGATGACGCCTTCGATCCCAACGCGTCCCCGCAACAGGTCGAGCAGGAGAACGCGCTCCAGATGCAGGGCTCCCAGCAGGAGGCCACCGCCGTCGCCTTGCGCGCCATCGGCAAAAAAGTCCCGACCCACATCGTCGTCGCGTCCGTGCTCGAGTCCTCCAGGGCCGCCGGGATCCTCAAGGTGGGGGACCGGATCAACTCGATCGAGGGGGTGTCGACCGAGTCGTTGGACGGCATCCGGGAGGCGCTGCAGAAGGTGAAGCCCGGGGACCCGGCCGCGGTCGGACTGACTCGTGCAGGCACCTCGCTCACAGTGCAGGTGCCGACCATCGAAGTGGCCGGGGGCCGCTCGGCGCTCGGCATCCTGATCGGCATCGACCACGACTTCCCGGTCAAGGTGACGATCAGCGCAGGAGACGTCGGCGGCCCCTCGGCGGGGCTGATGTTCTCGCTCGGCATCTACGACAAGCTGACACCCGGTTCGTTGACCGGCAACCACATCATCGCCGGGACCGGGACGATCGACGACAGCGGCACGGTGGGACCGATCGGCGGGATCCGACAGAAGCTCAACGGGGCGAAGGACGACGGGGCCAACTTCTTCCTCGCACCGGCCGACAACTGCAAAGAGGTCGTCGGCGCCATCCCCGACGGGCTGCAGGTCTTCAAGGTGGGCACCTTCAACCAGGCGGTGACCGCCGTCGAGGCGATCGCCGAGGACCGGACCGCGTCGTTGCCCCGCTGCTAGGGGCTTGCGGGCCCAAAGCAAGCCAGAGCCAGTCCCAGAGGGGGGACAGAGTCAGGCTGAGGTCTGACTGGCGGCTACGGCGCGAAGGTGGCCTTGAGGGCCTCGACGAGCCCGGGGGCGATGTCCGGGCCGGTCGCGACGGCGTCATCGGAGTCGTGGTCGCGCTGGCGCAGCAGGCAGATCGTCGGGCCGTCCCGAAGCACCGCCGCGAGCAGTCGGACGTCCTTGCGATCCGGGTGGGCGGCGAGCGCCTCGACGGCGTCATCGGGGCGGTCGGGCAGGCCGCGCTCAGCCTCGGGCGGGACCACCATCCGCTCGATGGCGAAGGCGCACCCGTCGACCTCGTCGGGCCAGGCCAGCCGGCCCAGCAGGGTCTCGAGCGAGGTCGTGGTCGGCAGGCCCTCCTGCTCGATGGCGGTCAGCGCGCCCTCGGCGAGGTCGGACGCGCCCATCTGGTCGCGCAGGTGTGGCTCGCGCACGAGCAGGTCGGCGGTGCGCACCAGTGCGAAGAGTCGCGCGGGCTGGTCCCATCCCGAGGCGGCGACATGTCGCTCGGTGTCGAGGGCGGCAATGGCGAGGGGGTCGATGACCGGCTGCGAGTTCACGAGCCCATCGTGCCGTATGCCGCTGAATCGCGACCGCGCGCACCAGCCGGATGAGCGTGGCCAGGGGGCGACTTCCGGCGGGGGCCGGCCCAGCGGCATACGGCGAATCGGGGTGATTTCGAGATCGGGGACCGGCTGGCGGTAGTCGGGGGGCTGAACTGCTCGCCGGTCGGGTTAGGGTTGCCGGGAATACGCCGACCACGAGCGACTGAAGGCAACAAACGTGAGTGACCACGAGTCCGGCCCCGACGCGGGCCATTCCGACGGGGACGACGGAGGCGCGGGCCATGGTGGCAAAGCCACGGCCGTGACTGCCCGCCCGCCCCGCAGCCCGCTCGTGATGGCGCTCGTCATCGCGGGAGCACTCGTGGTGGCGCTGTCGATACTGGCGCAGTTCTGGACCGAGATCCTCTGGTATCAGTCGGTCAACTACCAAGAGGTGTTCACCACCCAGATCATCGCCAAGGTGGTGATCGGTATCGTCGGCGGGCTGCTCACCGCGGCGGTCGTCTGGTCGAGCATCCACATCGCCTTCCGGAACCGACCGATCTACGCCCCGTCGCCGGAGACCCAGGTGATGGAGCACTACCGGGAGCTCGTCGAGCCGATGCGCCGGACCGCCACGGTGGCGGCGCCGATCGCGCTCGGGCTCTTCGCCGGTCTCAGCGCCAACGGCTCGGCCTTCGGGGTGACCGACCCGGAGTTCAAGATCGACATCGGCTTCTACGTCTTCGACCTGCCGTGGATCAACTTCGTCATCGCGTTCCTAACGATGGTGCTCATTCTCGGGCTCGTCGCCGCGGCGTTCACGCACTACCTCTACGGCGGCATCGTCGTCGGCGGCAAGATGCGTTCGACCCAGGCCGCGCGGGTGCACCTGTCCGTGCTGCTCGCGGGGATCGTGCTCGTGCGTGGCATCGCGTTCTGGGTGGACCGCTACAACCTCGCCACCGCCCAGTCGACCCGGATGACCGGCATCCAGTACACCCAGTCCCACGCCGTCATCCCGACCAAGGGGATCCTGGCGCTGGCTGCGCTGATGTGCGTCGGGCTCTTCCTCAGCACGATCTGGACCCGGTCCTGGCGACTGCCGATCGTCGGCGTCGCGGTGCTGGCCGTGCTGGTGGTGGCCGTGGGTGGCATCTATCCAGCACTCGTCCAGTCACTCAAGGTGATCCCCTCGGAGAAGTCGCTCGAGGTGCCCTACATCCAGAAGAACATCGACGCCACCCGAGTGGCCTACGGCGTCGACAAGATCAAGGTCGAGCCCTATGACTCGACCACCACAGCCAGCCCGGGTCAGTTGCGTGGTGACGCCGCAACGGTCCCCGGTATCCGGATCATCGACCCCAACATCGTGAGCCCGACCTTCAAGCAGCTCGAGGCGTCCAAGGGCTACTACCAGTTCGCCGACGTCCTCGATGTCGACCGTTACAAGATCGACGGCAAGCTGCAGGACACCGTCATCGCCGCGCGTGAACTCGACCTCACCGGCGTGCCCCAGGGGCAGCGCAACTGGCTCAACGACCACACCGTGTACACGCACGGCTACGGCGTCGTCGCGGCCAAGGGCAACACCCGCGAGAGCGATGGCCGTCCGAGTTTCATCGAGTCGGAGATCCCCACGCGTGGGTTGCTGGGCGACTACCAGCCGCGGATCTACTTCGGCGAGTCCTCGCCCGAGTACTCGATCGTCGGCGGGGGCAAGAAGGAATTCGACTACCCGGACCCGGCTGGGACCGGCCAGATCACCAACACGTATGACGGGGTGGGCGGAGTCGCCCTGGATGGCCTGAAGCGCTTCGCCTACGCCATCAAGTATCGCGAGATCAACTTCATCCTCTCGGACGCCGTGACCGCGGACTCCAAGATCCTCGACTACCGCACCCCCCGCGAGCGGGTCCAGCGGGTGGCTCCGTGGCTGACACTCGATGGCAACGCCTACCCCGCGGTGGTGGACGGGAAGGTGCTCTGGATCCTGGACGGCTACACGACCACGGATCAGTACCCCTACTCGCAGACGACCCAGATCAACACCGCGACCGAGGACGCCGTGACCCAGACCAGCCAGTCGGTCCGTGCCGTGCAGGCCGGGCAGGTCAACTACATCCGCAACTCGGTCAAGGCGACCGTCGATGCCTACGACGGCACGGTCAAGCTCTACCAGTGGGACGAGAACGACCCGATCCTCAAGGCCTGGATGCAGATCTTCCCGGGGGTCGTGCAGCCCATCAGTGCCATCGACGGCCCACTGATGGGGCACCTCCGCTACCCGGAGGACCTGTTCAAGATCCAGCGCACCATGCTCTTGAAGTACCACGACACCGATGCGTCGTCGTTCTTCGGCGCCCAGAACTTCTGGGAGATCCCACGCGACCCGACGCTGGCGAACGCCGACTCGCTCCTGCAACCGCCGTACTACCTCTCGCTCGCGATGCCCGGGACCTCGCATCCGTCCTTCTCCCTGACCTCGACCTTCATGCCGGTCGGTGACCGCAACGTCCTCACCGGTTTCATGGCCGCTGACGGCGACCCAGGTGACCAGGGTGGCAAGCGGTCCGCTGACTACGGGACCTTGCGTCTGCTCGAGACGACCGGCGGCAACGTCAAGGGCCCCGGCCAGGTCTTCAACGCCATGCGTACTTCCGGGGTGGCCTCCAAGGACCCGCAACTGCCGCTGACGCTGGCGCAGTTCATCACCACCACCCAGTCCCAGGGCGCGGCCACGGTGAGGTTCGGCAATCAGCTGACGCTGCCCGTGGGTGGTGGCCTGCTCTACGTCCAGCCGCTCTACGTCGAGGCGAAGGCCGGCGGTTCCTATCCTCGACTGACCGCCGTGGCAGTGGCCTTCGGGGAGAAGATCGCATGGGCCGGGTCGCTCGATGACGCGCTCAACGACCTCTTCGGTGGGTCATCGGGCGCGACAGCGGGAGACACCGGCACCGACACGCCGGCCGTGCCGGTCCCCGGCGCGACGGATCAACCGAGCACCCCGCCCACAACCAGCGCTCCGCCGACCAGCACCCCGCCGACCAGCACTGCGACGCCGCCGCCCAGCGGTTCACAGGAGGCCGCGTTGGCCAAGGCGCTCAAGGACGCGGACGCTGCGTTCGTCGATGGCGAGGCAGCCCTCAAGCGGGGCGACTTCGCCGCCTACGGACAGGCACAGGACCGGCTCAAGGAGGCGCTGGACCGGGCTGTCAAGGCCTCACCGTCCGGCTCCATCCCGACGACGCCCTGATCCGCACGACCGGATCTGGGAGAGCTTGGGAGGGCAGAAGCTGTCTGCTTCGCGCCGATTTGGACACGGGGAGGAAATCCCGTAACCTAACGGAGTACCGACGCGGGGTGGAGCAGCTCGGTAGCTCGCCGGGCTCATAACCCGGAGGTCGCAGGTTCAAATCCTGCCCCCGCTACAAGAAGAAAGTCCCGGACAGCCACTGGCTGTCCGGGACTTTCGCTGTAGGCCGAGCCCCGGTGGGGCCTGCGGGGAGTGGCCGCCGTTTGGGGACCGCGGTCCGACTGTGGGGGCGCAGGGGTCAGTGGCCGCCGTTTGGGGACCGTGGTCCGGTTGTGGTGGAGCGCAGGGGTCAGTGCCCGCCGTTTGGGGACCGCGGTCCGACTGTGGCGGGACGGGGCCTCAAGCCTGTAGACAGACGGACGGCAACTCGAACCAGCGCAGGTGGTCGAAGTCGGGGTTGATCGTGCCGGCCTCGCCCTCGACCGGCGTGGCGGCGTGCAGGATCGCACGCCCCTGCTCGAGGTAGCCGGCGAGGTCCTCCTCCGTGGCTCGCTCGGTCTGGCGTGGATAGTGCAGCCCGTCGGGCTCGAACCTGATCGTGGACAGTCGCAGCGGCGGCTCGACCGGCCCGTCCTGGTGCCGCCAGCGCCCGGTGGCCGGGTCGAAGCGGTAGTCGCCGAGCAGCCGCCACCCGTCGCGCGCCACCAACCGGACCGCCTCGACCAGGTAGGTGAAGACCGTCTCGGAGATGAAGTAGTTGACGTTGATCCGGACCCATCCCGGCTTGATCCCCTCGCAGCCGCGCCCGACCTCCCGCTCGAACTCGTGTGACGCCTCCAGATCAATGCCGAGCAGGGAGTGGCCGTAGGGGCCGGCGCAGGAGCACCCGCCGCGCGACTGGATGCCGAAGAGATCGTTGAGCACCGCCACCACGAAGTTGTGGTGCAGGTAGTGGCCATCGCGGCCGTGCACCACGAACGACAGGATCGACAGCCGTTCCGCGTCGAGGTTGCCCAGGACCTCGATGGCCGGTTCCTCCTGCCAGGCTGAGATGGCTCGGCCGAGGAAGTCCTCCTCGAGCGCGCGGATCACCGGGACCCCGACGGCCTCCTTGAGCCCGAAGACCAGCCCGGCCCTGATCGCCTCGATGATGGCCGGGGTGCCGCCCTCCTCCCGGTGCGCGGGGTCGGTGAGGTAGTCGTGGGCATCCGGGTTGACGAAGGAGACCGTGCCGCCGCCGGGGACATCAGGCACGCGGTTGGTGAGCAGTTCGCGGCGCACCACGAGGACTCCAGGAGTGCTCGGTCCGCCGATGAACTTGTGCGGGCTGAGGAAGATCGCGTCCTTGTAGCCAAGGGCGCCGTATGCCGCCGAGTCGCCAGCTGCTTCGGTGCTCACCTTCCGGGTCCCCGGGGCACCACGCCGGCCGTACATCTCGATCTCGACGTAGGGGCCAGCCGCGGCGAAGTCCCAGAAGGCGAGCGCGCCGTGCTGGTGCAGCAGCGTGGACACCGCTTCGGTGTCGGTGACGATGCCGGTGACGTTGCTGGCAGCTGAGAAACTGCCGATGAGTTGGGGGCGAGCGGCATACCTCTCGAGTTCCTCCCGGAGGCGGCCGATGCTGAGGTGACCGTCGAGGTCCTGGGGGATGACCACCACGTCGGCAACGCACTCGCGCCACATCAGCTCGTTGGAGTGGTGCTCATACGGGCCGATGAAGATCACCGGCCGTTGCTCCTCCGGCACGAGCGAGCTGGCGCCCCAACGGTCCTCGAAGTTTGAGGGGACGCGGAGGCCCAGGATGCCGACGAGTTTGTCGATGGCGCCCGTGCACCCGGACCCCGCGAAGATGACGATGGTGTCGTCGTCGCCGCCCACCGCGTCCCGGATGACACGGCGGGCGTCCTCGCGAAGCCGGGTGGTCTGCAGTCCGGTGCCAGAGCTCTCGGTGTGGGTGTTGGCATAGGCGGGCAGCACCTCGTCCCGGATGAAGTCCTCGATGAAGCTGAGGCCCCGGCCGGAGGCCGTGTAGTCGGCATAGGTGACCCGCCGGGGGCCGTACGGCCCGTGCATGACGTGGTCGTCGCCGATGACGCTCTGGCGGATGGTGGCAAGGAGGCGGTGGTCTGGTCTCTGGTTGCCGGGCGCCCCGGGCACGGTGATGGCCATAACAAACCATAGCCCCGGTGATGCAAGTGGCGAAAGGCATAACGTCCCATTACTTGAAGGCTCGGCGTCCACCCAAGCGTCCACCCAGGCGTGAGAGTGGCGTGGGGGATCGAGCCGGGTCGCATAGGGTCGCCCTGTGACATCGATCGCCTATCCCCTGCAGGAGCGCACCCTCGAGAACGGGTTGCGCGTCATCGTCTCCGAGGACCACACGGCACCCACCGTCGCGGTCAACCTCTGGGTGGGGGTGGGATCGAGGCACGAGGTGGCCGGGCGTACCGGCTTCGCGCACCTGTTCGAGCACCTGATGTTCCAGGGCAGCCGCAACGTCGCCTCGGGGGAGCACTTCACCGCCCTGATGAACGAGGGGGCCCGCCTCAACGCGACGACGTGGTTCGACCGGACCAACTACTTCGAGACCCTGCCCTCGGGGGCGCTCGACCTCGCGCTGTGGCTCGAGGCGGACCGGCACGGTCACCTGCTCGATGCGGTCACGCAGGAGAACCTCGACAACCAACGCGACGTCGTCAAGGAGGAGAAGCGGCAGCGCTACGACAACGCGCCCTACGGCTTCGCCATGACCGACGTCTACTCGACGATCTTTCCGGAGGGTCATCCCTACCACCACCCGACGATCGGGTCGATGGCCGACCTCGACGCGGCGACCCTCGAGGACGTGCACGACTTCTTCCGGGCGCACTACGGCCCCAACAACACGGTGCTCACGCTGGTCGGCGATGTGACCCCCGAGGCCGGCTTCGCTGCCGCCGAGACCTACTTCGGGCAGCTCCCGACCATCGAGCGGGTGGCCCGCCCGCGTTTGCCGCAACTCGCGCCGTTGACCAGTCCGTTGCGGGTGGACCGGTCCGAGGAGGTCCCCAACGACCGGCTCTACATCGCCTTCCGGCTCCCGGTCGACACGACGCCTGACTTCCACGCCTGCGCCTGCGCCATCGATGTCATCGGCGGGCTGTCCAGCTCCCGGCTGACCCGTCGGCTCGTGCGTACCGACGAGACCGCGGTCGGGGTCGGTGGCTGGACGATGGGGCTGGTCGACGGGGTCAGCCTCGGCGCCATCACGGTCGACGTCGCGGCCGGCGCCGACCCCGAGGCGGTGGAGGCCGCGGTCTGCGAGGAGCTCGAGGCGTTCATCGCGTCCGGGCCGGACGCGGAGGAGATGGAGTCGGTGGTCGCCGACACGCAGCGCTCCTGGCTGAGCGCGTTGTCCAGCATCGAGGAGCGGGCCGACCTGATCAGTCACCACGCCCTGCTGACCGGGGACCCCGCCTACATCAACACCTTCGTCGACCAGGTCACTGCCTTGACGGCGGAGCAGGTCCGAGACGCCGCAGCGGCCTGGCTCCAACCGCAGTCCAGGGCCGTGGTGCGCTACCTCAGCGCGGGCGAAGCGGAGGCCGCAGCATGAGTGCGCAGCCCCGACCCGTGGTGAATGCACCGAGTGACTGGACGTTCCCGATCCCGGACCGGCACCAGTTGGACAACGGGCTCACCCTCATCACCTACGACCTGCCGGGCCAGTACGTCCTGTCCATGCGGCTCGGTCTCCCCGTCTCGCTCCGGGACGAGCCGCCCGCCAGGGAAGGGGTGGCCACCATCATGGCGCGCTGCCTGGACGAAGGGACCGAGCAGCACACCGCCGAGGAGTTCGCTCGGCTCCTGGAGCGCAAGGGAGTCTCGTTCGGTGCCGGGATCTCGGAGTTGGGCCTCTTCCTGGACGTCGAGGTCGTCACGGGGAACCTCGACCCCGCGCTGGACCTCTTCCGCCAGATCCTGACCGAGCCGGTCTTCCCCGCGAGCGAAGTGGCCCGCCAGGTGCGATCCCGCCTCTCCGACATCGAGCAGGAGCGCGCCGTCGCCGGCCACCGGGCCATGATCGAGTTCCTGGCCACCTTCCAGGCCGCTGACGACCGCGCGTCGCGACCGTCCGGTGGGACGCGTGAGACGGTCGCTGCCATCGACCGCGAGGACGTCGTCGCCTTCCACCGGGATCACATCGTCGCCTCAGGGACCACGCTGGTCGTCGCCGGCGACCTCACCGGACTCGACGTCGGTGCCAGCGTCGAGCAGGCTCTGGGCGGCTGGCGCAGCGGACCTGAGCGCCCGCCCGTCCTCGACGAATCTGCCCGGCTGGCCAGCGACCGGGCCCGGATCGTCTTCGTCGATCGGCCCGGCTCGGTCCAGACCGAGTTCATCATCGGGGCCCCTGGCCCCGACCGTTCCGTGGCCGGGGGATGGGCGCCCCACCCCGTGATCGGGTTCGTCGTCGGCGGGTCACCGAACGCCCGGATCGATGCAGTGCTGCGCGAGGACAAGGGCTACACCTACGGGATCCGGGCCGGCTTCCGTCCACGGCGCACCGGCGGCCTCTTCACCACAGCCGGCTCGGTCCGAGCTGACTCGACGGGGGAGTCGCTGCGGCTGCTCATCGAGATCCTCGACGGGGCCTCCGACGGGTTCACCGACGCCGAGGTGCGCTCGGGGGTCGACTTCATCAGCAAGACGGCCCCCGGACGCTACGCCACGGCAGACGCCATCGCTGATGAGGCGGTGGCCATGGCGCTCGACGGTCGGACCACCGCCTTCACGACCGACAACCTCCGCGACCTGGCGACGGTGGACGCGGCTCGCGCCAATGAAGCGTGGGCCCGCTTCGTGGAGGAGGCAGGGATCGGCCCCGCCGCTGCCGGCTGGACGATCATCGTGGTGGGGGACGCGGCCGAGCACCTCGCGCAGATCGAGGGCCTCGGCCTGGGCCCGGTCACCGTCGTGCGCGACTGACCCCTCAGTCGAGTGGCCCCGTCGTCCACAGGCGGGCGTAGGCCGCTGACTGGGCTCGTGCACCCCTCGCTGAGTCGAGTGGCCCCGTCGTCCACAGGCGGGCGTAGGCCGCTGACTGGGCTCGTGCACCCCTCGCTGAGTCGAGTGGCCCCGTCGTCCACAGGCGAGGCAGGGGCTGCAGGTGCGGGGAGGGGCTGCGGTTCGGGGCACAGAGCGCTGGGGAAACCTCCGCACCTGCCCCGAAAAGCAGCCTCATGGCGGAGGGGCAGTCTCAGCGGACGGCTCAGCTGGCGGTGGTGCTCCCGATCCGGGTCAGGACCTCGTCGTGCAGCAGCCCATTGGTGGCGACGGCGTTGCCACTCCAGCACCCGGGCGTGCCATCCAGCCCGGTGAAGCGACCACCGGCTTCGGTGACGATGGGCACCAGGGCAGCCATGTCATAAACCTCGAGTTCGGGCTCGGCCGCGATGTCTACGGCGCCCTCGGCCACGAGCATGTAGGACCAGAAATCGCCATAGGCGCGGGTCCGCCAGCAGTCGTCCATCAGGGCGAGCAGGTCGTCCCGGCGGCCGCGTTCGTGCCAGCCGGACAGGGAGGAGTAGGACATCGAGGCGTCGCCGAGCGAGTTGACGGACGACACCGAGATCCGCGTGGCCGACGTGAGGGAACGCCCGCTCCAGGCGCCGGACCCGATCGCGGCCCACCAGCGCCGTTGCAGGGCCGGGGCGGCAACGACACCGAGGACGGGCTGGCCCTCATCGACCAGGCTGATGAGCGTCGCCCAGACGGGGACCCCGCGGACGAAGTTCTTGGTGCCGTCGATGGGGTCGATGACCCAGCGGCGCTGTCCGTGGCCGGTCGTCTCGAACTCCTCGCCCTCGACTGCGTCCCGGGGCCGGGTCCGTTTGAGCTGCAGCCTGATCAGCTCCTCAGCGGCCCGGTCTGCGTCGGTCACAGGGGTGAGGTCCGGCTTGGACTCGACCTGCAGGTCCGCAGCGCGGAACCGAGACATCGTGACTCGCTCGACGGCGTCCGCGAGGACATGGGCGAGGCGAAGGTCGTCGTCGTAGCTCACCTGCCCAACCTAGCCCGTGGCCTGCCCGGCGCCGAGAGGACGCTCAGGCGTCGTCCGACTCCGACCGGCTGCGCAGCAGTCTGCGCAGCGACTCGAGCCGCTGCAGGCCCACCGGCCCGGCATGCCCGGCCGCGACCCAGGCGTCGAGACCGCACTCCTCCTCGTCGTGGCTGCACCCGCGTGGGCACTCGTCGGTGCCGGGGGACAGGTCGGGGAAGTTGTCGATGATGCGGTCCACGTCGATGTGGGCCAACCCGAACGATCGCACCCCGGGCGTGTCGATGACCCACCCGTCGGTATCCGGGAGTCGCAGGGCCACCGCGCTGCTCGAGGTGTGCCGGCCCCGACCGGTCGACACGTTGACGTCACCGGTCGCCCGGTGGGTCCCTGGGACGAGTCCGTTCACCAGGGTGCTCTTGCCGACCCCGGAGTGTCCGACGAAGACGGAGACCTTCCCGGCGAGGTGTTCGCGCAGGTGCTCCAGACCGGAGAAGTCGGAGCCGTCCCACGAGGTGACGACGTGCACCACCTCGAGCGGTGCGTAGGCCGAGAGGAAGGGCGTCGGGTCGATCAGGTCGGCCTTGGTCAGGACGAGCAGCGGCTCCATCCCGGCGTCATAGGCGGCCACGAGGCACCGGTCGATCATCCGCGGCCGCGGCTCGGGGTCAGCCAGGGCCGTGACGATGGCGAGTTGGTCCGCGTTGGCGACGATGATCCGTTCGAAGGGGTCCGTGTCATCGGCGGTGCGGCGCAGCACGGATCGCCGCTCCTCGATCCGCACGATCCGGGCCAACGCATCTCGCCCGCCCGCGAGGTCCCCGACCAGCGCGACGTCGTCTCCCACCACGATCCGGGTCCGCCCGATCTCGCGAGCCTTCATGGCCGTGACGACTCGCTCCGGTTCGTTCCGGCCTGCGGAGCCCTTGGGAATGAGGCACGTGTAGCGACCACGGTCGACTCCGATCACCATCGCGATCACTGCATCCGCATGCGCCGGTCGGTCCTTGGTGCGCGGCCGAGACCCCTTGCGGCTCGGCCGGATGCGGATGTCCCCCTCATCAAGATCCCGCCAGCTCATCGAGGGCCGCTCACCGGCTCTCCACCGATGCCGCATCGAAGATCGTGGAGGACTCGTCGCCCGCACCTCGGAGCATGGCACTCCAGAGCCCGACGAAGTCAGGCATCGTCTTGCCGGTGGTGCCGATGTTCTCCACCGTGACCCCGGGCACGCGCAGCCCGATGATCGCGCCCGCAGTGGCGAGGCGGTGGTCGTGGTAGGTGTGGAATCGCCCGCCGTGCAGGGCCGCTGGCGTGATGCGCAGCCCGTCCTCGGTCTCGACGACGGTGGAGCCGAGTGCTGCCAGCTCGGTCCGCAGCGCCGTGAGCCGATCGGTCTCGTGCCCCCGGATGTGGGCCACGCCGCGGATCCAGGTCGGCGTCGAGGCAAGCGCAGCCAGAGCGGCCACCGTCGGCGTCAGTTCAGCCCCGTCATGCAGGTCGATGTCGATTCCGACCAGTTCCCCCGTGCCGATGACGGTCAGACCGGCCCGGTCGAGCCGGACGTCACCGCCCATCATGTCGAGGATTTCGCGCATCAGGTCGCCGGCCTGGGTGGTGTGTTGCGGCCACCCCGGAACCCGCACCCGACCACCAGCCACGAGTGCGGCCGCGAGGAAGGGACCCGCGTTGGACAGGTCCGGCTCGACGGTCACGTCGAGCGCGTTGATCTCGGAGGGCTCGACTCGCCACGTGTTGGGCTCAGAGTCGTCGACGATCGCTCCCGCGTCGCGCAACGTCTCGATCGTCATGAGGATGTGGGGCTCGCTCGGCACCGGCTTGCCGTCGTGACGGACGGTCACGCCCTCGTCGTAGCGAGCGCCGGCGAGCAGCAGCGCGGAGACGAACTGGGAGGAGGCCGAAGAGTCCATCGTCACCGGGCCACCGCGCATCCGGCCCCCACCGTGCACCGTCAGCGGCAGCGTGCCCCGGCCGCCGTCATCGATGTCCGCGCCCAGCGCGCGCAACGCGTCAAGGACCGGACCCATGGGGCGGACCCGGGCCTGCGCGTCCCCGTCGATGCGCACCGGGCCATCTGCGAGGGCTGCAACGGCTGGCAAGAAGCGCATCACGGTCCCGGCCAGCCCGCAGTCGATGTCGACATCTGCGCGGAGCACCGCGGGTGGGGTGATCAGCCAGTCCGACCTGGTGCCGGAGTCCGGGTCGCCGTCCGTTGTGACGTCATCGATGAGCACACCGAGTGAGCGAAGCGCGTCGGCCATGAGCACCGTGTCCCTCGACCGGAGCGGCGCTCGCAGGCGAGAGCGCTCCGAGGCGAGCGCAGCCAAGACGAGGTAGCGGTTGGTGAGGGACTTGCTGCCGGGGAGCACGACCGTCGCATCGAGGGGGTCCCCGGCCACCGGTGCCGCCCAGCCCTGCTGGGTGTCGTGGGCGGAGGTGTGACTGGGGGATCTGTTGCTGGGCACGGGTGGGAGTGGATCGGTGGGACTCAAGGTCAGCTCACGACGTCCTGGGCTCGGTGGGCGAGCAGGCGGGCCTCCCGGCTCGCGGTCCGCTTGGCGTGCTTGGCTTGGCGCCGGGTCACCTTGGTGGCGTTCTGGGCTCTCCAGACCAACCCCGGCTTGCCCTCGGTGTCCACGGCCGCGAGGAGCAGACCGCCCAACAGTCCGACGTTCTTGCGGAACATGGTCATCTGGGTGGAGCGACGCTCCGGGTCGGGCTCCTCCCAGAACGCGTGCTCGATCGCGGTCGTGGGCACCAACGAGGCCGCGAGCAGGGTCGAGGCCAGTCGCGGGAACTTGCCCGTCGCGAGCAGGATGCCACCACCGAGCAAGACCGCGCCATTGGCCCGGACGAGCAGGTCCGGGTCGTCAGGCAGGGCCCGCGGGGTCGGCACCTGATCCAGCAACTGCGCTGCCTGCTTGGTCCGGGCCCCTGGGTGACGCAGGGCCTCAACCCCCGTGACGACGAAGACCGAAGCGAGTAGTGGTCGGGCAAGGCGACGGATGATCATGGTTCCTCCCTCTGGCCACGGCGCCCCGAGGGGCAGACTGTGGAACGTGGCCACGTGATCGGTGAAGTCCTACGGTATCGACATACCCCGACCTGCGGCGCCCCACCACCGTCAGCACGTCAAACTATCGCTGGATCGCAGCCCCGCCGCGAGGCGGCGGCGGGGTCAGCGGGTGAGCGGCATACGGGCAGTTGCGTACGCTGGGCCCATGTGTGGGAGGTATGCCGCCAGCGCCCGTCCGGATGAACTGATCGAGGCCTTCGACGTCGAGCAGGATCACACCGACGAGCCGACCCGCAGCATCCTCAAGTCCCCTCAGGACCCCCCGGCCGGGACTCCCGACTGGAACATGGCGCCGTCCAAGGCGGCCCCGGTCGTGCTGACCCGCCGCCCTCGTGGCGCGGCGGACGACGCCGACCCGGTGCGGCAGTTGCGGTTGCTGACGTGGGGTCTGGTGCCGGGATGGGCCAAGGACATCAAGCTGGGCCTGCGGATGACCAATGCTCGCGCCGAGTCCCTGCTCGACAAGGGGGCTTTTGCCAAGGCGGCGACGGCGCGACGCTGCATCGTCCCGGCGCAGGGTTGGTATGAGTGGCAGGCCTCGCCGACGGCGACCGACGCGAGGGGAAAGCCGCGCAAGCAGCCCTTCTTCATCCACCGCGCAGACGGTGGGCCGGTCGCGTTCGCGGGGCTCTACGAGTTCTGGCGCGACCGTGAGATTCCGGAGGAGGACCCCGAGGCGTGGCTGACGACCTTCACCATCATCACGACAGCGGCCGACCCCGGCATGGACCGGATCCACGACCGACAACCCCTGGTGCTCGAACCCGAGCAGTGGGAGGGCTGGCTGGACCCACGTGAGACCGACCCCGGCCACGTGCAGCAGGTCCTCGACTTCGCGGAGGTGGGACGTTTTGCCGCCCACCCGGTCGGCACGGCTGTCGGCGCGACCCGCAACAACGGCCCCCACCTGCTGGATCCCGTTCCCGAGTCGGCGCTCATCGGGGTGATCGACCCGATGACCGGCGAGGTGATCGGCGGGTGAAGGAGTCCATCCGCACCATCGAGACCCCCGGGGGGCCGGGACGAGCGCACGTATGCCGCCCACCCGGGGCCCGCGGGACGGTGATCCTCTCGCACGGGGCCGGGGGAGGACTCGGTGCCCTCGACCTGTTCGTGGCCCGCGAGGTGTTCACCGCGTCGGGGTGGGCCCACGTCCTCGTGGAGCAGCCGTGGCTCGTGGCGGGCCGCAAGATCGCGGGTCCCCCGAAGACCTTGGATGCCGCGTGGATCCCGATCGTCGAGGCGTTGCTGACGGGACGCGCAGCCCTGCCGCGGCCACTCGTCGTCGGCGGACGGAGTGCCGGTGCCCGCGCCGCGTGTCGCACCGCGTCGGTGCTGGGCGCGGAGGCCGGGCTGCTGCTCAGCTTCCCGTTGCACCCACCGGGCCGGCCCGACCGACTCCGGGCCGACGAGTTGGCACTGGCTCCCGTGCCGACCGTGGTCATCCAGGGTGAGCGTGATCCGTTCGGCACACCGGCTGAGTTCACCGCCCACCTCGCGAATGGGGTCGACCTCCTGCCCGTGCCCGGAACGCACACGTTCCCCGCGAGATCCCGGGTGGCCCTGACCAGCGCCGTGACCGAGGCCCAATCCCGAATCGCGGGAATGTTGCTTCGCTGACCCGTGTTGGAGCAGGCATGGTCATGTGTGCTTCCAAGGCTGCCCAGCAGGCCGCGACACCCCTGTCCGTCGCGGGACTAGGCTGGAGTGCGATGAGCAAGGACAAGCAGACCGATCCGACCGCACCGCTGCATCTGGCAGAGGTGCCAGACGCCGTGGGGCCAGTCATCGAGGACGAGACGACCGGAGCCTCCCAGGTCGTTGACCTGGACACCGAGACGACCACCGAGCGCAGGGCCCGTTTCGAGCGGGAGGCGATGCCGTTGCTGGATCAGCTCTACAGCGCCGCGCTGCGCACCACGCGCAACCCGACCGACGCGGAGGACCTGGTCCAGGAGACCTACGCGAAGGCCTACGCGGCTTTCCACCAGTACCGGCCCGGGACCAACCTCAAGGCGTGGATGTACCGGATCCTCACCAACACCTACATCAACACCTACCGCAAGAAGCAACGTCAGCCGCTCGAGGCCGACTCGGCACAGGTCGAGGACTACCAACTTGCCCGGGCTGAGTCGCACACCTCCTCGGGGCTGCGTTCCGCCGAAGCAGAGGCCTTGGACCACCTCCCGGACTCCGATGTGAAGAGCGCCTTGCAGCAGATCCCCGAGGACTTCCGCCTGGCGGTCTACTTCGCCGACGTCGAGGGCTACTCCTACAAGGAGATCGCGCAGATCATGGACACGCCGATCGGGACGGTCATGAGCAGACTGCACCGCGGGCGTCGGCAGTTGCGTGAACTACTCGCCGGCTACGCGGCGGAGCGCGGCTTTGTCGCTGCGGGCACGAAAGGGGCGAAGTGATGAGCGCCGAGGAAGTCGCAGGCACTGCCGGGCCGGGACGCCTGGGGCCCACCGACTGCACCGAGTCACTGCTGCGTGTCTACGAGTTCCTCGACGGCGAACTGGGCCCGGAGGACTGCGCCCGGATCCAGGCCCACCTCGAGGAGTGCAGTCGGTGCCTGCAGCAATATGACCTCGACATCACCCTCAAGGCCCTGATCAAGCGCTCCTGTGGGTCGGAGCACGCGCCGGACGCCCTGCGCACCACGATCATGACGCGGATCTCCATGACGGTGATCCAGTTCGAGTAGGTCGTGCGCGTGCTCGTCGCATCGAACCAGCAGGCCTCGCTCGAGGCGCTGGTAGCGGGCCTCGGGTAGCGACGAAGGGTCCGACCCCGCCAGGCGGGAACGGACCCTTCGATGCTGTCTGCAGCGGCTCAGGCGTTGGGCTTGCGGCCGTGGTTGGCGGCGTTGCCCTTGCGGGAGCGGCGCTTGCGAGCGCGCTTGCTCATCGTCGGCTCATTCCTGTTGATCCCGCGCCGACCGGACGGCCGAC